>JAABVA010005896.1_pt1 | contig 10977 bp, 8 predicted proteins | sample 5560331 | NCBI WGS metagenome assembly JAABVA01 (sample SAMN12812661, study PRJNA571458) | rock metagenome | isolation source: Antarctica rocks | place: Antarctica: Victoria Land, Mt New Zealand sud | collected 2016-01-07 | reverse complement strand
GTCGTGCGGTCGTGCGGTCGTGCGGTCGTGCGGTCGTGCGGTCGTGCGGTCGTGCGGTCGTGCGGTCGTGCGGTCGTGCGGTCGTGCGGTCGTGCGGTCGTGCGGTCGTGCGGTCGTGCGGTCGTGCGGTCGTGCTACCCGGCCGTCTCCTCCTTGCCGACACCTTGGCAACGGCGAACAGGTCAGCGGGTGGGGAGCTGTTGCAGATAGTGCAGGGTGGCTGCGGCGAGCTGTCGGTCGAGGTCGAAGTAGAAGGAGGCCGGCCTGGGAGCCAACCGCGGTACGACCCGAACGAGGGCCTCGGCCACCTCAAGGAGGATCAGCAGCTGCAGGTCGTCACCCCCGGATCGGGGGCCGACCAGGAAGTGGCGGAGGCACCCGTCGAGATCGGCGTTGACGACTACCAGATCGACACCGTCGACGACCACGCCGCGACAGTCGGGAAATGGGGTCCGACGATGTTGCTCCCACACCTGCCGAACCTGCTTCTCCAACTCCTGGGCGGGCCGCCGCTCACGGACAGGTCGGGCCTGGAGCGGGGTGTCCGGTCGGCAACGACGGAACCGGTCAGCTGCTCCGGGTCGGCCGACCCGCGGACGGCCGGGTGCACCCGGTCGTCGGGATCGACTCGCGGTCGACGGCTGCTGAACGGGGTGAGCCGCCGGCGGCCCCGGCGACCACCCCGTGCTGACCCTGCTGGACCGTTCGCACCGGCGGCGGTGCCGGCGCCCCGACGGGATCCGCGTCAGCCGACGTCGAGGGCTGAGCACCGCCACCGGCCCTGCCATTCCTCCAGTCGGAGGGCGACCGCGCGGGACCGGCCGTTGGTCTGGACCCGGGCGGTGACCTCGGCGACACCCTCAGCGGGGCGGGACACGTGCACGGTGCGGATCTTCGGCCGCTGCCACGGGTGGACACCCGCCCGGGCCGACCGCAGCATGGGAAGGGTCGCCGGGCCCGGCGCCCGGTCGGCCAGCTGCCCGTAGGTGTGGGAGGTCACCGACCGGACCGCCGCGGACCGCAAGGGCGGCCACCTCGCCCGCCGCGCCCGCACCGGCCCTCTGGTACTCCGGGAGATCGCCCAGACACCCGACGCCGACCGGGACGCGTCCGCTGACACCCGCCGGTACCGCTACTTCAACACCAACAGCCTGTGGCTCGACCTCGACGCGGTCGCCCGGCTCCTCGAAGGGCGGGCGGGGGCACTCGGGCTGCCGATGTTCGTCAACCGCAAGACCGTCGACCCGGCCGATCCGTCCTCGACGCCGGTGCTGCAGCTGGAGACCGCGATGGGCGCCGCGGTCGGGGTCATCCCGGGCGCGGGGGTGTTGCGGGTCCCGCGGTCCGGTTCCTGGCCGGTCAAGACCACCGCGGACCTGCTGGGGCTCCGCTTGGATGCGTACGTCCTGCTCGGAGACGGCGGGGTGCGGCTGGCGGCCGGGCGGGTCACTGCCCCGCGGGTGACGCTGTCGGCCCCCTACACCTTGCTCGGGGACTTCGACGGCCACCTCCCCGCCGGGCCACCGTCGCTGCTCGCGGCGGACTCCCTCACCATCCGCGGGTCGGTGACCTTCGCCGCGGACGTGGCCATCCGCAGTGAGGTGACCGTGGACGAGGCCACGACCGGCGGAACCTTCCGCGCTGGCACCGTCCTCGACGGCTGACCCGCACGCCGACCAGCGACCTGCCCAGCTCACCGGCCTGTCCGCTCGGGCCGGCTCGTCGGACCCGGTCGACCCGACCCGCCTGCCGGAGTCCAGGGCGCCGCCGGCGAGCGCCGAGCGGCCCGATCGCCGGGCCTCCCGGACAGCAGCGCGGGGGCGCTCGTCGTCGTAGCCACTGCCGCAGCGCCCGTCACTCTCGGTAATAGCTTGTTGGTAATTGTGACGATCATTGTCGGGGTTCGTCGAGTAATGGTGATCTTACGGAAAGTTATGTGTGTATGGCGTGGGAAGTGGATAGTGGATCTGTCACAGTTCAGGGGTGGCCGCCGCAGGTGCCGGCTTTCTGGATAGAGCAGCCGCGTTGTCGGGCTGACCGCCCGACCTGCGAGGGACAACCAATGCGTGATCACCGTTTCCGGGGACAACTGTGCCCGCTGCCCGGCTGCCGGGTCATTCATCGGTCGTACCGATGATCGTCGCTGTGGAGTTTCACCGCCTCGGCGCAGCCCGGCGGACACGCGAACTGGGTCACGCCAGGTGGCCCTCTTTCGCGGATGCACCAGCTGCCGTGCGGCCGGTGTCGATGTCGCGGTGGGCGATCCGGAGGGACTGGTTGTCCATTCTGCCGGCCCGCGGCAGGGACGCCCATTCCGTGTATGGACCCACTACCTGAACCGACCGCCGTTCGAATCGCCAGAACGTTGGACCCGCCGCACTGAGCGCCCCTTGTTTCCACCGGGCTGATTGAGCCCCCTTCCCGTTCTGACCCGTGTTCCCGGTCGCCGCGTGCTCTGCCGACGGCGGTCCGGTGACGGCTGGCGGGTCACTCGAGCACCGTCCTGGAGGACAGCTGTGTCTGATCATCTGTACGTCGGAGCGAGCACGATCACCGGTCCCCTGCAACCGGCGGGACCGCGGGTCCGCTACCGGGCTGTCCTGTCCCACCGGGAGAACGTCACCGTCGCGGTCATGGCCGCAGCGCAGCTGCTGGTCGTCGGGGCGTTCGTCACCTACCTGGCGTGGCCGTCGCACCTGCCGGTTCTGGTCGGGCATCCGCTGCCCTACCGGATCGCCGCGGTGGCCGGGTGGGTGTTCATCATCGTCCTGCAGCTGATCGCCCTCGCGCAGACCGCGTCGGTCCTGCACTTCGCCAGCCGGGCGCGGGACCCGATCCCGATGCTCCCCCAGCGGGGGCTCCGGGTGGCGATGCTGACCACGATCGTTCCCAGCAAGGAACCGTGGGAGGTCGCCGAGCGGACCCTGCTCGCGATGAAACGCCAACGCCACGACGGGGTCCTGGACGTGTGGGTGCTCGATGAGGAGAACGACCCGGTGATCGCGGCCCGCTGCGCCCAGCTCGGGATCGGCCACTTCAGCCGCCGCGGGGTCCCGGAGTGGAACGAGGCCGAGGGACCGTTCCGGGCGAAGACCAAGCACGGCAACCACAACGCGTGGCGGCAGCTGCACGAACACGACTATGACCTGGTTTCGCAGATGGATCCCGACCACTGCCCGCTGGACACCAACGACTTTCTCCTCCGGACCGTCGGGTACTTCAACGACCCCGACGTCGCGTTCGTCGTGTGCCCGCAGGTGTATGACAACCACTCCGCCGGGTTCATCGCGAAGGGCTCCGCGGAACTGGCGTACATGTTCCACGGGGTCACCCAGCGGGGCTGCAACGGTCTCGGCGCGCCGGTGCTCATCGGGACGAACCATGTGTTCCGCCCGGCCGCGTGGAAGCAGATCGACGGCTACCAGGACTGCATCATCGAGGACCACCTGACCGCGATGCGGATTCCCGCCGAGACCAACCCGGCGACCGGCCGCCGTTGGAAGGGCGTCTACACCCCCGACATTCTCACCGCCGGTGAGGGCCCGAACACGTGGACAGACTTCTTCAGTCAGCAGCGGCGGTGGGCGTACGGGATCTTCCAGATCGCCACCCAGAAGTCCCCCGCGATGCTCGGAAAGGTCACCCCGGCGCAGCGGCTGTCGTTCGCGTCGCTGCAGTTCTTCTACCCCTCGGTGGGCGCGACCTGGCTGCTGGGCAACCTGCTGTCCGCGCTGTACCTGGTTGCCGGGGTCAGCGGGAGCCGGTTGGACACCCTCAGCTGGGCGGCGCTGTTCCTCGCGAGCACTGCCACCGGCATCGGGGTCAGTGTGTGGCTGCGCCGGTTCAACCTGATGCCTCACGAACGGGCCAGCTACAACCTCACCGGGATGCTCCTCAACCTGGTGACGACCCCGGTGTACCTGGCCGCGGGGTTCGCGCAGCTCGCCGGGCGTCCGCTGGCCTACAAGGTCACCGCCAAGGGCCGCCTAGCCACGGGGGACACCCTCGGCACGTTCCGGCTGCAGCTCGGCTGGATCGCGTTCGCCGTGTCGAGCATGGTGATCGGCGCCGCCGCCGGGCACCACTACCCGTCGCTGTACGTGTGGATGAGTCTGTCCGTGCTGTGGTGCGCCACCCCGATCGCCCTGTGGGCCCGCGACCAGCGGCGGACCGCCCGGGCCGCGGCCGCGACCCCGGCCGCTGTTTCCGCGCCGGTGCCGCTGCTCGCGCTGGACCCGTCGCTGGACGCCCTCGAGTGGGCGTTCGACGCCGACAGCAGCTCCGCGGATCTGGCGAGTGCGGAGACGACACGGTGAGAGCCGGCCACCGGCGGGGGCCGGGCCCCCGCACGGCGGACCAGATTCCGCCTCGGCGGTCGGCGGGGGGACCTTCGCCGACCGGCCGGTCGCTGACGCGGCGGTCAGTGCTCGCCGCGACCGGGGTGTGGGCCACCCGGATGCTCACCCCGGCCGCCGCGGGCGGGACCCTGCTCGCCGGGTGCGCCGCGCCGCGTGGACGGCCGCTTCGAGCCCGGGTCCGGGTCGGCGCGTATGTCCACCTGGGCGGCAGCCCGGCGCAGGATCCCGTGTCCCCCGGCGACCTCGAGGTCTTGGAGCAGCGTCTGGGCCGCCGGCTGGACATCTGCCACTACTTCTTCACCTGGGGTCGGCCGTTCACCGAGGCGTTGACCGCCAACAGCGACACCCACACCGTGATGCTCACCCTCAAACCCGACGCGGGGATCGTCCGGGACGTGACCGCCGGGGTCCACGACGAGTACCTGCAGCAGTTCGCCGCCGACGTCCGGACCTTCGGCCGACCGGTGTACCTGCGCTACGGCCACGAGATGAACGGCAACTGGATGAGCTACTCAGCCGGGGCGCCGGGCGGGCCGACCGCGCTGGAGTTCATCGCCTCCTGGCAGCACCTGGTCAGTGTGTTCCGCCGCGCCGGGGCCACCAACGCCCGATTCGTGTGGTGCCCCAACGAACTCGACGTCCCCGACCGTGACGGCAACCGGTTGGAGAACTACTGGCCCGGAGCTGAGTGGGTCGACGTCCTCGGGTTCGACGCCTACAACTGGTCCTACCGCCAGCCCCGGCGGGGGACCGGGTCGTGGCGGACATTCAGCCAAGTCGTGGACAGCCCGTACCGGCGGGTGACGGCCCTGACCGGTGACCGCCCCGTGTGGCTGTGCGAGTTCGGGACCACCGAGGCGGTCATCCCACCCGACCCGGCCGGGGTCACCAAAGGCGCCTGGTTCCAAGACATGTTCGCCACCACCACCTTCCCCCGGCTGCAGGCGCTGGTCTACTTCTCCGCCGACGACACCGCCGCCACCGGCCGGGACTGGCGGCTGGACTCCTCCGCCGACAGCCTCACCGGCTTCGGGCAGGGGTGGACCGGCGGCGGGGGCGCCCGGTCGGGGACCGACCCAGCGACCCCGGTGCGCACGTGAGCGCCGGCCAGAGTCGTGCGGTGACCCGGCGTGCACACCGCCGCGCGCAGCGGAATCTCGGCGTCCAGCACCGCCCACCGGTCCGGCGGCGCTGATGGTCCAGGTGATCACCGTCGAGGACGACGTCGACGGGGGCCCGGCGGCGGAGACGGTCCGGTTTTGCCTGGACGCAGCCTCCTACGAGATCGATCTGTCCGCCCGCAACGCCGCACAGCTGCGTGAGCTCCTGTCCCGGTACGTGACCCGGGCTCGGGCATGCGCGACCGTCACCCCGACCCCTCGAGGCGGCACACTGGACAGCGTCGAGGCGGTCTCTACGACGGCCCGGATGCGCGCCTGGGCGGTCAGCAACGGCCACCGGGTCAGCCGGGTGGGCCGGCTCCCCCTCGAGGTGGAACACGCCTACGCCCAGGCGGTGCACGCCGACACCCAGACGTGCGGCGCCTGCGGGCCACCCGGCGTGGACCCGCCACCACTGCCTGGTCGGGGCGGGCACCGCGGCGGGGAGCCGCGCCTCGGCGGAGCCGGAGATGCGCCCCGACCGGAGTCCTGACAGCACGTCGAGCCAGGTAGTGCAGCCATCACATTCGAGTGGATCGACAGAGGAGCAGCGATGAGCAACAGCAGACGGCGCACAGTGGTCGCAGTGAGCGGAACGGTGGTCCTGGCCGGGTTGGTCCCGTCGATGATCGGGACCGCGGACGCCGCCGGGCCGGGAGCCCGCCGCTCGCAGGGCACCACCTACTGCGAGGTGGCGCAGCAGGCGGCAGTGGAAGGTCTGCAGGCGCCGACGGTGGCACGGGCGAAGAAGACCAAGCTGGCGTCGTCCTGCAAGCTCCTTCCAGTTGGGTCAGCTGCCCGGACCGGATCCGCGCGGACGTCGAGGACTCAGGTCAGCTCGGCCGCGGCGATGACGCGGACCACGTCGGCGATGACCCCGATGGCCGCGATGACCGGCTCCCCGGGGCAGTACGTCACCTACCAGGGGCCGACGAACCTCACCACCGCCGCCGGCGGATCGTGGGACAACGCGTCCATCACGATCCCGGGAACGGTGTCGGCGGTCCACTCGGTGCAGCTGAACACCGGCAAGGTCCTGCTCATGGCCGGGTCGGGCAACCAGTGGCAGAACCTGCAGGCCGGGAAGTTCACCACCTACCTGTGGGATCCCACCGCGAACACGTTCACCTCGATCCCCACCCCCTCGGACATGTTCTGCGCCGGGCACACCATCCTCGCCAACGGCAACGTCCTCATCCTCGGGGGCACCACCTCCTACCCCCAGTACGACGCCAACGGGGTCCTGCTCCACGACTTCAACGGCTCGAAGCTCGCCTACATCTTCAACACCCAGACCAACGCCTACCAGCAGACCGGGTCCATGGCCAACGCCCGCTGGTACCCCACCGCGGTCACCCTCGGCAACGGCAACGTGCTGGTCGCGGGCGGCCTCGACGACCAGGCCCAGAAGCTGGGAGTGGCGTCGCACAACACCGACACCGTCGAGCAGTACAACCCGACCAGCGGCGCGTTCACGTCCCTGCCCACCCTCGACTTCTCCTCAACTGACTCCTCCTACCCGGTGCCGGCGGGCGCCACCAACGCAACCCGGACCCTGCCGTTCTACCCCGGCCTGGTCCTGCTCGCCGACGGGCGGCTGTTCTACAGCGGCGAATCCAACGGGGACAACGGAGTGCGCCCGGGAGTGTGGGACCCCGCCACCGGCGGCTACCACAGCCTCAACGGGGTCACCCAGCCCTACCAGCGCAACGCCGGGGCCACCGTGCTCCTCCCACCCGCGCAAGCGCAGAAGGTCATGATCATGGGCGGCGGGGACTACAGCCTCCCCGCGACCGCGAGCACCCAGATCATCAACCTCGCCGGGGTCAACACCGCCGCGAACCCCAACCCCACCTACACCGCCGGGCCGGACCTGTCCGCGGCGAAGATGTACGTCGGCGCGGTCGTCCTCCCCGACTACACCGTCTTCGAGACTAACGGGGCATCCCAGTTCAGGCAGGGCGGGGTGCACTCCGCGGAGGACTACAACCCGACCACCAACCAGTTCACCGTGTGGAACTCACCCACCCTGGACCGCTTGTACCACTCCGAGGCCATGCTCATGCCTGACGGTCGGGTCGCCGTCCTCGGGTCCCAGCCCCTCGACGGGACCTTCGAGATGCACATCTCGATCTACAGCCCCCCGTACCTGTTCAAGGGCCAACGGCCGGCCATCAACTTCGGGGTGTCCACCCTGGACCGCACCGGGGGCCACCAGGGCTACTACAACATCACCACCGCACCCGGGTCGACCCTTGCGCACCTGTCCCTCATCCGGCCCAGTGCGACCACCCACTCCACCGACCCCGACCAGCGCCTCATCGACCTCCCGTTCGCCCGCGCCGCCGACGGCAAGGGCTGGACCGTCGACGTCCCGGTCAACCCCAACCTCACCCCGTCCGGCTGGTACATGCTCTTCGCCACCGACAACCTCGGCCGGCCCAGCACCGCGCAATGGGTCCACGTGAGCTGACACCACGCCAGCTGACCCAGACGTTGTTCGCAACAGCCGGCGGTCAGCGCCGCCTCCTCCAGCTCCAGCTCCGGACCGGACCGGGAGGAGGCGGTGACCCGGCCGCTCTGCACCGCCCCATCGGACAGTTCCACGACGACGTGAGGAAGACCAATGAACGTCTTGGCAATCGGCGCCCACCCCGACGACATCGAACTCGGCTGCGCCGGCACGCTGCTTCAACACGTCGCGGCCGGTGACGACGTCACCATGCTCGTGATCACCCGAGGCGAGGTGGGCCCCGGCGCGGCCGGCGAACGCGAACGTGAACAGCGCCGGGCCGCTGAGGTGATCGGCGCGAACCTCATCTTCGGCGACCTCCCCGACGGGAACCTCGCCCTGGCCGAGCTGGACCTCGTCCACCTCATCGAGACGACGATCGCGTCGACCCAGGCGACGGCCCTGTACACCCACGGTGTCCTCGACACCCACCAGGACCACCGTGCTGTCGCCCAGGCCTCCCTCGGCGCGGCCCGGCACTGCGCCCGGGTCCTCTGCTACGACGCCCCTTCCAGCTACGGGTTCACCCCCACGGTGTTCACCGACATCACCGACAGCCTCGACAGGAAGGTCACCGCGCTGCGCTGCCACACCAGTCAGGTCGACGCCTCGGTCATGGCGTCGCCCGCGCTGGTCCGGACCTCCGCCGGCTACCGCGGCCACCAGGCCCGCCTCCCCGCCGCGGAGGGTTTCATGCCCCACCGGCTGCTGCTGACCGTCTGAGCGCACCCCGAGCCCACACCCGGCCGCCGCCGTCCCCGACGGCGGGAACGCTGCCGGCGGACGGCCGCCACGCCGTCGCCGCATCCGGGCGGCCTGGCACCGTCGCCGCCGTCTCGGCTGGCGCCCCGACGGAACCGGGTCGCGCCGCGACCACGGCGCGCACCGCCTGTTAGCAGGTTTTGACCGGTTCAGCGGTGTGAACCCGACCGGGACCCAGTCACAGGGCACGGTCAGGACAGGTGGGTGACCATGCCCTGTGCCCACCTCCCGCCGCGCCCTGGTGACCGCCGCACTGGCATCGCTGGCCGCGACCACGGTCGCCGGACTGATCCGCCCCGGTTCCGCGGCCGCCGCCCCCACCGCGGGCAGAGCGCGACCGCAGACGCCGCCGGCCGCGACCGCGGGTTCCGCGCTGGCCACCCGGGTTCGGGTCGGCGCTTACGTCCACCTGGCCGGCCACCCCAACACCGACCCGGTCGCCCCCGCCGACCTCGCCACCCTCGAGGCCGCGGTCGGGCGCCGGTTCGACCTCGTCCACTACTTCTTCACCTGGGGTCGGCCCTTCGCGCAGGCCCTCAACGCCAACGCCGACGGGCGGGCGCTGACCCTGTCGATGAAACCCGATGGCTCCCTCGTCCAGGACATCGCCGCCGGCCGGCAGGACCCCTACATCGACCAGTTCGCCCGCGACGCCCGCGACTGTGGCAAGGAGCTGTACCTGCGGTTCGGGCACGAGATGAACGGACAGTGGATGTCCTACTCCGCCGGCAGCACCGGCGGCCCCACCGCCAACCAGTTCGTGACCGCCTGGCAGCACCTCGTCACCCGATTCCGGGCGCAGGGCGCGACCAATGTCCGGTTCGTGTGGTGCCCGAACGAGGAGGACTTCCCAAACGTCACGGGCAACCACCTGGAGGACTACTGGCCGGGTGAGGACTACGTCGACGTCGCGGCGTTCGACGCGTACAACTGGTCCAACCAGCAGCCCGCCCGCGGCGACGGCTCCTGGCGGACCTTCGACCAACTCGTCGCCGGCCCCTACGACCGGATCACCCGGTTCACCAGCCGACCGATCTGGCTCGGAGAGTTCGGCACCACCGAAGCCGTCCCCGGAGTCGACCCGGCAGGCGCCACCAAGGGCAACTGGTTCCGGGCAATGTTCGCCACCGCCCACTACCCGAGCCTGCAGGCGATCCTCTACTTCTCCGAGGACGACCAGCGTGACACCCAACGCGACTGGCGCCTGGACAGCTCCACCGGGTCCCTCAACGGATTCCACGACGGGTGGACCGCCGGAACGAATCCGACTGCGGGCAGGCTGTCGGTCACCGCCCCTCTCACGGTGTCAGCGGCCGCCTCGAACCCGCCCGCAGAGGTCGCGTCGTTCGCGGTGACGAACACCAGCGGGAGCCCGCTGTCGATCCGACGCCTACTCGCCGGGACCCGCGCCGCCGGCGGCGCCAACGTCGACTTCCCCGCCCCGCCGGCGATGACGCTGCAGCCCGGGCAGAGCTACCAGTACACCGCCCACCGAACGCTCACCCCCGGCACCTACACCGCCTGGCCCGCCTACCACGACGGACACACCTGGATTGAACTCGACCGACACCTCACCTTCACGACGCCGTGACCGACGTGGCGGCGCCACCGTCGGTCGACCAGCCCACCCGGCCAGGCCGCACTCCGGCGTCCAGCCCGAAGCCCGACCAGCCGACCACTATCCGCTCCGCCGCCGCTGCCTCGATCAGCAGACCTACCGCCCGCATCGGCGGCGCGCGGCGACTGATCCAACGCGGATACGGCTGACTGTCCAGGCCCGCAGCGCCGCCGCTGATCCGGGCTGGAACGTTGTTCTGCCCGCGTCTCATCGCAGCGGACACGGCGTCAGGACGGCGTGCGTCGGACAGAGTCACACGCACAGGACGTCGCCGCTGACACGACCGACAACCATGCGTCAACGCTGGTCACCGTCCTCAACCCCCTACGTCGGCCCGAGCTCGGACCTCGACCACAGCATCCGACATCGGACGTGCTCACAATCGACGTCGACCACGCTGAAGGCACCACGACGCGGCCACTGACCGAGCCGACCAGCGGCGCCTCAGCCTGGATGCACCGCTGAGGTGGGCGGGTGAGCGGCGTGTGAACGTAGTAGATGCCCTCTGACCTGGGATGATGGTTCTTGCGAGGAAAGCCATCACGCCGGACCGAAGGGCATCTACGA
>JAABVA010005893.1_pt1 | contig 10982 bp, 12 predicted proteins | sample 5560331 | NCBI WGS metagenome assembly JAABVA01 (sample SAMN12812661, study PRJNA571458) | rock metagenome | isolation source: Antarctica rocks | place: Antarctica: Victoria Land, Mt New Zealand sud | collected 2016-01-07 | reverse complement strand
AACGCCGCAGCGACCACTGTGCCTACCGCGTACTCGACCGTCGACATACCCGCGTCGGGCGGCAGTGTTCCGTCGATGCACACCGGTTCGCCGTCCTCGGGCTCGGCCCACTGCTCGGCGTACCAGCGCCGAATTCGTCGCATCACGGCCACTCCTTCCTGTTGCGCCGACGCGTTGTCGGCTGATGAAAGGTTGGTCGAGCGGGGCGTTCTCATCCAGGGGCGAAGTCACATTGTGGATAGCCGAATGGGATGGGGACAATGGACGTCCGGCGGGGCCGGACTTGGCATCGGCCGCCGCCTCCGAGAGCGCACACAGCCACGAAGCACTGGAATCAGGCGATGTCGATGGCGAGCTGGCGATGGTGCATCACCGCGAGAGCACTGCCCGGGGACAGCTGGCACGACAACGCACCTTGAATCAGGTGCGCAGTTCGTGCTCGCCGAATTTTCGAAGCGCCTCCTGGGATCGACTCCATGCAGATAGGTTCGAGTGTGTGACGAGCCCGAGCAGCAGCACCGGCGAGCTGCGACTCGGCCACCTCATGGTCGCAGCCGGGGTCGAGCTCAACGAGGTGGTGGTGCTGCGGCACACGTATACCGAAGACGGACTTCGCGTAGCGAACGATCTGACGGCGGAAAAGGTGCTCAGCTACACACGGCGGCAGGTGACCAAGAACAAGCTCGGTCCGGAGCCTGAACGCTACTGGCTTGTATTCATGGCGGCCGGCGGCCGGCGGTCCCGACTGCTGACTGTCTACGAGAACCATGGTGAGGTGCCAAGGGAACGCGTCGGCAACATGCGCTACTTCGATCTTCGACCATCAGAGTTGATGTCGGCCCTCGTTGGCAGACTGGTCGTCGAGTGGCCGAAGGACGCGGTGAACTGGGTCAGGCGCGCGCGAGCGGCCGCCGCTCTGCCTGCAGTCGAGATCGCCGACCCAGAGGTCGTACCGTTCCCCGGCTTCGACCGCCTTCTCATCAACTACGCGAACTCCAAGAGGTGGTGAGCAGCTCGAGATACTCGGACTGGCGAGTCGCACTCGCCTCGGTCCAGGGCATCTACCTGATCGCCGACAACAGTACCGGCCAGTTGTACATCGGGAAGGCAGACGGGGCGGAGCGGATCCTCGGCCGCTGGATGGCCTATGCCCGGGACGGCCACGGCGGCAACATCGCCCTGCGGGGGCTATCCGAGGTCGACGCCACGCACGCCAGCACTTCCTATTCAGCATCCTGCGCGTCTTTGGTCCGAGCACTCCGGCCACCGAGGTTGACCGAGCCGAGTCTCACTTCAAGGACGCACTTCTGGCTCGACAGTTTGGGCTGAATCGAAACTGACGGCCTACTATCGCCCGAGGTATGTACTGCCTGAAGCTGACGTCGACATCGGAAATTTGAGCTTCTGGCGTACGTCTCCATGCTGGCCATCGAGGGCAGGATCTCTCAGATTTTGATGGTCGGCGACTCCCACCAGATCGGCCCGGGTGACCAGGCCGCGCGGAGTCGTCCTTTCGGCCCAGCACGATAGCCGTTGAGGCGATCGCTGGCCTGTACGCCTTCCCGTTCGACTCTGCGCGGCCACAGCTGAGCCCGGGCAAGCTGCCGGAGATCGAATCGGTGCGGGTGTTTTTTTTTGGCGGCGACAAGGACACCATGTCGATGCTGGAAGTCGTCGCTCAGCGGGCGGCTGCGCTGGTCGGCCAGACATTCCGCGAGGCAGGACAGCAGGATCGTCCGTTGACGGCAGAGGACGTGGTCATCCTGGTGGCCCACAACACGCGGGTTTCGATCGTGCGCGCCTTCCTTACGCAGCTGTGCGAACCGGACATCACCGTCGGTACCGCCGACAAGCTGCAGGGTAGCCAGTGGGTCGCGGCGGTTGCCCTTGATGGATTGGTCGGCGCTCCCAGCGCCGCCGGTCACGGCGGCTCCTTCGGCCGGTTGTGCGTGATGGCTTCGAGGCACCGCGCGCACCTGACCTGGGTACACGACGGCGGCTGGGCCGACCTGATTGATCAGGACGAGGACCTGCCGATGAAGGACCAGCGGCTGATACATTCCGTTCGCACGGCCCTCTGCTCGTGCTGACGACTGAGGTGAGCCCGGATGCGCCGTGGCGCGGATGCGCCTCGCGGACAGGATTCGAACCGTGACCCACTGCACCATGTCATCCGGTTCGACCCTCCCAGCGCACCGCATGGTAACCGGACATCGCGGTACGATAGTGCGATGACTAAGCCGAAACGTGTGTGTCCGATCCACAAAAAGGAATTGATGCCGATGAGTAAGCAACTTCCTAATGCAATGCAAATGATAATCTTGAAGTGTCCTGAGCGTGCTTGCGGTTACACGACGCATCTTTGACTATGAGAGATTTTCTAGCCGACGGCTAAGGCGCGGTCCAAGGCTACGGATTTGGGGGCAACAAAGGCCCGCAAGAGTCCAAGAAAACGGTGTGTGCCTAGGATCAAGAATCTAGATCGAGCCCCCACTAATCCGAATGGAAACTACCCGAGCATACCTAACGCGTCGGTCATCCCGATCCAGTATCTTCCGCCCTTTTCTTTGCTCTTATCTCATCAAACTTCTTATGGAACGCTTGACTTGACGATTTCTCAAGCTCATCGTCTATGCAATCGCCAACAACCCTCACCCATCCCGCTGAACCATAAGAGGCGATAATCTTCGATCGCAATACGAAATTCTCATAGTCTCCGCCGAGAGGATTGTCCCACTTGTATTCCACTACCTGGAGACAACCGGTTGCAAGGATGCGGTACCCATACCAGCTACTATCTCGGAGACTTTGAGGTTCGGAGCCATCGCGGTAGTCACCAGCAAGGTATTCATCTACGGTACCTATTGCCAGCTCGACCGTTATACCTTGCCGAGACCATGTATAGCGCGATGCTTGCGCTACGTCCAGCAATTGTGTACCCCTGAACTTCCGCCTAGATTTTACATCGTCTGTGTCCATGGTGGCATCGTAGCGTACTAGCCAAACACCCGTGCGGCGAGCTACCTTATACGCGCGTCGATGGTTGCAAGTCACCCATCGATTCATGAACTCAGGTACCAGTTTTACTTGGTCCCGCTTTAGGCATCCGGTGCTGATTCACCGCGCTGATTTAACACGGCCGACACCGATACTGTGGGCACGTCAAGGGTTGCATAGGCCGACAGTCGCGTACTCCACGGTCGACATTCCTGCGTCGGACGGCATCTCGTCGACTGACATCTCGACGTCATCGTCCCTCGCAGCGGCCAACCGGTCGCCCGATTCCACCGGCTCACCCCCTTGGTCGACGAACCAGCGCCGAAGTTGTTGCACCACAGGCACTCCTTTCTTCCTCTCACCGGCGATGTGCCGATGCGCACCACACTGGCAGAATCGGCGCGCCGTAGCCGTGGAGAAATCGGAGATGTGGATCGCGGGGCGGTATGGGGATAGTTTTCGACGGACCAGCGGCGGACGGCGCTGGCATCGGGGTGAGACGTCGGGCCTGATCATCCCCTGCAGCGGCCGCAGATGGACCACCCACCGAATCAACCACACGGTTACGAACCGCCTGCGCACCACCGGAACTTGGGTTGACCGTTGAACAGTCCAACAGATCCACCGCCAGACGCGGAAGCTATCCGACCTACTGTCCGCCAAGAGGAGTTGAGCGATTCCCGGGGCGCCGAAGACCAGTCGGCGGAGTCGTAGGTCTTGCGGGAGGGCCGCCCCTGTCCTCGCGGCAGCAACGTTTAAGTTCCTAACCATTGGCAACGGCACATGAGATGGCTGAACTGACCTTTCCACCCCAACGCCTCGCGCCGAAAACGTTGGTGTTCGGACCAGTCATCAACGGCTATCCCCTCCGCACACCAGCGCGCAGAGGTGCCCCACGCCCCGGTGCGTCTCCGTCGAAGGGGTTGTTGGAGTGATTTGGCGGGCTTTGGAAGCGGCGGACCGGGCGTACCGGCACTGCAGAATTGGGAGGTGGCTGTTTCTCTCCAGCCGCTCTGCTATCAGTAACCACCTACCGGTGAGCCGGACGAGGGTATTTAAATGCCGGTCGAATGCGAGGTTCTCGATCCCAATGGGAAATGGAGATTCGTCGGCCCTGCCTGAGAGTGGCTGAGCTTGAAGAGTTGTCGGTGTCGCTACGCACGGTGGGCAACGGCGAAGCGCCCGCCAGCGCCAGCGAGAACCTCAGTCTGTCAAGCTTCTCACCATGACCGACAGGGAACTCCAACAGCTTGCCCGCGATGTGGACGCCCGATGCCGACTGCACGGCGAATTCCTGCTCCGATCCGGAACTGTGGCGGGCGAGTACTTCGACAAATACCTGTTCGAGTCCGATCCCGCGCTTCTGCGACGCGTCGTCGAACGCATGGTCGCGCTGGTCCCAGCGAACACCGACATGCTCGGCGGCCTCGAACTGGGCGGAATACCGATCGTCACCATGCTCAGCTCCGCCACCGGTCTACCCGCGTTGTACATCCGCAAGCACGCCAAGGACTACGGCACCCGACGCCTCGCCGAGGGCGGCGAAGCCCAAGGAAAAACGATCCTGCTGGTGGAGGACGTCATCACCACGGGGGGTGCGGTGCTTGCCGCAGCTCTGGCTCTTCGTCACCTCGGCGCCAGGGTGATAGCCGTCGCCTGTGCGATCGACCGTTCCATTCCCGCGGGGAACCAACTCCCCCCGCACGACATCGCCATCAGGTCAGTACTGACCAAGAGCCTGCTCGACTCAGTAACCTCCACCGGCTGATTCAGCCAAGCCCGCCGCTGACTCCACCTGTCCCGGGTGGCAGGCCCGCGCCGATGAAGGTCACCATTGCTTCGCGGACCCGCGGCGGGCGAGCTGATGGAACGTCTTGACGCGTGGCGTTGCTCCGCAGCGCGCATTCGACTTTTTGCTACGCAGAGTGAGCGTGCTTCGCTACGAGCCCAGATTCAAGGTGGTCTGCGGATAGCCATCATCACAAGGTGTTGCCACCATTTTTATTGCATATGCTGAACTGAAATCAGGAGGTCGTCGTTCCTGCCATTCCTGGGCCTGCGAAGACGATTTCCTGGTCACCTGCTCGAGTTCCCGCCACTAGGGCCTACGCGAGATCGAACACCGGGGCAGCGCCAAATGCGCGACTCGAACAGCTCCTCGAGAATCTTGGGCGCCACAACCAGCGAATCACCGGCCGGCGAGTGATGCGTCTTCCCGGTCGTAATCAAAGCTGTTCGCGAAATAGTCATCGCCGACGTCGACGGGCAACTGTGCTGCTCCGGTGCGGTGCGTGGTCGAGGTCGAGATCAGCCAATCGATCATGTCGGGGACGGTCGCCGCGTAATCACCGACAGGTCTGTAGCCAAGTTCCATTGCGGCAGTTGTGTCCAGAACGACCGGGTACTTTCGATCCCATGGATGCCAGCCCAGAGACGGGTCGGCATCATCGTCGAGCAGAATCTCCACCCATTTGTGTCCAAGATAGCTTGCAACAGTGCGGGCGATTTTGATCCCGGTCGGCGCGTCGGGGTCCGCGCTATTGAGAATTCTTCGGCCAGGTTCGAGCGCAGCTGCTTCGACCAATGCCGCAATGTTGCTGGCAGCGCTCGGATGATCAATTCCAGCACCGCGATGCGCCAGCATCACCACCTCCCGGTGATCCAGCACTCGTTTGACGAATATCCACTCGCGAGGAGGGCGTGCTGCCTCGCCGTGGATCTTCGACGGACGCAGCACTGTCACCGGGAACCCGCTGTCCAACAGCGTCTGTTCGGCGGCGGCCTTGTTGCGGCCATAACCTTCGCGACTGTCAAAATCCATGCTCCCCGGCGCCAGGGTTTTCTGGCTTTCCAAGATCGGGCCGTCGAACCGCGGTGGATCATCAGAGTTTGAATGCCGACCCGCAGCGTCGACGTATACCGCCTTGCTCGAGATCATCACCGTCGATGCAGCGTGGCCGGCCAGCGGCAACAACGCACGAGCGTGAGCGCCGGTGAAGCACACGCAGTCGAGGAGGAGGTCGGCGCCCGCTCCGAACGCTGAGGCCAGGGCAGCCCCATCCGCACGGTCCGCCTCGATGAAATGAACCCCCGCATCTGCAAGGTCCGGTGGCAAATTGGCTGGGTTGCGCGCGACAACATCGACATCCCAGCCGGCAGACAGGAGCCGTCGGCTGACGGCCCTACCTACCAGCCCTGAACCACCGATGATGAATGCGCGCACCAACGCACAATAGCCAGGCACAACGTCTTGGGTCAGTTGCAGCCAGAGGTCGGCCGCAGCCAAACTGGTGCTCGAACCCGACGGGGAGCGCAACTGATCGAGCCCGACCGCGACGGCCCTGGGTCGGCTTGTTCTCCGCTCCGTTGTGGACGGTTACCGTCGTGGCCGCCACGGTGAACAGGTGCCGGTAGCGGTGCCGAAGGTTGCGGTCGACCGTGTAATGAATCAAACGGTCAGGCGCCCTTCTCGGCCGTCTCAAGGACCGGGATATCGAGGTTGAACAGATCTCGCAGTCCGACGCTCCCTGCGTGGGTGACCGCGATGGCGCGGCGCTGCGGTGGCCTGACCAGCCACCGCCTGCGCAGAAGTTCTGTCAGCATTGCCGCTCCGAGGGATCCGCCCAGGTGGCTGCGTCGTTCGGTCCAGTCCAGGCAGGTCCTCAGCAGCGGACGGGACGGCGTGGCCGCAACGGCAGCGGATCCCGCGAATTCCACCAACCTGCCCCGGCCGGCAGGCGTCAGTCGCAGTCCGTCGCGCGAAGACAGTGAGCCGTCAGCGATCAACGCGTCGTACAAGCACACGCCCAGATTTCCGGCCAGGTGGTTGTAACACGTTCGGGCATATGCCAACTGACCGGCCGCGCGGACTGTGCGCAGCGAATTGGGACGGGCACGCTCTCCAACCAGAGCCCCCAGATCCTCGATGAACTGAGCTATTTCGGGTCCGGCGATCCGGACATACCGGTGCCGCCCCTGACGCTCCTGCGCCAACACTCCTTCGCCGACCAGCAGGGTCAGATGCTCGCTCGCGGTGGACGGGTTGATGCCCGCCAGGGTCGCCAACTCTCCTGCGGTCCAGGCTCGCCCGTCGATCATCGCCAGGCACATCACGACGCGGCTGCGATCGGCCAACAGCCCGGCGAAACGGGCCAGCGAATCAGCGTCGATCATCATCGGGTCGAGTTCAGCATTTCTCATCGGCTCGGTCGATCCGCCCGGCGGCGCGACAGGGCTATGCCTGCCAGCGCTACCATCCCGCCGACGACCGCCAGCAGCGGCGGACGCTCACCCAGCAACGGCCACGAGGCCGCAATCGTCAGCGGAGGAACGAGGTAGGTGGTGATGCCGAGCCGACCAGCAGGCATGCGCGACAAGGCATATGCCCAGGTGGCAAATGCGAGCGTGGTGGGAATCAGGCCCAGGTAGAGCATTCCGGCGATGCCGCCCACGGTCGCTCCGTCCAGATTCGCGAACAACCGGCCGGCGAACGGCGAACACGCCACAGCTCCTATCACGCAGGCCATCTGGGTGACCTGCAGGCCAGGTAGCCGGCCCAATACCGACTTCTGGGCGGTCACCCCGACCGCCCAGGCAGCGGCCGCGGCCAGGCACATCAGGACTCCTTGCAGATCGGCCGTGCCGCGGCTGGTGCTCGCCACTCCGATCAGAACGGCTCCCCCGAAGGCGATCACCGCGCCGATCAGCAACCACCGCGGGAACCCTTCGCGCAACAGCCAGCCGGCGAGCAGGGCAATCAGGATGGGGCCGATGTTCACCAGCATCGCGGCTGTTCCGGCATCCAGTCGCTGCTCTGCCGCGTTCAGCGCCACGTTGTAGAGGCCGAACCACGCCACTCCGACAACGACGACCAGGCCCCATTCCCGGGCGTTCGGCCGAACCCAGCTGCGCCGTACCACCACCCACACAGTCAGTGCCGCGCTGCCGATCAGCAGCCGACCGAGCGCGAGCGCGCCCGGGTCGAACGAAGCGCGGACACTGCGGATCGCAACGAACGCGGAGGCCCAAGCGATGACGGTGACCGCGATCGCTCCCACCACTGGCGTCAGGAATCGCCGCGCGGGACCGCCGCCGGCGATCGATTCGAGCGTAGGGGGCGCGGCGGGTCGGGAAGTCATACCAGGAACCATAGGCAGCCGATGGTTCGGTGTGTGCCGAACCATCGGCCGTCATACCGCACTCCCGCGCGTCGTTGCTTGTCCGGGTCCTCCGGGGCCTACTCGCGACCAGTGGCCTCGCCCGACGCCTCCGAGTCGGCTATCGAATCACCGCGGCCGGCCAGATATCTGCCTGCGGCGTTGACGCAGGCTGCCGTCGGCACTGCTAGCAGCGCTCCCACGATCCCCCCGACGATCACACCCGTGGCGATGGAGACCGCGACAGCCAGCGGATGGAGATTGACCGCGCGGCCCAGCAGAACCGGCTGCAGCACATGAGCTTCCAGTTGCTGGACGGCGATCACGACGGCGAGCACGATGATGGCCTTCACCAGCCCCACGGTGACGAGAGCGACCAGTACCGCAACGATGCCACTGGCAAGGGCCCCGACGATCGGAATGAACGACGAGAGGAAGACGAAGGCCGTCAGTGGAACGAACAGTGGAACCCCGAGGACAACCAGGCCAAGGCCGATGCCGACGGCGTCGACGAACGCTACTGCCACCGTCGCCCTGACATAGCCGGTGAGGGTCGCCCAGGCCCGATCGGCCGCACCGGCGATCTTCGAACGTGCTCGCGTCGGCGCGAGACGCACGATCCAACGCCAGATCTTCTCACCGTCCCGCAGGAAGAAGAACAGGATGAATAACACCAACACCAAACCGGTCAGAATGCGCCCGACCGACGAGGCCGTGCTCAGTGCGCCGGACGTGAACGAGTCCTTGTTCGCGATCACGGTCTTCTTGATCGTGTCGGTCGCCGAGGTGATCTCGGTGTGGGAAAGCTTGAGCGGCCCGGTGACCAGCCACTGCTGGACCTTGTCCAGACCCGTGCTGACCCGATCGGCGAGATCGGCGGCACCCGAGACGAACTGCCGGATGACCAGTGTGATGATGCCGGCAACCACCAGCAGGCCACCGACGAAGACGCCGATCGCAGCCAGATTGGGCTTCCAGCCGTGTCTGACCAGTAGCCGGCGCACCGGGCTCAGAAGTGCCGACAGCAGCAGGGCGATGACGATGGGGATCGTGATCTCGGACAGGTAGCTGACCCCGTAGTAAACGACCGCCGCTGCTGCCACTACCACCAGCAGCCGCCACGACCAGTCCGCGGCGATCCGCATCCCCGGAGTCACGGTGTCGGTCGTGACCGTGTCGGTCTTGACGGTGTCGGTCGTGATGGTGTCGGGCGTGACGGTGCCGGTCTTGACCGTGTCGGTCGTGATGGTGCCGGTCGTGCCGGTGCCGGGTGTGCCGGTGCCGGAACTCGCACCAGGGCCAGCGTCCGCCGAAGGGGTGCCGTCGCCGACGGGAAGCGGCTGACCGGCAGCGGAATTCGGCTGGATAGCGCCGGGCGACGCCGGTCCCGGCTCAGCGCTACGTCTTGATGGGGTGCTCACAGCAGGCTCCTTCGTGATGATCCGGACACAGCCAACCTCAGGTACCCCGAACATGGCGGTGCGGACCGAACCTACGCGCCGCATCAGTCCGGGCCTCCTCAGAACAGGTGCAACGAGGTGAGCAATCCGACGATCACGGGCGCCAGTCCGAGGCACAGGAAGGCCGGCAGGAAGCAGAGTCCGAGCGGCGCGGTCATCGCCACACCGGCCCGACCGGCCGACCGCTCCGCCGAGTCGGCCAGTGCTGCTCGCAGGGTGACAGCGTGTTCGCGCACCGCATCGGCGAAGCCAGCGCCGACAGCCGCCGATCGCCGGGCGGCCGCCGCCAGTGACGTCAGATCGGGGTGCTGCTGCGCCGATCGCCATGCGGTTTGCGGATCGGCGCCGAGCATCAGCAGCGCTGCCACCGCGTCCAGCAACGTGATCGGATCCTCGTTCACCGGATCCGGCCGGGCGAGGCCTTCGACCCTTAGGCCTGCGTCGGACCCGCCCGGCACCGCGAGCAACGCCGCACCCACTGACATGCCGGCGTCCAGACACGCGGCCAGAAGGTCGCAGTGAACGGCCAACCGGCGACGGTCGACCGCCCGATCGGCGTGGCTGCGCCGCTGGGGAATCCGAATCGAGGCAACTCCAGCGGCGATCGCCAGGACCACGGCGAGCCACCACGGCCAAGCCTGCAGCAGTACATCGGAGGCCAACAACCCCACCGCGATGACCACTGCCCGGCGCGAACGAGGTGACAGTCGACCGCGTCGGACGATGCCGGCAGGAGCAACCCATGGCGTGAACGGGAGCGCGGACGAGTTGGGTACCGCGAGCAATGCGGCGGCAAGACATATCAAGGCGGACAACGACAGCGGGCTCATCCCCGGACGATTCGCGCGGTCCAGGCCAATCCGGCGCAGGTCAGGCAGCAGCCGATCAGCAACAAGAGGTGCCCCACTCCGGTGTCGAACAACACGTGCAGCGGATCGGCGCCCATGCCGGCCCCGAGCAGCACGCCGAGTATGGGAAGAACTGCGAGCACGTAGCCGGACACCCTTGGCCCGGATACCTGCGCATCGCGCTGGCTTGCGGCACGAACGCGATCAGCCAGATCGATTGAAACTGTCTCGATCAGGGCCGCCCAGGGCACGCCGTAGCGAGCCGACACGGACCAACCGCCGGCCAGCCGGCTCACCACCTCCGCGCCGACGTCGCGACCATGCTGACGTGCTGGCAGGTGCGGCTCCTTCGACAAGATGGCGTGCCGTGCAGGTCTTGCGCCGCGCCGACGCTCCGCGCCGACGGCCCGTTCAACGCGGACACCCGGATTCCCGGCGATCTCGACCGCCAACTCCTGCAACACCCGTGCCGCAGCTCCTCGGTGGGTAACCGCCCCGGCCTGGATGGCCGCGGCCGGTGC
>JAABVA010005892.1_pt1 | contig 10983 bp, 8 predicted proteins | sample 5560331 | NCBI WGS metagenome assembly JAABVA01 (sample SAMN12812661, study PRJNA571458) | rock metagenome | isolation source: Antarctica rocks | place: Antarctica: Victoria Land, Mt New Zealand sud | collected 2016-01-07 | reverse complement strand
CCAGCCGGATCGTCACGGCCGGCAGCGCGCCTTCCTGCTCTGACCGCACGTCGGCGGCGCCCTGGACCCCCTTGACCGCCTGCACCGCCTGGTCCGCCAGGCGCCCCAGCGTGTCCAGGTCCTCGCCATAGACCGTCAGTGCCACGTCGGAGCGCACGCCCTGCAGCAGGTCGTCCATGCGCATCTGGATCGGCTGCGAGAACTCCAGCGTGACGCCGGGCACGGCCGCCTTGACCTTCTCCTCCATCGCGCTTGAGATGCCGGCCTGGGTCTTCGCCGTCTTCCACTCCGACTGCGGCTTCAGGATCACGTAGCTGTCGGTGCTCTGCACACCCATCGGGTCGGTGGGCGTCGCGGCGCTGCCGGTCTGCGACACCACCGTCTCCACCTCGGGGAAGCTGCGCAGCACCGTCTCGATCTCGGTCACGATGCGGATCGAGGCGTCAAGGTTGATGCTGGGCGGCTTCGTGGAGGTCACGACGATGGCGCCCTCGCTGAGCTGCGGGATGAACTCGCCCCCAAGCCGCATCCCGAAGAACACCGACACCGCGAACAGCGCCGCCGCGACCCCAGCGGTGAGCCACGGATACCCCATCGCCCGGCGCAGCACCGGCGTGTAGCCGGAGCGCGCGCCGCGGACGATGAAGGTGTCCTTCTCCGACCCCTTGGACCCCAGGAAGCTCGCCGCCATCGCCGGCGTGACCAGCATCGTCACCAGCAGCGCGCTGATCAGCGCCAGCATGACGGTCAGCGCCATCGGGCGGAAGGTCTTGCCCTCGATGTCCTGCAGCGACAGCACCGGCAGGTAAACGAGCGTGATGATGACGACGGAAAAGATGACGGGCCGCGCCACTTCCGCCGCAGCGCCGGGCACGACCTTGACCGGGTCCTGGCCGTCTCCCTCCTTGCCCGCCGCCTGCCGGCGCAGCACGTTCTCGATTAACACCACCGCGCCGTCCACGATCAGGCCGAAATCGAGCGCGCCCAGGCTCATCAGGTTGCCGGAGATGCCCAGCACCCGCATGCCCGCGAACGCCATCATCATCGAAACCGGGATCACCGTCGCCACGATCAGCCCGGCGCGGAAGTTGCCCAGCATCAACAGTAGAATCGCCACCACCAGCAGCGCGCCCTCGCCCAGGTTGTGCTCGACCGTTTTGATCGCACGGCCGATTAGGTCGGAGCGGTCATAGAACACCTTGATCTCGACGCCCGGCGGCAGCGTCGCCTGCACCTTGGCAATGCCGGCCTTGAGGCCGGGCAGCACCTCGCTCGCATTCAGGCCGAACTGCATGTCGGCCACGCCCAGGATCGTCTCGCCCACGCCGTCATGCGTCACTGCGCCCAGCCGCGCCTTGGGCGCCATGTGCACCTCCGCCACGTCCCCCACCGTCACCGGGATGCCGCCCGGCGCCGCTTTCAGCACGATCCCCGCGATGTCGCCCATGCTCTGCGCCAGCGCCAGGCCGCGCACGATCTGCTGCTCGTCGCCGTGGTTGATGGAGGCGCCGCCACGGGTGGCGTTGTTGGCCTCGATGGCGGAATACACTTGCGGCAGCGTGATCCCCTGGGCGCGCAGCCGGTCCGGGTTCACCTGCACCTCGTAGGTCTGCAGGGCGCCGCCATAGATGTTCACGTCGGCGATGCCGGGCACCAGGCGCAACTGCGGCACGATGCGCCATTGCAGCATCTGGTACAGCTCCATCGGCGTGAAGCCGGGGCCGCGCAGCTCGAACTCCAGGATCTCGCCGAGGCCCGTGGCGAACGGCCCCAGTTGCGGGATGCCGACGCCTGGCGGCAGCATCGCCTGCGCCTGCTGCAGCCGCTCCAGCACCTGGGCGCGGGCGGTCTGCGCGTCGGCGCCGTCCTCGAACGTCACGTACACAGCCGACAGCCCGAAGCGGGAGGTCGAGCGGATGTCCTGCAGCAGCGGCAGCCCGGCCACCGCGGTCTCGATGGGAAAGGAGACCAGCCGCTCCACCTCCACCGGCCCTAGGCCCGTCGCCTCCGTCAGCACCATGACCTGCTTGGGCGAGATGTCGGGCACCGCGTCGATCGCGAGCTGCCGCAGGTTGAGCCAGCCGCCGGCCACGACGGCGAGCGCCAGCACCATCACCAGCCAGCGGCGGCGGACGATCACCTCGAAGAACCCAGCCATATCCGTTAACCTCCACCGTCCAGCATCGCTTTCTGCAGCAGGGACTTCAGCTCGAAGCTGCCCTGCGTCACCACCTCGTCCCCGGCCGCGAGGCCGCCGCGCACCTCGGTCCAGTCCTGCCGCTCGACGCCGAGCGACAGCTCCCGGCTCTGGAACCGCCCGCCGCCCAGGGGCGTGAAGGCCACGCGCTTGTCGCCGACCGTCTGCACGGCGGCGGACGGCACCACCACGTCGTCCCGGCCGCGGTCGCTGGTCAGCACCACTTCCACGAACATGCCGGAGCGCAGCGCGCCGTCGCCGTTGGCGATCTGGATGCGGGCGGGCAGCGTGCGCGCCTGCGGGTCGATCGTGGCGCCGAGGGCCACGACCTTGCCGGTCCAGGTGCGGGGACCGGAGGCGAGGCGCACGCGGGCCGGGTCGCCGACCGCGAGCAGCGGCACGCCCGCCTCCGGCACCTGCGCCAGCACCAGCACGACCGACAGGTCCGCGACGACGAAGGCGTCGGCGGTGGTGTCCAGCAGCTCGCCCGGGGTCGCGCCGACCGTGACCACGACGCCCGCGATCGGTGAGGTGATGCCCCCGGTCCCAGGCGCGGAGCCGGGGTTGAGCCGGCCGACCTCCGCCTGCAGCGCGGCGGCGCGGGCGCGGGCGGACTCCGCGGCGGCGTTGGCCTGGGCCAGCACCAGGCGCCGCCGTTCCGCCTCCGCCCGCGCCAAGGAGCCGTCGCGCGCCAGCAGCTCGCCCCGGCGCAGGGCGTCGCGGGCGACGGCGACGCCGGCATCGGCCTCCCGCACGCTGGCCTGGGCAGCGGTCAGGCCGGTTTGGGCGGTGGTCAGGCTGGGGATGTCCAGCTCCGCCAGCGTCTGCCCAGCGCGCACGGCGTCGCCAGGCTGCACCAGCAGCCGCAGCACACGCGCCTGGGACAGCGGGCGCAGGGTGGCGACGTGTCCCTGGTCGAAGGCGACGGTGCCGGGCACGCTGACGGGCTCGGTAATCGGGCGGCGGTCGGCATGGCCGGTCTGCAGCTTGACGGTTTTCTGCTGCTCGTCGCTCATCCGCACCACGCCGGGCGGATCCTGCGGCTGGTCCTTGGGCGGCTCCTGCTTGCCGGCCGCCATTGCCAGCACGGCAGCGGCCAGGAGGAGGACGCGCCTCATGGCAGCGCGCCTTCCGCCAGGCGCAGGCGCAGGCGGGCGGCGGCCAGGTCGGTGCGCGCCTTGTCGCGGGCGTATTCGGCGTCGTAGGCGAGGGCGTTGGCGCGCACGACCTCGATCAGCGGCATCTCGCCGACGCGCCAGGCGCGCCCGATCTGGCCGCGGCGGCGCTCCAGCTCGGCGGCGGCGCGGACGGAGGCGGCGCTGCTGCGCTCGGCCCCGACCAGCACCGCCTGCGCCTGGCGGATGCCCGACAGCACCTCGCGCTGGGCCACCGTGAGCTGCACGGTCGCCTGGGTGACGGCCTGCTCCGCCGCGGCCCGGCGCGGCGCGTTGCGCGCCTCCGTCGCGAAGGGCAGGCGGAAGGTGACGCCGAAGCGGGTGTCCCACTTGGCGCCGGGCTGCTTCTCGTTGACGCCCTGCAGGCCGACCTCTGGGCTGTCGCGGTTCTCGATTTGGGCCAGGCGGGATGCGGCCTGTGCTGCGGCCACCGCGCGACCGGCCGCAACGATGCGGGGATGGGCGGCCAGCGGATCGGGGCCGGCGGCAGGCGCCGGGCCAGGCGCGTCGAGCTGGGGCACCGCCTGGGAGCCCACGACCACCGCGAGTGCCGCCTGCGCCGCGCCGAGCTGCGCCTCAGCAGTGCTGAGCGTCATGGCGGCGCTGGCCGCGTCGGCCGAGGCCGCCAGGGCGTCGCTCTGCGAGGACTCGCCGACCCGGAACCGCCGCGCCAGGTCCGCGGACAGGGACTGTGCGGTCGCGAGACGCCGGGCCGCGACGTCGCGGGCGTCGGCGGCCAGCGTCGTCTGGGTCGCGAGGTCCAGCACCTGGGCGGCCAAGGCGAGGTGCGCCGCCTCAACGGCCGCCAGCACCGCCGCGCCATCCGCCTGCGCCGTCGCCTGCGTCGCCCGGCCCTGGCCCGGCAGCCAGATCGGCGTGCCGATTTCCGCCTGGGAGGTAATGTAGTTGTAGTTGCTGCCCAGCACCTTGTCGTTGACATACGTGCCGATGGCATAGGGCGCGTTCGGCAGCAGCGCGCCGCCGGCGGCGTAGCGGGCGCTGGCGGAGGCCTGCTGAGCCGCCAAGTCCTGCCGTTGCGGCAGGCGCGCCCAAGCCGCCGCGACGGCGTCGTGGAAGCTCTGCGTGGGGGCGGGCGGCGGACGGGACCGGGACTGCGCCGCCGCTGTCAGAGGCAGCAAAGCCAAGCAGGCTGCGGCGACGGCGTGCAGGGCCGGGTGTCTGGGCCTCCGTGCGCCGGGAAGATTGCACCTCGGCTCCTGGCCACGGGTTTTCGTCATGCTCTCATCCGGATGCAGTGGCGCCGCCTTTAGGCCCCGCCATGAAAGACATGAACCTGGCCGAGCAACAAGGCTGCCAGCCCCGCCGTGCAAGGCCGGGGCCGTCATGTGGCTCCCGCCAGCCTAGCCACGGGGCAACATGCGGCCGAGCACGCCGTCATGCCAGACATAGCGATGCACCAGCGCCGCCGCCGCGTGCAGCCCGGCCAGCGCCAGGATCAGCCAACCAATCGTCGCATGAACCCCCAGCACCTGGTCCGGCAGCGCCTTGTTGCCGGGGTCGTAGGCTGGGATGCTGAACAGGTTGAAGATGCTGTCCCCCCGTGTCCAGGCCAGGAACATCCCGGCCAGCACCATGCCCGCGAGCAGGGCATACAGGCCCCAATGCGTGCCCTTGGCGACGATGTTGAGCGCGCCCTTGTCGGCCAGCGGCAGGCGCCGCCCGCCGGTCAGCCGCCATGCGACGCGGCCCAGCAGCAGCGCCGCCAGAAGCACGCCCACCGTGATGTGAACGGACCGCGCGTCCACCCGCAGCGGCCCGCGCGGGAACCAGTCGATCGTCTGCGCCCCGAGCCACTGCGTGACGACCAGCAGCGCCGTCGCCCAGTGAAAGACTATGGTTGCGGGATCGTACTTGCGTGCGGCGGCGTCAACTGGCTGCATGGGTGGGGGTCCTGGGCGTTGCCGATGGGATGCCAGACGCTAGCGCCCACAGCCCCGCCCGTCCGGACTCTGAACCCGAATTTAATGGTCCGGCCCGCGCCTTCGACCAATCGTCCAAGCGTCCAAGACAGGAGGACCCCATGGCTTCGCCACCGAAGACGATGACGACCGAGTCCGGCAACCCGGTCGCCAACAACCAGAACTCGCTGACCGCCGGGCCACGCGGCCCGATGCTGATGCAGGACTACGCGCTGATCGAGAAGATGGCGCACTTCAACCGCGAGCGCGTGCCCGAGCGCGTGGTGCACGCCAAGGGCTACGGCGCCCACGGCACCTTCACCGTGACCCAAGACATCAGCCAGTACACCCGCGCCAAGCTGTTCGGGAGCATTGGCAACACCTGCCCGATGTTCGCCCGCTTCTCGACGGTCGGCGGCGAGAGCGGCTCGGCTGACATCGCCCGCGACCCGCGCGGCTTCTCGATGAAGTTCTACACCGAGGAGGGCAACTGGGACCTGGTCGGCAACAACACGCCGATCTTCTTCATCCGCGACCCCCTCAAGTTCAGCGACTTCATCCGCACGCAGAAGCGCGACCCCGGCACCCACCTCAAGCCGCACTGGCGCCGCTGGGACTACTGGGGCCTGTCGCCCGAGGCGATCCACCAGGTCATGATCCTGTACTCGGACCGCGGCACGCCGGTGTCCGCCCGGTTCATGCACGGCTACGGCAGCCACACCTTCAGCTTCTGGAACGACAAGGGCGAGCGCACCTGGGTCAAGTTCCACATGATCAGCCAGCAGGGCATCAAGAACGTCACCGACGCCGAAGCCACCCGGATCATGGGCGCCAACCCCGACAGCTCGACCGAGGACCTGCACAACGCCATCGCCCGGGGCGACTTCCCGCGCTGGACCATGAAGGTCCAGCTCATGCCGGAGCGGGACGCCGAGACCTACAGGTGGAACCCGTTCGACCTCACCAAGGTCTGGCCGCACGCGGACTACCCGCTGCACGAGGTGGGCGTCATGGAGCTGAACCGCCACGTCGAGAACTACTTCGCCGAGGTGGAGCAGGCGGCGTTCGAGCCGAGCAACGTGGTGCCCGGCATCGGCTTCAGCCCGGACAAGGTGCTGCAGAACCGTATTCTTTCATACGGCGACGCGCACCGCTACCGCATGGGCGTGAACTACCAGCAGGCCCCGATCAACCGTCCGCGGGCAGCCGTCGCGACCTACAACCGTGACGGGCTGGGCCGGGTCGATGGCAACGGCGGCGGCGCCGTGGACTACGAGCCGAACTCGTTTGGCGGCCCGAAGGAGGACCCGTCGGTGATGGAGCCGCCGCTCCGCATCGACGGCAACGCCGACCGCTACACGACCTACCCCGGCGACGACGCGGACCTGTACGGCCAGCCCCGCGCGCTTTGGGAAAAGGCGCTCGACGACCAGGGGCGCACGAACCTCGTGAACAACATCGTCGGCAGCATGAGCAACCCGGCGATGGGCATCGCCGACCCGCGCCCGATCCAGGAGCGGATGCTCAAGCACTGGCACAAAGTGCATCCGGACATGGGCCGCAGGATCGCGGAGGGCCTTGGCCTGGCCGAGGCCCGGCAAGCCGCGGAGTAGCGGCCTCATTGGCTGGCTGCCGCCGGGGATGGCGCCCCGGCGGCAGCCGCGTCGCAGGGGGCCGGGACCGCATGACACGCTTGCTGCTCATCGAGGACGACCAGGAAACGGCGGAGGAGGTCGCGGGCTACTTCCGCGGCAGGGGCTATGAGGTGGAGTGCGCCGCGACGGGGCCGGACGGCCTGGCGCAGGCCGGGGCGGGCTGGGCGGACGTGCTGGTGATTGACCGGCTGCTGCCGGGCTTGGAGGGCCTGGCCGTGATCGAGGCGCTGCGCCATGCCGGCGTCCGCACCCCAGCCTTGGTGCTGAGTGCGCTCGACGGGGTGGACGAGCGGGTGCGCGGCCTGCGCGCCGGCGGCGACGATTACCTGGGCAAGCCCTTTGCCCTGGCCGAGCTCGCGGCGCGGATCGAGGCGCTGCTGCGGCGCCCGGCGAACGGGCCGGAAACCCTGCTGCGTGTCGGCCCGTTGGAGTTGGACCTTGTGGCGCGCACGGCCCGGCGGGGCGAGCGGGTGCTGGACCTGCTGCCGCGCGAGTTCCGGTTGCTGGAATACATGATGCGGCGCGTGGGCCAGACCGTCACCCGCACCATGCTGTTCGAGGATGTCTGGAGGGCGAGCGGGTGCTGGACCTGCTGCCGCGCGAGTTCCGGTTGCTGGAATACATGATGCGGCGCGTGGGCCAGACCGTCACCCGCACCATGCTGTTCGAGGATGTCTGGAACTACCGCTTCACGCCGCGGTCCAACTTGGTGGACGTCCACATGGGCCGCCTGCGCCGCAAGCTCGACGGGTCGCTGGAGGTGGAGCTGCTGTCCAACGTGCGCGGCATCGGCTTCGTGCTCGACGCGCCGCCCTAGATGCGGACATGGATGCGCGCGTTGTGCGCGCTGGCCGGCACGACGGTGTTCCGGTGGACGCTCGCCATCGCCGGCAGCGTCACGGCCACGATGCTCCTGCTGTTCGCGTTCATCTACTGGCAGACCGCCGTGCGCGAGCAGGGCCGCATCGACGGGCTTGTGCTGTCGGAGGCCCGCTTCATCAGCCAGGGACCCGGCGCCGAGGCCAAGGCCCGGCTCGGCACCTGGCTTGCAGAAGACCTGCACGGCGTCCGCTACGGCGCGCTGTTCGGACCGGACGGCGCCCACGTGGCTGGGAACGTGCTGTCGCGCCCAGCCGGGCTGCCCCCTGACGGGACGGCGCACCGGGCGGAGATCGGGCCGGTCGGGCGCGACCGCGACGGCGACGTGCCCGAAGTCGTGCGCGGCGCCGCCGTGCCGCTCGGGGATGGGCGGCTGCTCGTGCTCGGCTATGACATCGATAGCCTCGACCAGATCGAGGACACCATCCTGCGCGCCCTGGGCCTTGGCCTGATCCCGGCCGTGCTGCTGTCCGTTGCGGTCGGTGCGCTGCTGGCCCCGCGGGGGCAGCAGCGCATCGCCGCGGTCCACGGGGCGGTCGGGCGGATCATGCAAGGGCACCTGCGCGAACGGCTGCCGGTGCATGGTGCGGATGACCTGGACAAGGTGGCGTCGGCGGTGAACGGCATGCTGGACCGGATCGAGCAGCTTGTGGAGGAGTTGCGCGGGCTGGGCGACAGCATCGCCCACGACCTGCGCACGCCGCTGACCCGCGTCCGCACGCGCCTGGAGCGCAGCCGCGACGAGGCCCAGACGCGCGAGGAGTTCCAGGCCGCCTCGGACCGCGCCATCGCGTCCGTGGACCAGGCGCTTGCGGTCGTGGACGCTGTGCTGAGGCTGAGCGAGCTGGAGCACGGGCGCCGGCGCTCGGCCTTCGCCCCCGTCGACCTCGCCGGCGTGCTGCGCGACGCCGCCGAGCTGTATGAGCCGGTCGCAGAGGAGAAGAGCATGGCTGTCCGGCTATGCCTCGTCCCGGCCGGCCCGGTGCCTGGGGACCGCGACCTGCTGCTGGAGGCGGTCGGCAACCTTCTGGACAACGCCATCAAGTTCTCGCCGGCCGGGACGGATGTCACGCTGTCGCTCTGCGACACGCCGGGCGGCGCGTGCGTCCGCGTCGCTGACCAGGGGCCGGGCATCCCGCCCGCCGAGCGGGATCGTGTGCTGCGGCGCTTCTACCGGACGCAGAAAAGCCGGACGGTCGAGGGAAGCGGGCTGGGCCTGAGCCTGGTCGCGGCGGTGGCGGCGCTGCACGGCTTCCGCCTGCGGATCGGCGGGTCGGACCCCGGCTGCGTCGTCGAGATCATCTGCGCCCAGGCCGATGGCGGTCAGACCGCAGCGTCTGCACCGAGCACGCTCTAACGCGCCAACCACGCCACGCCGGCAAAGGTCGCCAGCGGCACCAGGACCGTGGCCTCGCGCCCATGCCCGGTGCGGATCAGCACGGCCTCGATCGCCAGCAGGATGGCGACGACAGCAACGTTGCCCGCGTCGCCGAACAGCGTCTTGAGGAACGGGCACATCACGCGATCCCCCGGCGCGGGACTGCCGCAAGATTGGGGACCGTAACATTGTCGGGCGCCGGGCGCCGGGTGCCGGGTGCCGGGTGCCGGGCGGCGTGGTGCGTGGCGTAGGCGGGGACTGTTTCGTGTCGGATACCGGCCGGCACGAGCCTCGCTTCCGATCGGATCAAGCCCGACAATGTTACGATCCCCAATCTTACGGCAGTCCCTTGCCCTGTGCTGCAACACACTAACAGAACTAAATAATCAGCTTTTCATTTCGATAGTGTTGATCCACGACTCCTCCAGACCGGCTTCACCAAAGCCCTTGCAGACGGGGCGGGCCATATATTCACACGGTCTGCCTCGTTTGCGGATCAAGCTTTAACCTGCTTGTGATCCGGACGAGCCAGGTGCAGGCTCCGCCGTCATATGGCCGCAGTTGCCGGCAGGCAGCCTATGCCACCAGTGCCAGCTTGCTCATATGCAGGGTTACGACGACCCCTTTTTCGTCCCAATGGTAGTCGATGGAGCCGCCAAGCTGGCTGGTCAGGCTGCGGGCCAGCAGCTTGCTGCCGAAGCCTCTTGGACCGACGGGCGCGGTCACGGGCGGGCCGCCCCGTTCGGTCCAGATGATGGTCATCATCTCGTTGGTCGGCGGGGCACATGACACGTCGAGTGTGCCGGCCTCTGCCGAGAGCGCCCCATACTTGAGCGAATTGGTCGCCAGCTCATGGATGATCAGGGCCAGCGCCGTCGCTGTCGCCTCGCCCACGCCCACACGCGGCACCGAGACACGAATACGTCCGCTGAAGGCGCCCAGGTCGTCATAGGGCGCGAGCAGGACAATGAGCAGGTCTCCCAGCAGCGCGGCTTTCGCTTCCTCGGTGGATAGCGGGCGCACGAGGTCGTGGGCGCGCCCAAGTGCGGTCAGGCGCTGGGTCAGCTCTCGCGCCATATCGACCGTCGTGTTCGTGGAACGGGACGTTATTGCAGTCAGGCCTGCCGCAATGGCCAGCAGGTTCTTGACCCGGTGGCTCATTTCCCCGGCAAGCAGCTCGTGGCCTTCCTCGGCCTGCTTGCGCCCGGTGACGTCAAGGAAGATGCCGAACATGGTCCCACCGACGATGTCCGCGTCGTCGCCCTGGCCACGGGCGGAGATCCAACGGATCTCGCCGCCAACCATGATGCGGAAGTCGATCTCATACGGCCCCACAAGGGCGCGCGTCGCTGCGAATGCCGCCCTGACCCTATCCCGGTCGGCGGGATGGATGTGGGCAGACAGGCCCTCAAAAGAGACTGCCACCTCCTGGGATAAACCCCAGAGGCCATAAGAACGCTCGTCCATGGTGAGCTGGTCGGTGTCCACGTTCCAGGACCAGAGGGCGACGCCTGCCGCCTCGATGCCCATGCGCAAGCGCTTCACGTCCCAGGCCGTCAACTCGGCTCTTCCGAACACATCGTTTCTACCTTGTAGATCATGGACCTTTCCTGGGACTCCCTCGCCACGCAATCAAAGGGAGCATCAGGAAGTGTGGGGTGCCTCCGGGGGCTACGGGATTCACACATTTGACTGGGCGGCTGACTGGGCCGCGAGGGCGAAGCCGGCGGCCATGGCGGCGAATTGCGCCCATCCGGCACGCATGGTTTTGGGTCCGGGT
>JAABVA010005891.1_pt1 | contig 10984 bp, 12 predicted proteins | sample 5560331 | NCBI WGS metagenome assembly JAABVA01 (sample SAMN12812661, study PRJNA571458) | rock metagenome | isolation source: Antarctica rocks | place: Antarctica: Victoria Land, Mt New Zealand sud | collected 2016-01-07 | reverse complement strand
TTCTTCCAGAGTAGCACTTGACGTCACCTGTGTGCATCAGTGGTAATGTGCACTGTGACCATGAGGCTTATGACGATGACGTGCACAAGCGCCATTTCACACTCATGCCTGATGCTGGCTACAGGTTGTGGGTTTTCTGATTCTGGTGGCTGGCACGTCCATGTATAATGAACTGCTGAGAGGCTGCTTGCCTGGAGTGCCTCCACCTGTTGCAGCAGAGGATTCCCTTGAGGTCAGCAACACATCCCATTGCTGCCCTGCTCCATGTCTATGCCATGACCGCCTGCTGTTGTGCAGACTGCTGCTTTCCCCTGTGTCAGCAATCAACATGCTTGTTGCTTGCATCACATGGTCTGGTGACTGGTCTGCATTCACACTTGTCACAGGGCACAGCATTGCCTTCTCCAATATGATGGCCTCGCTGCATTTGCTGTAGTGCATTCATGGGCAAAAAGCTTGCTCATCTGATGTCACGCATGTTGCTCTGAGAACAGGTTATGTCTTTTTGTTTGGGATGTAAAGATGTGTAGCTGGTCAAGCTTGCCTGTCTGACCATGTAGCGCTCTCATGCACTGGCCGTCTTGTGTGCAAAAGCAAGATGTCGTGTGCAGGAGCCCCTGTTGGTGCCAGAGGCAGCGCAGCCGCCCCCAACCGCCCCACAAGGGGCAAGCGCCCGCCGACCCCCAAGCGCCCCAGTCAGAAGGCCGGCCCTGCCACAGTCCATCGGCAGCATGCCCTTCCTGGCCAGATCAGTGCGCCTCTTCCCCCACATGTTCTCCCCACACTCCCTGGCCAGCCCACCAATGGATGGTGCACACATGGGATCACCCAGCGATGAAGACTACGCCTCCAGTGTACAGCAGCGGCACAGGTGGCCTGGCACAACCCCTAATCTTCATTCTGGTGGGGTGCTCAGAGGGCCTCCCAACCAAGGCAGCGTAACAACAACAGCACCATCGCGGAGTCAGCTGTCACGGCAAGGCAGCGACACCAGCACTGTCGATGGGCTATAGAACTGATGAATGAGTATAGCACATGAGAACAGAACACAATCTATTTGTGCTTCTGTGCTAAGCAGACCTCTGTGTATGCTGCCAAATCCTCAAAGTTTGTCTTTGAGATCAGCATGCAGCAGGCTGCTGTCTTTCTCAACATATACAGTTTCACTCGTTTCTGTATTTTTTCAGTAGGCTTGCAATCCACATGTAACAATGTGGGAAATTAACATCTTCACACGCTAGCGCTAGCATTTTCACCTTTACCCCGTCAAACCCCATGACAGGATGAAGGTTAACATACTGTCATGACAGTTGTCAGTAGTGAGTGCGCAAATTGTAAAAGAAATGCTATTGTAGCACTTGCTGCGGTTGCGCATAAGCCTTGATCGTTGAGCACTCTTGGTCTTCCGAAGTATAGGCCGGTCAAGCCTGCCGGCAGGTGTGTGTATGGTATGGCCCAGATTGCCATGTGCCGATATATTGACTTATGCAAAGCAATCAGTGCGTCAGGACATTGACTGGTCTGGTCCATCCTTAGACAGTCAACAAAGACAGCAGGATATACAGCCGCTTGTTGCCTCACATATGTACATACGATGCATCGCTGACTGAGTGCATGGCTGAGTTCCGCTATGGCACTGGGTGGCGACCCTAGAGTCACCCGAGAGCAGCTAAACTGAGCCTACTTTGGTGCATTGCAGAACAGACATGAATCTTCTATCAGCAAAACGGAATGTGATAATTGTACCACGTGGTACTCCACGGGGACGAGCACTTTTGAATTGTGGCGTGCATGCATTTGCGCTAGTGGGAAGTGGTAATGGGTTGAGCTTGTGATCACCTTCCCTCCTTGTCGATAGACCGTCGCAGCGTCGCGTTGCTTGCAGTATGGCAAACACTAAGGTCGCCAAAGAGTTTTACGAGGTCTCGAAACTGAGCAAGTATGACTTTGAGCCATACTGGCCAGACAAGAAGCTCAAGATCTGCGTGACAGGGGCTGGTGGCTTTATCGCATCACATCTTGCTAAACGGCTCAAGTCTGAGGGACACTACATTATTGGCTGTGACTGGAAACGCAATGAGCATATGCCGGCAAGTTTTCACCTCACCTGTACGCCTGACCGATCATCAGTGACTTCTTGCTGACACCAGTCTAAACCCCCTGCAGGAGGACATGTTTTGCGACGAGTTCCATCTGGTCGACTTGCGAGTGTACGACAACTGCAAGAAAGTTATCACTGGTTGTGAGCACGTCTTCAACCTAGCAGCAGACATGGGTGGCATGGGCTTCATCCAGTCCAACCACTCAGTCATCATGTACAACAACACCATGATTTCCTTCAACATGTTGGAAGCTTCACGGGTGCTGGATGTCAAGCGGTCAGTATACAGTCCGTCTCTGCAAAAGCACAGCACACCCCTGCATACTTCGCAACCACAGTTTGCAGTCCCTGACTATCTTCACTGTTTTGGCAGATTCTTTTATGCCTCAAGTGCATGCATATATCCTGAGGGCCGACAACTGCAGACAGAGATTGAAGGTGGAGGCCTGAAGGAAGAGCATGCTTGGCCTGCACAGGTGCAGCTTTCACTCAGTGTTGTGTCTCCAATTGCTCCTATGCCTGGAGGATGAACTGATACAGGTTGCATTGCGCGTATTGCTCAGATCGTGCACGTCAAAACGTGACTGGTAAAATCATGTGAGACTGGAATTTTGTTTGTGCAGCCGCAAGATGTGTACGGCCTGGAGAAGTTGGCTTCAGAAGAGTTGGCTAAGCATTATGACACTGACTTTGGCATTGAGTGTCGAATTGCCAGGTACAGCATTCACTGTGAGATGCCACTTTCCTCATGCACGGTGCATGACATCACAATGAGCAAGATTGTGTAATATGAGCAATATTGTCTGCACCACCCTTGCCAACAGTATGTTTGACACTGCATAGTGGCTGGTGCTATGCCGGTACATCATTGTCAAAACATAACGCCTTGCAGGTTTCACAACATATATGGACCATATGGCACATGGAAGGGTGGTCGAGAAAAGGCTCCAGCTGCCTTCTGCCGGAAGGCCTTGACCTCCACCAAAGACATTGAGATGTGGGGTGATGGCAAACAGACCAGGAGCTTCACATACATTGATGACTGTGTGGAGGGCATTTTGCGTATCACCAAGTCAGACTTCAAGGAGCCCTTGAACCTGGGCAGCAGTGAGATGGTCAGCATGAACGGCATGATGGAGACTATCTGTCAGTTTGACAACAAGAAGCTACCCATCAGGTGGGTAGACACCTGATAGACAAGCAACCTGCTGTGTGCATATGAATGTCGGTCTACATTTATCAGTGCACGATGTTGTGTAGTGGCATTGGCCTATTTTCATTCAACGTATAGCTATCTTTGTGGTAGCGCTTTCTGATTACTTGTGTGACCAGGAGGCGCACCTGGCATAGTTGAAATTGACAGTGCATGTGTAAGCAGCAGTGACCTTTGCTGTTGAACTCTGCATGTTTTGATCTGCAGGCATATACCCGGACCGGAGGGTGTTAGGGGCAGAAATTCAGACAACAAGCTTATACTGGAACAATTAGGCTGGGAGCCAACTGTGAAGTTGGCTGACGGCCTGAAGATGACATACTTCTGGATCAAGGATCAGCTGACAAGCGAGCAGGACCACTCATCCTACTCCAAGTCAACCATTGTCCAGACAAGCGCCCCTCGCGAGCTGGGCTCTCTCAGAGAGGCTGATGGACAGGAGGGCTTTGACAAGGCAAAGCAAGCAGCCCGGGAAGGCTTTGAGGCTGCAGGCATCACTACCAATGGGAACAGCAGTGTCCTAGTGGCCTGATGTTCTGATGATTTGTTCGAACCTTCTGGTCTGTGTCTGGTCTGTGTCAAAGTGAAGCGCTGTAGCATTTCTGCAGAGCAAGCATTTCTATGTAGATTTTCCTGTGCGGCATGCTGAGGGGCTACCTGCACCCAGACCCCAAGCATAGATCCTCATGGTTTGTGTCACGTTTGTGTGAAGCAGTCATTTCTTGACATGTCGTGATCCAGCTGGTTAGCAGGAAGAAGTATGGCTGTATGCTCATTGAAATGTGTCCTTTTGCATCTGTGGTTCTCTGAAATAACTTAAACCTTGCAATGACAATGTTCACTGCTGTGTACGCCGGGACCACAAACTGACACTGAGCAACATGCACCGCTAAATGGTCGAATGGTTTTGCATTAGCATTGCACTGCTCATTATTAAAACGCTTTTGCATGGATGATTTACAGCGGTGAGCTGTTGGCTCGAGACAGGTTGTACGACCCAATATTCCACCGCCAACCTGCAAGCTGGATGGACGCTAATATAGTTACAAAGGTGATGGTGATCCAAACAAACTACTTCTGAATGGAGCATATGGACTGTACTTGACGAGAATAGAGAATCTTCAACTAGCCGATTTGCCCATAATTGAAGGTGCACTTTGAGATAAATCCTGAGACACAACCGCAACAGTGCGGTTGCAGAATGATGCCTTATCATGCATGTACATATGTCAGCAGCAAACAACTTGATAGCTAGCCAAAATCAACAATCAGTTGAGTCATCAGGCATTACTGATTGCACCCTGAAATTTTACCAGAAGCAGCCTTGGTGTTCAATGCTTTTGATACAAGCTGAAGAGACAACAGCTCTTCTAAAGGCGATGTGCACTTACAAGTAACACAGTTGCAGTAATGCCTGTACTTATGTACAGGCTATGAGCAGCATCCACTTGATTTTGGGGCAGCAGGCTCGCCAGGTCTGACTGTCTGTCCGGCAGCACCGCCTCCCCCGTATCCAACCTTGATACCATAAGACTGCAACATACAAAAAATGTGTGCATTCTGAGGGCAGCAGTTCTGCACTTGCAATATGTTTTGCAGCCTGACACATTCATGCTGGTGGGCAATACCACAGGCCGGCCGCTTTCACAAGCTGCTTTTTCCAAGCATTTCGACCAGCAGCTCACCTCATTGGATACATCAAATACACCAGTGTCTATCTTCTCATAAATTTTGCGCGCTGTGTTGATAAAGGCGTCTTCGACATTGTGTGCAGTCTTGGCTGAGGTTTCCAAAAACACGAGTCCATGTTCTTTGGCAAACTGCTCACCCTCCTCTGTGCTGACAGCCCTCCTGTGCTGCAGGTAAATCCAATACTTCAGATGTGCCAGCACAGACAAATCACAATTCTGGTACACAGCAAATCTTTTAGTGTGGGGCAGCAGCTCTGACCAAGGCATGAAAGCAGTATGACTTTCAGTGTGGCATCCAAGTGAGATGAGCAGCTGAAACCAAAGCTTCACTACATAAGGCATGATTTGTTGAGTCCAAGCTTACAGTAAGATCACTCTTGTTTCCAATCAGCATGATGGTCATGTTTGGGTTTGCATGTTGCCGTGCGTCCTCCAACCAGCTTGCAAGGTGATTGAAAGTTTCCCGCCTGCACACTCAGAATCCCCAAATTACTCGCGCTGTTTGGCAATGAAATAGACAACGACTGTCCTAGCAGGAAGGTGGTACAGCTTGCTTGCCTAGTGATATCATATACAAGAAGTGCTCCAGCGGCGCCCCTATAGTATGAGCGTGTGATGGATCGGAAAGATTCTTGGCCAGCCTGAATAGCATTGACCTGTACTTGTGAGGTCTGTTGATCAGCTTGGCAGAGGGTGTCATGCCCATTCAAAGGAGCATCAATTCCGTGAGTCCTACCGTATCCCATATCTGAAGCTTGATCTGCTTGCTGTCTATGTTGATCATTCTGGCCCCGAACTCAACTCCGATCGTCAGGTCATGTACAGGCTGAAACCTTTTGTCAGTGAATTGTAGTAAAAGGCATGACTTGCCAACGCCTGTAGACAACTTGCCATGTCACCGTGCTGTGCTGAAAAACGTGAAAAGGACAGACTCCCAACACAGCTATCCCAGACCGCAGATCTCACCAGTGTCACCAATAATGATGTATTTGAACAAGTACCTGCAGATGCAGACACACTAGGTCACTTTCGTACGCAAACTATGGCATCATCAAGAAACGTGAGTATCGGTATACTTACGCGTAGCTCATCTCGGAAGTGCGCGCAGGTCAGACCGAACTGTTGAGACCAGTAGTAAAAGCTCACAGGCCGGAGACAAACGCACTTTGATGTGGCACTCGGCAAGGTACAGACGTATTGCGAGTGAGGCGTGATTGACGCTCGAATTCACAAGTTTGCTTTCGGATGCAGTAAGCTGGCTTTGTGGGTTAAACGAGAGCGATCGCGTACACGCACACTCTCACGTTCTTGGTACATACCAGACCCTCGCATAAACCCTGATGTCAAGTGATGTGCTGGCAGAAGTAGAGCTCATGCAGTTCAGATTCTGAACTTCAGAAGACGATACAACAAGAGCGTGGCCCTTTGAATATCTGCATGTTCACCAAGGCGCCACATCGACCTAAGCCTCAGCTTTGCCAGGAGGAAAGAACAGTGGAATCAGCCACAGACAAGAACTACACTACAGGCGTTGCAGGACACACCAAAGCCTCGCCCCACCCTTTATGTACAAACATCGGTGGAGCAAGAGATGCACCAATCTTACTGAATCTGAGCATCCACATGATGCTACACAAGGGTATGCTGTAGTCTGTCACATAATGGTATCATGTCATTGGCAACTTCACAAGAGCAGCAAAGCAATGAAAGATGCTGAGCAGTCTTAAAGCATCAACCAACTGATGCACGCATGGCCATTGCCAGCATATATTTTTGATTTTGTGAACACACAGCAAACACAGCAACCAGGACCTGCCAAAGTCACATTGCCGGCCGCCTTGCTTCACTTTCAACACCCGACACAAAGCTCATATACGTACACACACACACACACATACACACACACATTGACAGCCTAAAGGGCCAGACAAAATTGAAATACTACAAAAAAGGGGGCATGTGTTGTACAATCACATCTCAGCACCCATGCCACCTTTTGCACCAAAGTGATCTTTGCTCTTGCGCTGTGTCTCCCTGTTCTGTGAGGCCAGCTTGGGGCAGTCTCCTATTCGGTGACCCAAGCCACCACAGTAAATACACCCCTTCTGACCACTAGCAGCAGCCAGCTTCTCCATATTTTCGTATGGGTCTTCCAGTGCGGTCAAGACAGGTGGAATGCGCTGTTTTGCTTCTTTCAGGAGGTGCTTCAGATCAAGCAGAATAGATTCGCTTTGGTTCTTGTTGATGAACGTGGTGGCAATGCCTGTCTTTCCACATCTTCCAGTGCGCCCAATCCTGCAGGTATATTGCAGATGTGTAACACCGGCTTGCACCTTCGTAAAGTTAAGTCAAAGTAACAAAGTGACCAATTGTCACAATGCAGGATCCTCACTTCTAAATTTGCTTCAACCGTTGTTGAGCTTGTTGGACTGCAGGAACTAAACAGTGACACTCTGTGCACATGCAGCCGAAGCCAGTCTTCAAGCCAGTCTCCACGTCTGGAGAGGGCTGACTCACCTATGCACGTAGTTCTCAATCTCCTCTGGCATGTCAAAGTTGATGACATGCTGGATGTCAGGGAAGTCGAGCCCCTTGGAGGCAACGTCAGTAGCAACCAGCACATCCTTGCGGCCAGCCTTGAAGCCGTCAATGGCCAAGTTGCGGTCCTCCTGGTCCTTGCCACCATGCACTGCTACAGCCTCCACACCTTTCACCAGCAGGTACTCATGAATGTCATCCACGTCCTTGGTCTTCTCAGCAAAGACCAGCACCGGGGGTGCCGTCTTCTGCAGGCATTCTAGCAGATACACCAGCTTGGCCTCCTGCTTCACATACTCAACTTCCTGCAGGCCCAAAGATAGTCAAATCCCATTGCCAAATCTGATGGCTTCACATTCCCTTCTGCTGAACAGGATGATTGCACAGCACAAAAAATCACACAACACAAATGTCGTCACTCTTTGGGCCAGCTGTTATTGTGACTTCCTGTGGCTACATAGGCTTCCAGACACACGGACTGGCAACTGTTTTACACAACACTTAACAAAGATCAGCGACGACAAGGTATACGACAAAACTTGGTGTGTTGCGGAGACACGGCTTGTTTGACCATTGACAGCAGTATGGAAGCTGTACATGCGCTGAACTCACCTGAATGACATCCAAGTTGGCAGCTCCTGCACGGCCAACGTTGACAGTGATGGGGTCCACCAGGGCACTCTCAGCAAATGCCTTGATCTTGACAGGCATGGTGGCTGAAAACATCAAAGTCTGCCGCTGTGCCTGCATCAAGTATGCCACACCATCTTAACAAATGCACTGGCTTCATGTTTGTCCCTTTAACAAGAAGTTGATGTACCATGCGTACAACAAAACATCTGGATGAAAGTCGAGATCAAGTGTCAACTTGAGCAACAACAGCTGAGTGATATGTACTACTTGGTACATCTGGGTGCAGCATGATCTCATTGGCATGATCTCGTTGGCATGATCTCGTCGGCATGATCTCGTCGGCATGATCTCGTTGGCATGATCTCACCTTGAAGTATGACAAGATTAGTCGAATGTCTTCTTCAAATCCCATGTCCACCATGCGGTCAGCTTCATCCAGGCACAGATATCTGCAGAGGTCCAGGTTCATGCGCTTCTTGCTGAGCATGTCTTTGAGACGCCCAGGAGTGGCCACCACCATAGAAATGCCTGCATGCATGCACATATTCACACTGATGATTCAAGATACTTACAAGGAGGCACAGTTAAGCTGTGCAAAGAAAAGAATGACACAACTCTGTTGGCAATTGCAAATGCTTCAAGAATCTGCACTGTATTAACAGACAACAGGGTGCAGCATCTGCTCATGTAGGAATACACAGTAAAGCCGGAGGGACCTGCAGTACAGCCAGAAACTGAAGTGAATGACTGTTCTGCTGTGCAGCCCAAGGTGCATATGGGGCATGATTCCAGTGGTCAAACCTGCATGCTTGAACTTGTCTGTTTGCTCCTTCATGTCAATGCCTCCAATGCACAGCAGGGTGTGCAGTTGCGGCTGTCCAGCAGCAGCTAGCTGAGAAGTGTATCCCAATATGACTTCATATGTCTGACGTGCCAGCTCACGACTGGGACAGATAATCAGCCCACACGGACCCTCACCTGCAAAACACAATGCATTCAGCAACAGCAACCATACAGGTCCAGGTCATGACAGATTGCAGCTTCAAGCATTTCAGCTGCACTTTGCGTCCCACACTGACTAGCACTGCCTGATCAGGGCTGAGCAATGCCAAACGAGTGCTGCAACACTGAACTTGGGCATGCATTGGACTTTACAATTAGTACTGAATATTGGAACATCCTGACTGCCTTACACCTCAAGGCCTGTACATATATCTTGCTGCTAACATGTCATGACTGATGTCTGTCTGACGCATATGTGTCAGCAGCCCAAGTTTGTGGCCAGACCCCTGGCCAGCCGAGTCCCTGTTGTTGAAAATATTGAACAATGAAATGTGTGTTGTCTTACACGGCTATAGCTGGAATACTGCTAACCATCAGGAGATTGAAGGCAGAGACTTGCCTCTCTCTCGAGACATCCGAATCTCCTCCTGAAGGGCAAGCATGATCATGGGCAGCGCAAACACCAAGGTCTTCCCAGACCCTGTGAAAGCTACACCAATCATGTCGCGGCCAGCCAAGATGATTGGCAGGCCCTGAATCTGAATGGGAGTTGGGCGCTTAATGCCTTTGGTTTCAAGCTGCTTGAGAATGGGGTCTGGCAATCGCATGTCCCTGAAAGCAAGGATAGGCGGCAGGAGGTTAGGGCCCTCTGTAATGATATGGTACTTGTCACGTACTTCTTGATGCTCATCCTCTGTTGCATGCCTGATCCGCACTGGTGGCTTCCAGCCAGTTGGCATACTTTGCGTATACTGCACACCCTGCAGCATCCCAGCTTTAGCTTAGCATCACATAGCCTGCAGAAATTCAGACTCCTCTGTGTATGTGTGTGTGTGTGTGTGTGTGTTGTTGCACACAGCGCAAAGCATCTGCTGGACTTGCCTTTGCAAGCTCTGCAAAAGTTTTCAGAGCTGTTCGGTTTGTGATATTGTGCAGCATCTCCTGCTCCTCCTTTAGGCGCTTCTGGTCCTCTGTTTCCTTTGGGGCACCCTTGCGCGCCTTTGCTGTAGCTGCCAGCAAACTGGTCTTGAGCGGTGCCTCAGGCTCATCTCCAGCTGCATCTTCTGCTTGTTGTTCATCTGTCTTTATTGCTGAAGCAGCAGTTGCTGCAGGGTCTGGGTGGGGTACCTATATGACCAAAGAATGCTGATGGTACCGACTGTACAAAGCAAACGGTATATCAATGTTGCTGACCAAATGCGCACAAATACTGGCAGATGAGGCTCAATTGTGAGGGCCAGTACCTTATTCAAGAGCACCAGGCGTGCTTGTTGTTCCAAAGCTCGCCTCTCCTTCACAGGAATGTACTCCTCATACCTAAAACGCAGGTAAGTATGTCAGGCACAAGACAGAACCCCAATCACGTCCGAAGTTGCTGCTTATCGAGCAGTGCAGCAGGCCGGAAGCGGTTACTCACTCATCCTGCTCATGATCTACCGCCTCTACCGAAGCGTTTTCTTCCGCAGGCCGCCCACGCTTGAGCGTATCGAGTGCCATACTTGCACAACAGTATGATCAGCAGGTTTTGCCCTACGCAGCTCCCACAGAGGCCTTCTCCTGATCAGTCAAGGGGGTGAAGAAGATGATGAAGAACCTTTTCAAGTATCAGGTTTCGGCAAGCCCTATGGCCTAATTCTTTTCCTGAATTGAGCACAACTCCTGATGCGTTATGGGCCGAATCATAAACCGATATTAAGGTACAATACGTGCAAATGGATCCAATGCACCTGCACCTGTTCAACACTATACACAGACTAAATCTAGAAGCAAGCATGCAGGTAGCAAGCAAGCAAGCTGCACATCAGC
>JAABVA010005889.1_pt1 | contig 10987 bp, 17 predicted proteins | sample 5560331 | NCBI WGS metagenome assembly JAABVA01 (sample SAMN12812661, study PRJNA571458) | rock metagenome | isolation source: Antarctica rocks | place: Antarctica: Victoria Land, Mt New Zealand sud | collected 2016-01-07 | reverse complement strand
ATTTTGCATTTTTACAGTCTCCTGATCCTATGCTGCACACTGCCAAAGGCTGCCTTTTCATGTTCATGAAATCCATGCTCATGCTTGACCTGCTGGTTACAACCTGGTGAAAGCTTCAGTGCATGCGAACAGCTGTTGAGAGTATAGTAGATGGTTTATTCAGCGCCCTTGTCACTCTAGGTACAGTTCCCATCATCAAGTGTCCGAAGGTGTGTTCCCCTTGCTCATGCAAAGCTTGTCTTGAATTCTCTGCAGCTGTTTGTCAATCTTGGGCTGGTGTAAAGCTGCACACAATGCTTCTGCACACAGACAGCCCAACTTGGATGCTGACATGTATGAAGTCAGTGGTGCAGGCGTTTTGCCTGTCCTCTGTAGGCGCTCACGCCGTACTGCACATGCAAAGTGACCATTGTCTGCATGGCCAAATGCAATGTCGCTGCTGCAAGCTCTAGCTCGTTCAAACTTGCTAACATAAACTGCTTCACTTGCACAGTGCACATGTAACTGTGTGGAATGACCCGCCGCTGCTGTTCACGTGTGCAGGGAGGTGCAGCCCAGCATGTGGCTACTGCCTTGGATGCCAGGCTCAGAGAGCATCTCAAGTCACGGAGCAACCTTTTCACTGAGTCCTCTTCCGGCCTCACCATCTCCAGACCTCTGCTTTGTTTGTTTGACCGCAATTTTGAGCTGTCTGTGGTGAGTCATGTGCAGTGCCTTTGCACGCATCAGAGTCAGACTCCACACACTGGTAGAAGTTCACTCTGATAACTGTACTGTTGTGCTCTGCTTGTCCCTGCTGCAAAATGCGGACCCACCTGCGTCAAGTGCATCAGTGCTATGCTTGTGCAAGTTACTCTCCATTGTGCATGCCTGATAGCAATGTATGCACGTGGTGCCAATGTTGCCACGCTGACATGTTACCGCAATGCAGATGTTGCAACATGTGTGGACATACAAGCCTCTGGTGCACGACGTCTTGGGCATGCATGCCAACAGCGTCTCCATAGAAGCCAAAGCAGAGCCTGGTCAATTACCAGGAACCACTTCAAAGAAGCGTTATGAGGTGTGCATTCCCTGCATCGTGCTAGTCGGGCTTGTCTGATGGTTTTGCACCTGCTGCATGTTTTTGGTACACGCAGCAACAAATTTTGGACGAGACACACATTAGTTTTTGACTCTTCTTTCAAAGAATCAGGGGTTGAAATAACAATGTTGTTTGTGTCTGCAAAGGTGAAGAACATGGATTCATAATGTTTTGTTGTCACTTGTAAACCAGAAACATGAGTGGAAGTGTGCATCAACTAGTTGAGATTGACGCCAGTATGTTGAGCAAATGGCAGGTGGGTGATGGTGACTACTTCTGGGAGAGCAATGGAAATCTTCAGTTCCCTGAGATGGCTGGAAATGTAGACGTCCAGCTCAAACAGTACACAGAGGTAACCTCCAGCCATACAACTTCCATGTGATTTGTCCTTGCAGCAAGCCAGTAGGTTGCAAACCTTGAAACTTGCATGCGCTTCATCTGCACTCTTTGATCCTTAAGCACGACCAACCCAGTTTAAATCCTGCATGTTTTGCTCAAGGTCCCCCACCTTTGCTATTAGACTGACTTCCTGTACAAACTTGTCAGTTGTGTCCAAGCTTGGCGACTCGTCTACAGTATTGTCTCGTCATCAACAGCTATCATGCTTTTCAACAGCTACACAGCTGTGTGATACAGGTAGAACCACTTGCACCTCATAAGGGGATGCCTGCACTTTATTACTGAACAATGGTTGTTGTGCAGGCAGTAGCAGACTTGAACAGGAGAACAGGGTCCGATGTAGACCCCACAGCAGACCCCAATGAGCTCATGCAGTCCAATACCCGTAACCTCATGAGCGCCATCTCCAGTCTGCCTCAGCTGACAGAGAGGAAGAAGGTTATTGACAAGCACACCAACATGGCTACGGCTTTGTTGAAGCACATTCAGGCCAGGGCGCTGAAGACATACTGGGACCGAGAGGAGGACTGTTTACACGGCAAGCCGGACCTTGCTGCCATTGAGAGGCTACTGCAGGTCAGCGTCTCATATGATTATCTTCAAGCCTGCAATAATTTATTGCCTGGTATACAATTACCTCATGCTGTGCAGACACTCATGGGATTCTATCTAGCAGGCATCTGTGCAGCACAAGTGTTACACTCGTATGCTAAATGCAAATGCCTCATCAGTATCAGGTCCAACACCATTAGAGGCCTTTGCAGTTCCCCCAATGAAAAGTTCTTCATCTCAGCTGTATTGCACCTATTGGGACAAATCTACTTTGAAAACAGCGGAGATGATAGTCAGCTGTATAGTGTATGCCTGGCAATATCTGGCATTGCCTGACATTTCTCCAATACCCTTGCCAGGGTGCTGAGGGGTCCCCCACTGACAAGTTGAGGCTGGTCTTGGTGTGGCTGCTCACCACTGAAGCACTCCCAAGCGATCTGGACATGGAGAGGTTACAGTCCAGTCTGGCCACTGCTGGCGCAGACATCACAGCTGTGGCCTATCTGCGGCGCATGCGTAGCATGAAGCTGACCGGTATGTGCACTAAACAGAGCCTTATATTCTAGCTGCTTACATCTGCAAATTTGACAGCCATACTTATGCCCTTTCAGGCATGTCAAGCGACACACCGGACGCTTGAGCTGCAGTGCACTTTGAAGGCTGTATAGGCAAGACAAACAGCGTGCACAGCTGGTTAAATGCTGCATGGAGTCTCTGTCTAATCGAACGGTGCATGCACAAGAGTTGGTGTCAATTGTACATGGCTAATGACAGGTGGGGGCGTGAGGGGGTCTGCCAGCAGTGCAGCCCTAGATGGGTTGGGGGCCTCCGGCCTGGGCTCCCAGAGCCATCTTCTCAGCTGGGCTGACAGAACCTTTGGCCAAGGCCTGACCACCATCACCAAAGGTGACACCTCCTTCCTGTTGTGTGCTCTGCTGGAACAGCATGCCCGCATAGCCGGCTTGTGTGCGCAAGGCTGCTGCGTCAGTGTTCCATCTGAGGCATAGATGACCTTCAGAAAACATGACACCACCTTATTCACTCCTGGGATGTTGGTTGCTTGTGTTGTCACCATGACACTGTACAAGGCTGCTCTCTATATGTAGGTCTAACTGTCTGCTGTCATGATCACCAGACCGCAAGCCCTCGTAGCTTTGCATCATACCTTTATCGCCATTCCAAATGTCTATTGAACAACGTATGTTGTCAATGTTGCCAATGTTGCCGATGCTGCATTAAAGTTATACAAGGCTTTGCTCATGCACTGTGCATTCCTTTGCAGGTGTCAAGAACTTGCTAGCAGGCAACCAGCAAGCAGCAGTGACGGTGGCGGTAGAAGGTCTGATGGATGCAAAGCCTAATGCTGATCCAGACTCATTCATCACATTTGACTCAAAGGTATGCTGCCAGCATCCATGTTGATTGGCACCTGTCTATCATATGCAATGTTGCATATCATTCCATCTTCTGCTTGAAGCTGTGTCAAGGCTGAAGGAGCAGAAAATGTGCATGTTGTGCTAAGCACTGTTTTTAGGTGCATTTGAACTTGCATATGTGACCATCGCCCCTGTGCTTGCTGCGTGTCTGCCATAAGCAGTGCAGTCATGCCTGGTATTCCTGACTTGTTGTGCGACTACGCAGACCGTTAAAGGTGTGAGTGATGCAGGTTGTGTCTGGAAGAGCGAGCAAAGCAGCAGGCCCATTCAAGGAGGCTATAGTGTTCATGATCGGTGGAGGCAATTACCTGGAGTATGAGTCGCTGTCACTGTATGCATCACGGTCTCAGCCACCAAAGAATATACTGTATGGAGCCACAGACATCATATCACCTGAAGCTTTTGCAAAGCAGCTAGCAGACCTTGGCAAGCGTGCTGGTGGTTTGTAAGTATCTGGCATTGCATCAAATGGTCAACATTGTTGCTGCTTGCTGTGAGCATTGTCCAGTCTAGAGCAGTTTTGTTGCCTGTTCCAGTATAGAGTTTGCAGGGTTGACAGTGCTTTATGCGTGAAGTGGCTATGATGCAAGATCTGTGCGTAGCCATACGCTAAGACATAGAGATGCTATAATAATGCCTCAAAGTTTGCCGTTTTATCATTTAGCCTGCAGAATCCGAGAGTGGCCTCCTTACAAATACACTCTGGTGTGTGCCTTCTTACATTCATTTCATACTAAAGACCTTGTGCATCTAGCAATAGTTGCCTGCTGGAACATACAGTGGTGCATGCAAGCTCTCTGGACTGCTTTGACAGTGCAAACAGATCACAATTGTGGATGCCTTCAATGGACTGCATACCTTGTCGCATGAGTAAGCAAAAAATGATGAACAATGATGCAAGGTGACATCTGGCTTCAGCAAGAGGTTGAGTGCACAGTGTTGCATTGTGAGGCTTCACTTGCACGACGTTCCAGTCCTCAGTTGTCGATCACAGCTCTGTGAGGAACTGGAGCTGCAGGAAAACACAGAACATTCATGACAATACCGTTCAGTGAAGACATCATGCATAGAAAGCAGACACAATTTTGCAGATGGGAAATGTCACCTTTTGGATTGCCAGAAGCGTAAAACTGGCGGAGAAGGCTGATTGCTTCAGCAGCAAGAAGGCCCCCTGTGCAGGTGAATCCTTGTTGCAGCCTGTTCTTGGAGCTCCTGAAAACAAGTTCATAGGGTTTTCGGCAGAAATACCATTGCATATTAGTCATGCATAGAGTGCAGCAGTGATCAACTGACACATAGTTCCGGGCAACACATTCCTATATCCCAATATACAATGCAGAGCAGTGCTTGTGCAGTAGGTGTGGTTTGTGATGTACCTTCCACAAGTGCCACAGCCCCTCTCATGCAGGGACAGAATGGAGCCACAGCCACCAAAGCGGTCATTCTGGCAGCCATAGTAGACGTGCTTGATGCCCAGCAATGCCAGAGCACCTGCGCACATGATGCATGGCTCACAAGTCACATACAGGCTGCACCTGCAGTCACTGCAGCATGTGAACTAAATGCAAGCAGCTGCTGACGACAAAAGTGGTTGCACGCAGCAAGTTCAGCTTGATATGTGCACAGCTGTACCTTGACCATTCTATGACTTTGCCAGACGCGGCCAGAAGCTGGTCAATGGCCTCAAGCTCTGCATGTCTTGTCGCCTGGATTAAGCATACATCAGGTTTCAAGACATGGTCACTACAGGAGCAACAACAGGAGCGTTACAGTCTTGTCCTCTTTGCAACTCACATTTCGTGTTGTGTTCGTCATATTGCTTCCTGTAGCAATCACTGCGTTGTCCAGGACAAAAACACACCTGTATAAGAAGGAAGCAATCAGGACAAGACGCTGGCCTCCAACAAGTTCAATCGAGCTGTCGTGTTGGCAATCATCATAATCTCATACCCGATGGGCACTTCTTGCCGGGCCAAAGCGATTGCGGCCTGCACGTTACATAGGCGCAATATAGGCTACGGGCTTGCCTAGAGAAAACAGTGATCACAGCTGACCTTGCCTGGTGTAGCGCTTTGCGCATGTGGCTCTCGTCTTCAGCAGTCAAGTCCATGTCAATAATGTGCTTGGGTAGCCATGTAGCGGCTCTGGATCAGACGTAACGCAACAGCGGACTATGCATGCAGAACCTGCAGTTGGTGTCGTCCTTCGCTCAGCGCCTGCTTGTCTTTGCTTGCGATGGCGCAATTGCACACTACTTGCACAAGATGTTCACGCGTGTAGCTGCTGCATCATCTGTTCTGCCACTTCCTTGGCATGCTAAGCTCCGCAGAGGTTTACAGGGCGCTTCCGCTCGCCCCACTGAAGTTTCAACACAGCTCTCTCGGTGCAGCTGTCAATTGCAGACAAAGCCACAGCGGGATCGCCTCAGTCGGGCGCTGATGTTGTGCGAAGCCGCACGTCTTTGCACGAAGCACAAAGTGACCTCAGGTCTTGATAGGTCATAGGTAGCATAGTGCTCGAGGCTCCAGCACAGTTGTGCTTGCCGAGCCCCGGCCGAAAACTTCCGCCAAAACTGTAGCATTGCAAATCAACAGAGGTCAAGTTCGCTGTCACTTCTCGCGATGAGCGCAACCAGTAGTCCAGGCGGCAGCCCTGCGAAACTCAGCTCCAAGTCTCAGCTGCCCGCCTCGATCGTGAACGCTTCACTGGAGGATCTGCAAAAGCTCTTTGTTGACAGCCTCAAGAGACTCAAGACCAAAGACAAAAAGATTGCTGAGCTCAGTGCCAATCAAGAAGCGCTTCAGCAGCAATTGCTTCAGCAAGCATCCGCTGGCACTTCTCAACAGGAGCTGCAGCAGCAGCTTGACACTGTCTTAGAGGAAGCAGAGGAGGCACAGAGACGTGCTGATGATGCTCAAGAACAGTTTGAGAGCATGTACAAGTCATACACTGCCCAGCAACAGCAACTGGAAGATGCTGCTCTTGAGAAATCAATTCACGCTGAACAGATGGCAAGCTTGAAGGAAGTGCTGCGCACTATGGCTCAGGACAAAGATACTGCAGAAAAGGTATGTCAGGAGCTCATGCTTTGTGCAATTCACTGTGGACAGGCATTTCATGCTTCATGCATGATGCCTCTCTGCAGTTGCCCTGTCAACTAGTGACATCGTCATAAGAAGCTTTAGGTTGCTGCCATGGTAAGCCTTAGTGTATGCACATTGCAGGAACTGAAGCAGAGTCAACATCAGATTGCCTCGCGGGAGAGCGCCAGTCAAGCTTCAAGCCAACAGGCTCAGGACGCTCATCAGCAGTTGGCAGAGCTACAGGACAGCTCAGCAGAGATGCAAAGCCAGCTCAGTCAAGCACTTGCACGCCTTGAGCAGTCTACTGCCCAGCATCAGCAGGGGCTGCAAAGCGTGCATGCCAAGCACGAGTCAGCCCAGCAAACACAAGCCGATCAGGTCACTCAGCTGGAACATAAGCTGCAAACAGCAGAAGATGCTAAAGAGCAAGCTTCAACGACCATTGCACAGCTTCAAGAGCAGTCACAATTGCATGCAGGCGCAGAACAACAGCTGCTTATGGACTCAGCACATCAACAGCATGCGAAAACTCTGGACTCTCTGCATGACCAACTGACAAAACTTCAACGCAAATTGAGCTCAGCGGAAGATGAGAAGTCATCACTGCATGCACAGCTGGAGTCTGCACAGTCCGCCAAGGAGCAGCACACCGGCCATACCAGCTCACTCTTTGAGGAGATTGCAGCTCTGACACAGGAGCTTCACTCACGAGAGAGCACACCAGAGTCCTCGTCTGGCGACCTTCAGCAGCAGCTAGACACTGCCAAGGCAGATGCTGCTAAGCAGGCCAGCAAGCTAGCTCAGGCTGAGATGCGCGCTAGCCTAATCAGGCAACAGCTGCAAGAGGCTCAGTACCAGTTGCGGCAGTACGAGGAGAATGCAGAACAGCAGCCTAGAGCGGAGCAGCTGCAGGAGTCACTGGTGAAAGCTCATAATGAGCTCAGTATGCTGCGAGGGCGACTGAGCCCTGTCGAGGGACAGGTGGGCCTGCTATTGTACTTAGCTCTTTGCACCTTGCTACCTTGCATGGGAAGCAAGTGTGCTCACTGTTCTTCTTGGACTTGTATATTAGCTTTTGCTGTACTGAAGCTTATTACATGATTGCCGCAGTGGATAGTAGTCTTCTTGTCTGATGATGTGTGATGGTTTCAGATGTATGATGGTGGCATGTCCATCACAAGACACATTTCTCTTTTCAATCGTGTGCAGTGCAAGTCTTGTCTCTCCAGACAGGCTTGTTCTGAGGTGCTTGAGCTGGCATGGTGACAAGATCACTGTCCAAAATGTTGTTCTATTGTGTCAGTGGGATCTCAAGTTGGTGAAAGCAAGTTGATGATCTGCAGACGTCCAGCTCTGCGTCAGAGAATGGCACCGCCACTCCTAGCTCTTTAGATCAGGTCAAGCTTGTCATCAACATAGCGACTGGCGAATCAGGCCCGGAACCCCCCTCAGTCTTCTACGCCGAGCAGAAGCACACCAAACAGAAGCTGACCTCTCTCAAGGCTGAAAAACAGCATTTGCAGAAGCAGCTGAGCAGCATGCAGCAGACCATCGAGGAGCGCACTGCTGAGCTAGGCAAGAGCCCTCAGCAGCTGGCAGATGCGCGAGACAGAATTCAAGCCTTGGAACAGCAGCACAGTCAGCTGGAACGCACTTTGGGTTCTGTCAAGGCATCTGAGGCACAGCTCAGAGGCCAACTGAGCAGCTCAGAGAGCAGTTCTAACATGCTGAGTGAGCAGCTAGTTGAGCTGCAACAGGCGGTGGCCACTGCCCAAACTGAGTCTGTTGACCTGCAGTTGCAGTTGAAGTCCATCACAGCAGATGTGGCAAATCTGCGTGAGCAGCTGAGCGCTAAAGAGACCTCACGGCAGGCAGCTCAAGCAGAGAGCGGTGAGCTCAATGGTCAGCTTGAGCATGCTCTGACTGAGGCTGAGTCTATTCAGCAGCAGTTGGCTGATGCGCAGCAAGCCCACGAGGCTCAGAGAAGCTTGGAGCATGCTGCTCTGTCAAAGCTCAAGCATCAGCTCAAGACAGTAGAGATTGACAGAGAGTCTCTTCAGCAGCAGATCAGTGCTTTACAAGAGGCCTTGATCAAAGGCCAGCACAGGCCAACCTCACCACTGTCTCCTCAGTCTACATCAGGGGTGGACACAGATGCTGATGCTGCAGAGAGTTCCAAGGCTGATGAGGCTGCACAGCAACAGCAGCTGGTCAAAGCCCAGGAAGCCAGCTCTGCTGCTCAGGCTGTTGCTGATGCTGCTCACATAGAGGTGCAGCAGTTGAGAAGCGAGCTCAAGACACTGCAGGTATGGTGTGTGATGCTTCTGTATGGCTTGTGTAGATCTGTTCCCATGTCCCAATGCCACTGAACCATGACATCCAACGTTTGTTCAAGCTGCTGAGTACTTTGCACGCAAACTCGGTACATGTGTAAGACATCAAGATGATGTTGTCAAAGAGTCACACAGTCAATGGTGGTGATGTGTGCTCTGCAAGTGTCACATATTGTGATAAGTTGCATGACACAGCAAGATTGCAATGCTCTTCTCCCTGCACAGCAGTAACAACAAAGTTGTCACACAGGCATCCTTGGAGAGTAATGAGGCAGAGAGAGCGGGCTTGGAGGAACAACTTGCAGCTGCTCAGGTACAGCTGGTAATTTATTCTACATCACTAGTGTGGTGGTAGGACCTAAGCCTTTCAACATTAGGTCTCACACTGCACATTTAAGATCTTTCAGAGCATTGTTGAACCAGGTGTCAGGTGCTAGTGCTGACATTGCCCCACAATGGCGTACAGATCTTTGGTGACTACAGATCTTTGGTGAGCTTTACTGTGGCTGCAAGCCATTTGTATATTGTTGTCAGACTTGCAGCTGTGTATTGTGGCCTTTCACCGGTGAAGCAGACCATTGTCCTCCAATCAATGGTTTCGATCGACAACGGATCAATGATCTGAAGCCATGTCTGTGCTCCACAGGAGGATGCTGGCAAAGCACAGGATGCTGCCACAGCTGTGGCCAGCCTGGAGAGTCAGCTACAACAAGCTGGCAAAAGGGAAGAGCAGCTGCGGGCCAGCAGAGCCCAGTGTGAGTATCAGCTGCAAGCAGGAGAGGAGGCCACAGCTCTGCTCAAACCGGTGTGTTACAATTATCGTCAGCATAATTGCTGCATGTTGCAAATGTGACATGGCATGTCGCAATGGAATACTGTCTATTGGCATGCTATCTGTTGTCATTCTGTTGGGCTGCCCTGTTGATTAAGCTTCTGGTCCTGCGCAAGTTTCTGCAGCTTAGCATCAAAATGCTTGGCCTAGGAACTGTAGCACTTGACAGCCATGTGGGCAATGAGCTCTTGCTGAGTGGCTTCTAGCTAGCTAGTGATGTCATCAGAGAGCGTTGATGCACTGCAGGCTGTCCAAGCATTGCAGGTGAAGCTGGCTGGTGCTTACAAAACTTTTGGCGGACCGTCTCTTGAGACATTGCAAAAGGTACTTGTCATGAAACCTGGTGTCAGGTGCTTTTGTAAGATCGCTTGTGCTGCTGTTTCCAACGGGCTTTTTGGTTGATGTGACATACAATCTTTTCCAGGCATGATCAATCTGTGCAATGCTGCCAATGCTCAAGGCAACACACTTGGTTGTTGCATGACTGAAGCAATGATTGGACACCTCAAGACCCCTTTTGCTTTGTGTGCAGCCTCAAACTTCTGCTCCAAGCAGCGGCGTCGTGTCCCCAGCCAAGTCCGAGTTTTCAGATGATGTGGAGTTCAGCCAGGACTCTAGCGCTGAAGTTGTGCAAGCGCAGCTCGATTGGTTGTTGGCCAAGCTCATAGCTGCTGAAGCCAGATCTACAGACGCTGCTGTGGAGCTCAACATCTTGGCTTCTCTTTCCAATGGAAGCAATGCTGCCAACTCCAGTCATCAGTCCCATGTTGACGCACCTACAGAAGCAGAAATCATACCCTATCATGGCGATGCACCTGAAGCTTCACAGCAGGAGCTCCATTTGCAGCTGCAAGACATGCAGTCAGAGCTTGCGGCAGCACAACAGCAAGCCAAGCAAGCAGAAGCACTGCAGCAGCAGGTCAGAGAGCCAGAGGGGAGGCTTGCTGAGCTTGCCGGACAGGCAGACGTGATTCAGTCCCTTCAAGAACAACTGGCTGATACACAGGAACAAGTGACACCAGCAGCTCAGCAGGCACAGGAAGATTCTGTGCATCAGGACCAATCACATGATGGCCAGGCACACTCATCTGGTGAGCTGCACCGGGTAGCAACAGATGCTGGGCTACTGCAAGACCAGATTTCTCAGCTCCAGTACAAACTAGCGAGCACCCAGGAGGACGTCAACCAGGTGGACTCCCTTAGGGAGCAGCTGCTTTCAGTGCAAGCTGAGCTGGAAGCTTCTCAAGCAACTGCTGCAGAAGCTGCTG
>JAABVA010005888.1_pt1 | contig 10988 bp, 13 predicted proteins | sample 5560331 | NCBI WGS metagenome assembly JAABVA01 (sample SAMN12812661, study PRJNA571458) | rock metagenome | isolation source: Antarctica rocks | place: Antarctica: Victoria Land, Mt New Zealand sud | collected 2016-01-07 | reverse complement strand
CATCCCGGAGGCCGCTTCACCCTGCCACTTGACAGGAGCTCACTACATATCAGCTGGGAATCGGTGTCACAGGCTCAGCAGCAGCTCACGGACCGCCGCCGGCTGGGACAAGAACGGGTGATGACCGGACTCGAGCTCGACGACGCGGCCGACCGCGCGGGCGAACTCCCGCTGCAGCCGCGGCGGGGTTCCCCGGTCTTGGCCGCAGACGAGGTAGGTGGACGGCACCTGTTTCCAGGCGGCCGCCGCGACCGGCTGGGCGGTCACCTGCACGCTTTGGCGCGCGAGGTGGCGCGACGCGTGGGTCTGCAGGTCGGGGTCGCAGTCGTGCAGGAAGGTGTCGACGAGCAGTTCGGGGCGGACCCCGAAGGTGCCGGCGTCGAGGTCGACGTCGAGGAACGGCGCTGGGTTGGCGTCGCCGAAGTCGGACAGGCTCTGCCCCACCTCGGGCAGGTAGCTGGACACCAGCAGTAGGTGGCGTACCGACGGCACACCCGCGGCCGCTTCCGCGGTCACGATGCCGCCGTAGCTGTGGGCGACCACCACGGTCGGTTCGTCGCCGCGTTGCAGCATCTGCCGGACGGCCGCGACGTCCTCGGTGAGTCCCGGACCGCCCGCGCCTGCCGGGACTCCCGCCTCACCACAGCTCGGCAGCACCGCGGCGACGCTGGACACGCCCTGCTCCCGCAGCAGCTCCGCTGTGGGATGCCACCACCAGGCTCCGTCCCGCACGCACGCGCCGTGCACGAACACCACCCTCACCGCGCCCCCGCTCCGCCGCTGATGCCTTGCCAAGCGACGGTAGACGTACCGGTCGTTACGTGAAACGCTCGCCGGTGTGGGACGGCACCACCAGCCGGAGATCAGGCAGCGGCTCCTCGACGTGTCTACCGACCACGCCCTCGATCACGGCCTGCCGGACCGGCTCGAGCCGCTGGCCGCCGCCGCCGGGACCTCACCGCGCATGCTGATCTACCACTTCGGCACCCGGGACGGGCTGCTGCGTGCCGTCCTCGGTCACGCCCGCCAACGTCAGCTCGACACCTTCGGCGAGCTCCTGCGAGGACGGCCGGACGAGCCCTACACCGAGACCCTGGACCGGGCCTGGACGGCGATGACCGGCCCGCAAGGCAAGCCCTACCTGCGGATGTTCGGGCAGCTGCGGGACACCATCGAGCAGCAGCTGTGGCCCGACTTCCGTCGTCAGGCGACCACCGACTGGCTTCCACCGCTGGAACGCGGCCTGGCCGGGATCGAGCGGCCCGAACTCGCCACCCTGGTCCTCGCCGTGATCCGCGGTCTGCTCATCGACCGCGACGCCACCGGTGACACCACCCGAACCGATCAGGCCTTCCGTGACTTCCTGACCACCCTGGCAGTCCCGACCCGCCCTCCTCGCCCGAGCATCGCGACCCGCCGCCGCGCACGCAGTCGTGGCTTGACACGACCTCCGTCCGCGGCACCCCGGGCCGCCGCTGATCACGCCGCCATCGTCGATCGCGTGGCGCGGCCAACAGCTACCTAGGTGGCTGCAGCGTGCGCGCGGAGCAGGACGAGGCCGGTGAGGAGCAGGGCTGCGCCGGTGTAGGCGAGCGCGGGCGGGCCGGTGACCAGCAGTTCCCGGGACCCGAGGAAGGCGCCGCCGGCGATCCCGATGTTGAAGGTGCAGTTGACGACCGCGGGGGCGGCGTCGGGGGAGTGGGGTGCCGCGCGGAGGGCGGCGGTGAAGATCAGGGTCGGCAGCGCGCCGAAGGCCGCCCCCCACACGACGACGGCGGTCACCGTCGCCGCGGTCGAGGCGGTCGCGGCACCGACCGCCAGCACACAGCCCGCGGTCAGCGCGACAGCCACCTGCAGGCTGCGGCTGGGCCAGCGGTCGGCGACCCGGCCGGCCACGGCGAGGCCCAAAATCCCCGCGGCGCCGTAGCCCGAACAGGACCGCACCCACCGCCCTGGAGTGGACCCCGGCGGCCAGGAGGACCGGGGTGATGTAGGTGTAGAGAGTGTAGTGGCCGAGGGTGAGCAGCGTGATGGTCACCGCGACGGTGGCGAGCGGGCCGCGGCGGGGCGCCGACAGCACCGGCTCCCCGGCGGTCTGCGCGAGCGGCGGGGCGGTGGGCAGCACGACCACGGTGAGCACGGCCAACACCCCCGTCAGCGCCGCCGCCCCGTCGAACGTCCACTGGAGCCCGACCGCGGAGCCGACCGCGGTGCCCACCGGCACCCCGAGGGCGAGGCCGAGCACGTTGCCGGCGCCGACGAACGCCACCGCCCGCCCGGCCCGCGACGGCGGCACCGCGCTCACCGCGGCGGCGAACACCACGGAGAAGAACCCGGCGTGCGCCACCCCGCCCAGCAGCCGGGCCCCGAGCGCGACCGGATAAGACTGGTCTGAGCGAACACGGCGTTGCTCACGGCGTACCCGGTGAGCAGCACCCCGAGCACCGTCCGCCGCGGCCACCGGGCCACCACGGCCGTCAAGGGGATCGACCCCACCGCGACGATCACCGCGTAGACGGACACCAGCAGACCGCTGCGGGACTCACCGACCTCCAGGCGGGTGCTGATCTGCGGGAGCAGCCCCACCGGGAGCACCTCGGTGGTGATCGCCGCGAACACCGACCCCGCCAACACCCACAACGTCGGCAGCCGCCACAGCGGACAGTCATCCGGTGCCCGCTGCCGGAGCCGGCCGGTGTCGGTGGGCGGCTGCACCACTGCACCGTGCCAGCCGGCACCAGCCCGCGGCTCCGGGGGAACCAGCTCCAGCGGCACCTCAGGCCCCATCCGCGGCCAGCCCGCGGTCTCGCGGCGATGTCGTCGCCGGTCCCTCCGCCCTCAGAAGTCGGCGCCCCGACCTCCCTCGTCAGGAGTCGAGGCGGCGATCTCCACGATCTGCTTCCCGACCGCACCGCCGGCTTCGAAAGCTCGGTGGGCGGCGGCGATCTCGGTGAGCGGGTACACACCCGCGACGACCGGGACCAGGTCGCCGCGTTGCACGTAGGCGGCGAGCGCGTCGAGGTCTCGCCGTTTCGGGTCGCCACTGAAGAAGCGGATCCGTTGCTTCCCGTGAACCGTCGACGCGAGCATCGACAGGACCGTGCGGGAGGTGGAGGGAGCGATCCCGATCATCCGACCGCCCGGCAGCAGCCGGGACCGGTAGGGACCGAGGTCGGTGCCGCCCGCGGTGTCCAACACCAGGTCATACCGGTCCAGGTCCTCGGGTCGAGTTGTCTGGTAGTCGAGTACCTCGTCCGCGCCGAGGCTCACCAGTGCGTCGACGGCCGACGCGCGGGCCAGCGCCGTCACCCGGGCGCCCCAGGCGTGGGCCAGCTGCACAGCAGCGACGCCGACCCCGCCGGCGCCGCCACGAATGAGCACCCGGTGACCGGCGCGGAGGCGACCATGGTCAAGCAGAGCGGTGATCGCCGCGGTCGCGACGGGCAACGCGGCGGCCGCGGTGAGGTCGAGGGTCGCTGGCATGCGGCCCAGTCGATCGGCGTCGACCGCGATGAACTCCGCGGCAGTACCGGTCCCTTTGAGGATCGCGCTGACCGGGAGCACACCCCACACCCGGTCGCCGACCTCGAGTCCGCCGACCTCGCGTCCGCGCTGCTCGACCTCGCCGGTGAAGTCGATCCCGACGGCCAGCGGGAACCGGTTGCGGGTGATGATCTTGAGCTTGCCGGCGCGGGCACCGACCTCGCCACCGTTGAGGCTGGACGCGCGGACGCGGACGAGCACCTGAGCCGGTCCAGGCTCAGGGACCGGGACGTCGTCGAGCTGCAGGACCTCAGGTGGCCCGTACCGGTGATACCGGGCAGCGAGCATGGGCGGTCCTGTCGATCGACGTTCAGTGGCTGCCGTGAAAGGTACGACGCCAGGAAGGGACGGTGAGAACCCGCAGGCTCCGAGGTGTCGACCACCGCCGCGTCTACCTCGGCTGCGGTCGGGGCTGGCTGCCGCCTCCGGCCCGTCCCCGGCGGCCCCCGAAGCCCGGACCGCCTGCGGCTCGACGGTCAGCTGCAACGCCCGGGCCAGCGCCGCGGCGACCTGATCCGACGGCCGCCGGGCGCGGCCCTGCTCGTCCGGGCCACCACCGTCGCGGTCACCTACAGGAGACTGGGGCGATGACGACGACACTGATCACCGGGGCCAACAAGGGTCTGGGCTATGAGACCGCCCGCCGCCTCATCGGCGAGGGGCACACCGTGTGGATGGGCGCGCGGGACACCACCCGCGGTGAGCAGGCGGCGGCCGCCCTCGGGGCCGGTTCGTGCCGCTCGATGTCACCAGCGACGCCTCCGTCGCAGCCGCTGCGGACACCGTCGCCGCCGGCGGGGGTCTTGATGTCCTCATCAACAACGCCGGGATCACCGGACCCCACCGGGAGCCGGCGGAGCTCACCGGAGCAGACGCGCTCGCGGTGTATGACACGAACGTCGCGGGTGTCGTCCGCGTGACCCACGCCTTCGTTCCGCTGCTGCGCGGATCGGACGCCCCGACCATTGTCAACGTGACCAGTGGCCTCGGGTCGTTCGCCGTGGCCAGTGATCCCGAGCGGATCGAGTCGAAGATCATCGCCCCCCTCTACACGTCGTCGAAGTCGGCGGTCACGATGCTCACCGTGCAATACGCCAAAGCGCTGCCCGAGATGCGGATCAACGCCGTCGACCCCGGCTACACCGCGACCGACCTCAACGCCAACAGCGGAACCCAGACCGTCCAGGAAGGGACCGACGCGATCGTCGATCTCGCCACCCGCGGCGGCACCGGCCCCACCGGCACCTTCATCGACCGGTCCGGCGTCGCCCCCTTCTGACGCTGACGGTGACCTCCGGCCAGCCGCTTCACCCGTCATCTGCCCACCGGTCACCCGATCCGGTGCTCCAGGCCACGTGTCGTCATCGCACCCCCGAGCACCGTCACTGGGCCATCGCTGCTCCCGGGCGGTGACGACCGTGAGATCCGCCCGCGTCAGGCTTTGATTGCCGGTGCGGCCGGGAAACGCGGTCAGCCTGCCTGGAGGGGGGTGCTGTCGGGGAAGGTCTGGGTGCCGACGACCCGCAGGAGGGCCAGCCGGTCGGCGGTCCCGGTGCCGGGTTGGGGTCGGAACAGCACGAGGCGCTGCCCGGAGGGTGGGCTGAGCACGACGTCGCACTGGAGGTCGAGGCGGCCGACCTCGGGGTGGGTGAGGACCTTGTGGGTGGTCCGCCGGACCGCGACCTCCTGGCGGGCCCAGACCGTCCGGAACTCCGGGCTGACCTCGCTCAGCCGGTCGAGCAGAGCGCGCACGGCCGGGTCGGAGCCGCGTGTACCGGTGGTGGCCCGCAGGTCGGCGACGTACTCGCGGCTGAGGATCTCGTGCTGGTCGGGCAGGTACCGCGAGCGGAGGTCGGGGTCGGTGAACCAGCGCCAGAGGAAGTTGCTGCCCAACCCGGGTGCCGCTGCGAGGGAACCGAGCAGCGCCACGTTCAACGGGTTCTGCGCGACGACGTCGTGCACGTCGTCGCTGATCAGCGCCGGCACCGACGGGGCAACCGCGTCCAGGACGCACATCAGCCCCGGGTCGGCGTAGCCGAAGGACTTGTGGCGCGCCGGGGAGGTCTGGCCGGCGAGTGCGTACACGTGGTCGCGTTCGTCGAGGGTGAGTCGCAGCGCCCGGGCGATCGCGCCGAGCATCCCCGGCGACGGCCGCGGCCCGCGGCCCTGCTCGATGCGTTCGTAGTAGTCGGTCGACATGTCCGCGAGGACGGCGACCTCGTCGCGGCGCAGACCCGGCGCGCGGCGCCGTCCACCGGCGACCAGACCGACATCGGCGGGCTGCAGCTGCTCCCGGCGGGACCGCAGGAAGGTCCCGAGCGTGTGCTGATCCACCGTGTCCCATCCTTCTGACGGTCGGGCTGACTGGGCGCGGTCCATCCCGCGCCGGAGTGCACCGTCCACAGCGGTGTCGACCCATGGTGCGTCCCCGGCGGCGGGCAGACCCGGACTGGCGGTCCGGGGATGAGCTGACCGCCCCGGTCCTGCTCAACCGGTGTCAGCGTCAGCACGTCCACCCCCGACCGCCGCAGGAGGCACCCGTGTCCACCTCGAAGATCGCCCTCGTCACCGGCGCCAGCCGCGGGCTGGGACGCAGCATGGCCCGCCACCTCGCCGACGCCGGGGTCGGCGTGATCGGCACCTACCTCAGCCACCCCGAGGAGGCCGACCGCCTCGTCGCCGAGCTGACTCCCGCCGGGGTCCCCGTCGCAGTCCTGCGCCTGGACGTCGCGGACAGCGCCGGCTTCGCCGCGTTCGCGGCCGCCGTCCGGGGCGTCCTGAGCCGGTTCGGGGCCGAACGGATCGACTACCTGGTGCACAACGCCGGCAGCGGGGTGTACGCGCCGTTCGCGGAGACCACCGAGGCGCAGTTCGACGATATGATCGCCATTCACCTCAAGGCCCCGTTCTTCCTGACCCAGAACCTGCTGCCCCTGATCGCCGACGGCGGTGCGGTCCTGAACGTGTCCTCGGGTCTGGCCCGGTTCACCGGCCCCGGCTACGCCGCGTACGCGGCCGCCAAGGGCGCGGTCGAGGTCCTCACCCGCTACCAGGCACAGGAACTCGGCGCCCGCCGGATCCGCGTCAACGCCCTCGTCCCAGGCGCGATCGCCACCGACTTCGGCGGTGGACTCGTGCGCGACGACACCCACGTCAACGCCGCGGTCGCCCAAGCGATCGCCCTCGGACGGGTCGGGGAACCCGACGACATCGGCGCCGCCGTCCCCGCGATCCTCTCCGACGCCCTGCACTGGGCCACCGGCACCCGCATCGAACTGTCCGGCGGGCAGAGCCTGTAGACGCCACGTCTCGGTCAGGTCCCGGAGTCCACGCCGCACCTGCTGGCGTGTCCCGTAGGGGTTGCTGGTGGCCACCGGGTCCGTCCCGGGGGCTGGCGTCAGCGGTGAGCCGGCGGGGCCTGGCGTCAGCGGTGAGCGGCGGCGCTGGCTTGGGTGGTCAGGTCGCGCAGCCCGTCCACCGTCTCGGTGACGTGCGCCGTCCACGGCCGCTGGGCGCTGTCGGTGACCCAGCGGTGGAACGCGATGCGGAGGACGGCGACCCCGGTGGCGGCGGCGAGGTCGGCGGCGGTGTCGGTGACCCCGCGCTGGCGCAGCGCGTCAGCGAGGGACGCCTCGAGCGCGGCGTATTCGATGAGCTCGCGTTCCTGCAGTTCCGGGTTGGCGGCGATCAGCGCCTGCCGGTGGCGGACCACGTCGAGTGCGGGGAACACCGCACCGGCCGCCTCGATGCCGGCGGTCACCGCCTCCAGGGCGGTCGCGGACGCAGGCGCGGCGTCGACCGGGCCGAGCAGGGCCGCGTCGAAGAGGTGACCGCCGCCGAAGAGGACTTCACGCTTGTCGGCGAAGTGGCGGAAGAACGTGCGCTCGGTGAGGCCGGCGCGGGCGGCGATCTCCGCGACCGTTGTCTGGTCGTAGCCCCGCTCGGTGTACAGCTCGAACGCCGCCTGCTGGAGGCGTCGGGGAGCGTGGGGCTCCCAACGGCTCACCGGGCCACGCTACCGCGATGACAGCAACTGACATGGGGTGTACGCTGACGACAGCAGCTGACATCAACCCGCGTCGAGCGTCTCGCGTCGGGCCGCGCGTCCAGACTCGACACCTCGGCTCGCACGTCTGGACGTCTCCGTCACATCTCCCCACTGGAGGTTTTCATGCGCATCTTCGTCACCGGCGCGTCCGGGTGGATCGGGTCCGCCGTCGTCGCCGAGCTGCTCGCAGCCGGCCACCAGGTCCTCGGCCTGGCCCGTTCCGACGCGGCCGCAGCAGCGGTCACCGCCGCCGGCGCGGAGGTCCGCCGCGGGGACCTTGGCGACCTGGACGTGCTGCGGGCGGCCGCCGGTGAAAGCGACGGGGTGGTGCACCTGGCCTTCCGCCACGACATCGCCTTCACCGGGGACTTCGACACCGCCGTCAACTCCGATCGGGCGGCGATCGACGTGCTCGGGGAGGCTCTCGCCGGGACCGACCGGCCGCTGGCCATCGCCTCCGGGGTCGCCGGCCTGAAGCCGGGAGCGGTGGCCACCGAGCGTGACATGGCGGAGCCGTTCCCTGGGGCGGGGGGCCGAGTCCTCAACGAAGCCGCCGGGCTGGCGCTCGCCGCGCGGGGGGTGCGCTCGATGAGTGTGCGTTTCGCCCCGACCGTCCACGGCGACGGTGACCACGGCTTTATCGCGGGGGTCGTCGCGGCTGACCGCGCGGCCGGCTCGGCCGCCTACCTCGGTGACGGCGGCAACCGCTGGCCCGCGGTCCACCGCTCCGACGCCGCCCGCCTCGTCCGACTCGGGATCGAATCCGCGCCGGCCGGGTCGGTGCTGCACGCGGTCGCCGAGGAGGGCGTCGCGCTGCGCGATGTCGCGGAGGCGATCGGGCGGGGCCTGCACCTGCCGGTCACGTCGATCACAGCCGAGCAGGCCCAGGCCCAGTTCGGGTTCCTCGCCGGTTTCCTCGCCATGGACATGCCGGTCTCCAACGCGCTCACCCGTGACCTGCTGTCCTGGGTGCCGTCGGGGCCGGGACTGGTCGCGGACCTCGAGCAGGGCCACTACTACACCCCCGCCGCGGCCTGAGCGACCGGGCTGACCGCTTCGGCCACACGTCGGCTGCTGGACGGGCAGGCCGGCGCCCGCACCGTCGACCCGCCTGGGGTCACCGCACCACGATTGGGTCGTTGACCACCTCGCCCGGGTTCGGCTCATGTCCGCCACGGACCTGCGCCTGTAGCAGGGAAATCGGTGAACTCCTCGACAGGACGTCGGCCGCGGTCGTCGGTTCACCCAACAACGCCAGCGCCGCCGACCGCGCGGCCAGGACTTGGTTGCATGCACCACCGATCGGATGCGACACCGAACCCGACTGCCGCGCAGTCACCACGGTCTTCACCGCGGTGCAACCCCCAGGAGCGTCTTCGATGCCCACTCCCACAGTCCTGATCACAGGCGGTACCAGCGGTATCGGCCTGGCTACTGCTCAGCTGCTCCACGACCGCGGCTACCAGGTCGTCGTGACCGGGCAGAACCCGGATTCGATCAGCCGAGCCCGGGGCGAACTGCCCGGTGAGGTGGTCGTGCTGCGCGCTGATGCCCGCTCCTTGCCCGACACCGACCGTGTCGTGGCGGAGGTCCGGGCACGGTTCGGTGGCCTCACGACCCTGTTCCTCAACGCCGGCATCACCGCGCCCACCCCGGTCGGAACGGTCGAGGAGCCGGCCTACGACGAGTTGTTCGCCGTCAACACCAAAGGCCAGTTCTTCACCCTGCAGAAGACGCTGCCGCTGCTCGCCGACGGGGCGTCGGTGGTGTTCACCGTGGGGATCGGCGCCACCCGCGGGGTCGTCGGCGGCAGCGTCGCCGCGGCCAGCCGCGGCGCCCTCCTCGCGATGGTGCCTTTGGCCCTGGAGTTGGCCCCACGGCGGATCCGCGTCAACGCGGTCAGTCCCGGCGCCATCGACACCCCGATCTGGTCGAAGTTCGGGATGCCCGCCGAGAACGTGGGCGCGATGCTCGGCGCGGTCGCTGCGCAGAACCCGTTCGGCCGGCTCGGCACCGCCAGGGAGATCGCCGAAACGGTCGCCTTCCTCGCCTCCGACGGCGCCGCGTACCTCACCGGCCAGAACATCGTCGTCGCCGGCGGCGGCGGGCTCGCCCCCTGACCAGACAGGGGTCCCCCTGGGGACCACGAAGGCCGCAACCGCGCGAACGCCCACGGCCACGCTCACGCCGCACCCTCCGGCCGCGACGTGGACGGCGGGCTCCTCCAGCGCGACCAACACCCCGACAAGACCCGGCGACGTCGATCGGACCGTCCAAGAGCCGGCTCTGTGCCCACCCGGTCGGTCCCGGCAGCCAGGCTGCCTCAGCTGGTGGTTAACGCGCTGCCCGGATGGGTGCTGCCCTGACCAGCCTCCGAGTGACCACCGGCGGTGTGGTCGGCGGCCGGTCGGGGGTGGGGGACAGTGGGGGTAGCGGTTCAGACGGTGAGCTCAATACCCCGGGAGAACACCGGGTGCCCACCTGCGAGATGAGCACCTCATGACCGCTGCTGTTGTTCCGCCGTCGGGGTTGCTGAACGCGGTCGGGGCGCTGGTCGGGTCACCGATGACCCTGACCGGGTTGCACCGGATCTGCGAACACCTCACCAGCCTGCTCCCCGTCGACGGGGTCGCGGTCACCGTGACCACCGCACCGTGGGCGGCTGGGGGATCCGGTTTCGGTGTGGTCGTCGGGGCCAGTGACCCGGTCGCGTGGTCGTGGGAGATGGCGCAGGTGACCGCCGAAGTCGGACCGGGCGTCGAAGCCACCACCACCGGGTCCACTGTCGCCGTCGATGACCTGACCGCGGACCTGCACCGCTGGCCCGGGCTGGCCGAGCAGCTGTCCGGGGTCCGGGTCGGCGCGGTCACCGCCGTTCCGCTGCGGGCCGGGCAGACCACGATCGGCTCGTTGGACGCCTACCGGATCGACCCCCACCGCTGGTCGGTGGATGACCTGGCCGACATCGCCGAGGGCGCCCGGGTCCTCGGGCTCGGGTTGGCCGCCGCGCCGGTCCCCTCCGGTGACCTGGACCATCCGGGGCTGCTGGAGTCCACCCAGGCCGGGGTCGCGCAGGCCACCGGCATGGTCATGGCCGCCCTCGACGTCTCCTCCGCCGACGCGGTCAGTCGCCTGCGCGCCACCGCGTTCGGTCAGGGCCGGGCGATCACCGACGTCGCCGACGACGTCCGCACCCACCACCTGTCCGCGACCCTCCCCTGACGGGTAGCGGGCTCGGTGCGCCCGGCCCTGACCGAACCGGCGGATTGAACCCGGATCCACCGCGCAGGTTCCGTGGTGGTGCTGATCTCGGTTTGTGAGTGCGGTTTGTGGGCGCGGTCTGGTCGGGGCGTGGCTGATCGGCCGGTGTGCCCGGCTTTTCCACATCAGGGTCTCC
>JAABVA010005885.1_pt1 | contig 10996 bp, 9 predicted proteins | sample 5560331 | NCBI WGS metagenome assembly JAABVA01 (sample SAMN12812661, study PRJNA571458) | rock metagenome | isolation source: Antarctica rocks | place: Antarctica: Victoria Land, Mt New Zealand sud | collected 2016-01-07 | reverse complement strand
ACCAACTGATAGTGCGGAGCCACCTCTGGAATACCTTTCAGTATCTCCTCTACCTGTGTTGGATAGAGATTGACGCCGCGCACAATCAGCATGTCGTCGGCACGCCCGCGAATCGGTCCCATCCGTACATGTGTTCGACCACACGCGCAAACATCATGCGTCAGATAGGAGATATCACCTGTCCAATAACGTAGTAGCGGCATCGCTTCCCTGGTGAGATGAGTAAAGACTAAGACGCCTTCTTTGCCATCGGGTAATGATTCACCAGTGTTGGGGTCCACCACTTCGGGATAGAAATGATCCTCCCAGATATGGCTCCCTGCGCGTGCCTCGATACATTCCTGCGACACGCCTGGACCAATGACCTCGCTCAAGCCGTAAATATTGGTTGCTGCAATACCCAGACTTGCCTCGACAGCTTCACGTATTGTCTCCGTCCACGGCTCTGCACCAAGCAGGCCGATTTTGAGACTAATCTCTTGTGGCAAGATGCCGCGCTTTTTGAACTCTTCACCAAGCGTCTGTGCATAAGATGGTGTACAGCAGATGACCTCCGGCTTGAAATCCAGAATGAGCGTTACCTGACGTTGTGTCGCACCACCAGAAACTGGCACAACCGTCATACCCAGTCGCTCGCCGCCATAATGAATGCCAAGCCCACCTGTAAACAAACCGTAACCATAGGCATTATGAAGTATCATGCCCCGTTTGGCACCCGCCGCCGCCAGCGAGCGTGCATTAACCTCGGCAAAAATATCAATATCATTCGGCGTATAACACACTACCGTCGGCTTTCCTGTGGTGCCGCTACTCGCATGGATACGCATCAAGCTCTCACGTGGTACCGCGAGCATCCCAAATGGATAGTAGTCGCGCAACGTCTGCTTCTTTGTGAAGGGAAGTTTAGACAAGTCTTCGATTGAGCGAATGGTATCTGGCTTGATACCTACACGATCAAGCGTTTCACGATAATAGGGAATCTGGTGATACACGTAGTCCACGATATTGTGCAGACGCTTATTTTGCAACGCTCGCAAGGACTCACGCGGCATCGTCTCTATCTCAACGTTATACATTAGAATACCTCTTCAAGAGGTCCTCACGCACCGGACTAAATGCCTCGATCAGTTCGCATGCAACGAGAGCTTTTACAGCATGCGTGACACCACCCGGAATGACAACTACGTCGCCAGTCTTGAGCGTCCGTTGCTCATCACCGATGGTAAATTCTGCCTCACCCTGTAACAGAATAGAAATTTGCTCATGAGTATGTGCATGTGCCACAGCAATGGCACCCTGCGCCATTTCTACGCGCATCACCATCAATTGCTTGCCGGGGAAAATTTGTGCGTCAATGCCCGGAAACAGTTCCATCTTTTTTTCATCAAAGAGATGTGTCGTTTGCATATTGTTCCTCGTTTCTCTGCAACGTAGGAAGAGAGATTGCAGTCTCTCTTCGATACATCCAACTAACTCTTGTAGTATATCGCATTCTTGCTATTTGCATATCAGTGTCGTTGAGCCATGAGCTTATCCAGGTATATCATACCGACAAAAAAAGCAGAGAGACTGCAAGCGTCTCTCTGCTTATCACTACCATTAGCGAGATAAAGAAACAACCCTTACAAATGTAGCTCCTCAACCACCGCCAATACTTCGCTCGCATGGTCGTCCGGCTTCACCTTATGCCAAATCTTGCGGATGACCCCTTCTTTGTCGATAAGGAACGTCTCACGGTTCACACCCATGTACTTCTTGCCATACATATTTTTCTCTTTGTACACATCGTACAGTTGGGCAACATGAGCATCAGGATCAGAAAGCAGAGGAAATGCTAAACCATATTTTTCTGCGAATTTCTGGTGGGAAGCTACGCTATCGGTGCTTACCCCAAGCACCGCAATTCCGCGCCTCTGCATCTCTCGATTAGCGTCGCGGAAATTGCACGCCTCTTTGGTACATCCGGGGTATCATCTTTAGACCCCTGGACACCTATGAAATTGACGTTTTCCCTTGCAATAACGGATAGCGTCCCAACAGCAGATGCAGCCATCACGATCCATAGGTTCAGTCTAGCGTAAGTATTCACTCACCGTACTCTTATCAGAGGAGCCAGGAGTTTTCAAACCGCATTTGAAAAAATAAATCTTGGTTCCTCTGGTCAACTCAGATACGCTTAGAGTCCGAGCGACTCAATGGTGTGAATGCGAGCTATGTTCGCTACCCTAACGAAGACCCTATTGCTAATAATCTTGTAGAAGGTGACCAAATATGGAACGATTGTATCCTTCAGCATTACTTTGATAATCCACCAAGATTAATACCGATTGCAGTCGAAGTAATCACGCCTAGCAATTATCACCTCTACCTCTATACCTCTGAGACATTTCACATTAACTCTAATTATGCTAACTCTAATTCAATTACTACGAATATACATAATACAGCTTAATGGAGCTTATCTTTCTAAGTTTCTATTCTTATGTTTTACAGCGACACAGTAATAATCACCTCACCCACGATTAAAGGGATTTAGATTGGCAAGGTGATCCTTTGTTACTTTGCTCTTACCCAATAGGTCTTTACGTATGGCGAGAAAGATAAAACTCACTAGCTCACCTTCCTTGTCAAAATCGTGTTTTTCGGTATCCGCATATCTAACCCATGCATCATACGCCTTAATTACATCGTCACTAGCATATAGTAGCAACTGATCTCTGGCTAGCATCCGCTCCATGTCTGCATCTTTTCCTGATACGTCCTCATCATGCATGGCAGCAACTGCTATCTCAGTAAAATTCTTCAAAAAACTGGTGTATGCCTCGCGTTTCTGATCAGCAATTTTAAGATTTAATTCCTTGTTCCTTTGAAGCAGGTAGGGAAACACAACACCGAATACTGCAATGAGGGCAACAATGATTTCGATCACGAGTAAACCTCTCTTTGTGATAGTGACGGCTATACTCGTCCCATATTATATAAAATGCAACGAAACAGCTATAATACCCCCTTGTCAAAATATCAAACCACTGTGCTTTACTAGAGGAACCAGGAAATATTCAACCCATTGGAAAAGAAAAACTACCTGATTTCTCTAGCCTGACCAGATAAAACTACAGTCCCAGCGACTCAATAGTGTCCAACACCTCCTGGGCATGCCCTTCGGCCTTCACTTTGGGCCAGACCTTACGAACAATTCCGTCTTTATCAATGAGGAAGGTCTCGCGGTTGATGCCCATATATTTTTTACCGTACATATTCTTCTCTTTCCACACACCATACCGCTGCGAAATGGTGGTATCGGTATCGGAGAGCAGCGGAAAAGACAAACCGTATTTGTCGGCAAACTTCTGGTGCGACTTGATGTCATCGGCACTGATGCCGAGCACGACCACGCCCCGTTTTTGCATCTCATGATCGGCGTCGCGGAACGAACAGGCTTCAGCAGTGCAGCCAGGGGTGTCATCTTTTGGATAAAAGTATAAAACAATATTCTTACCGCGAAGATCAGAAAGATGAATCTGATCATTCTTCACAACATCTTGCGGCCCAATCGCTACAAGTGTAAAATCGGGAGCCAGTTGTGACTCCTTAACCTCTGTATCACTCATAGAAGTACCTCTCTTCAAAGCAATTCTCTTAAATCTGAACATTGGTTAGTGTACCACAAAAAAAAAGCCGTCTCGCAATAGGGGCAGCTGTCGAGATATATATGTTCAACTTAGCTTGATAACGTCTTATTCTTCCTCCATTTGCTGCTGAGGGCTTGTAGCTGGAGACGTTCTAATGTTCAGTGCTTCCTCGAACTTGTCCAATAGTTCGAGAAAGGAAATTCTTCCAAAGCGGTATGCATACAAGAGGGCGCACATGTCCTTGTATATATCTCCAGAGACGTCCACGGAAGGTCTGTCTGTATTGGGCACTTCGTTTCCTGCCAAGGCTCTACCTCATTCAGCAACGCTCTACTCTGATCAACAAATACAGTCTGCTACTCGTGCTCTAACCAAAACTGCCGCAACTCTACATACTGAGAGAGGTGAGCGAACAGTCAGTATTGCCTGATACTTGTACTGAAAGAAGTCAGTTCCTGTTGTGTCCGCAGCACATCTGTTCTCATATCCCTCTCTCATGCAAAACAAGTATAGCAACCAAACTCGGATTGGAGTCGGGAATGAGGCGGGAAGCAGACGGGAACGAGACGGGAACGCTTCTAGTGCCCCATATGTTCGTATGCTCCCGATTGCTTCCCGTCCGATTCCCGATCTGATGCTCTCCACGTTCTGCCTACGTCGAGTACGCTTTCATAAGACAGACAGGCCGAGACATGATCCGCTCATTATTGTAGGGGCCATGTTTCAGATGTGATTTCTTCGAAGTGGATTCAGGGAAATCATGAGCGATACAGCAGAAATCGTGGATATGCTCACGTCGCTCTACAAGGGACTTCAATGAGTACCACAAGCATGAAGGAAGGACACATTTTCTCTCAGTTTGTAATACTCTTTCAGAAAGGTAGAGTCATTTTTGAATCAGAGTGACAAAACACAGAATTTTATGAAAGGATGCATTGATGCCTCAGAAGAAACGCTCTCGTACCGGAAAACGGGCCAGACAGGAACAACACTCTTCAACGACAGGACGAAAGAAGCGAAAGGATGCTGACGCAATACGGCTCCTTGCACGCGATGAGTTGGTTCTCACCTGGATTGGACAGCAATACGCCATGCGTCTCGACCAAATTCAAGAACTCATGGTACAACTTGCGAGTCATGGTACGACACACGGGAACCAGATTACCGAGAGTGCGACGCGGAACGTGATCGCTCGCTGGAAAAAGGCTGGTTGGGTTCAGGTACGACGCATTGATGCACAGGAGCCACTATGGGTGTGGCTTACCAAGGAAGGACTGCGACGCGTCGAACTCACCTACCAGTATCAGAGCCTCGATGCCTTGAGCAAACACGACCGCGACCACCTCTACGCCATCACTGATGTTCGGCTGGACCTCGACGATGGAACCGAAGGCATCGAATGGACAAGCGAACGGACGCTGCTACAAGGAGTCAAACGAATCGCTGGACGCGTTCGCGTCCACCGACCTGATGCCGTCTTTGCCTATGGCGATGACCTGATTGCGATTGAAGTCGAACTGTCCCGAAAAACAGTGCCGTTGCTCTCCCACATCTTGGAAGACCTTGTCTCCAAAAAGGACTATCACGGAGGTGCCTATCATGCGCTTAAGGCCCTTGTCGGGGAAGAGCAAGCGCAACGAGCCTTTCCAGAAGCGCGGCGTTTCTATACGCATGTGTACTACTATGCCAATGCACCCATTCGCAAGCATATTCGTCGTGTGCGTGCCAAACTCGTCGGGCAAGGGCGTCTGTTCACAGAAGAGGCGAAACGTCTCTGTGTGTGGTGGTATCCCTGGCCGATGACTGAAGCCGAGGCGAACCAGGAGGAGGAAGAGAATACTTCTGTGGACGTGCAAGAAGACGAAGAGCTGTTTCTCAGCAGGGAAGGAGGGGAAAGAGATGTCTAACTGATGAAGAAACTTCTCTGCCTCCACAAAGTGCTTTGTGGAGGCAGAGGAGCGTGTAAGCAGCTTGTGTTTGCAGGGCAATGAAGAGCTGAGGCTTGAAAGAGGCAAGAGGGGAAGCCGATCTCAAGCATGCTCTTACGGTGGAGTAAGCAACTTAAGATCAGCTTTGGGTCTACATCTTACATGCCATGAGCAGAATAGGTCTGGCTTCCCTCTTTCATCCCGCTGCACACATGTCAAGCACAGACCTTACCCGTTCTACGAGAGACTGGGAACCGTCCTCTTCCTACACGCGTTCGTTGCCCAATGGGAGGAGGGACGTCCACGTTTCGACGTCGATGATGTCAATTGAAGAGCGCATTGCTGCTTGCGTGTGTGTCATCTGTTCGTAGACTGACAGAACAGTTTTGCGTGACTGACCATTTACGTAGTACCGTACAGGATTGTCAACAGTTCCTGCTCTCTGCTGCTCACTCAAGACCGTTTGCACCTGAATTGTGGAAGGACGACGAGTCTGCACCTTGATGTCAACGCTCTGTTCGTGACCTCCTACTTCTCTTAGGATAAGGATGCCATCTCGACTCGCACCCGAATTTCCCCACTGCCCTGTCCGCAAGGAACGTCCACTAATCCAGCGCATCTGTGAGGCATCGTACGTGTCCTCGAGATGCATGCGGACCTGGGTGATCCAGTAGAGGTGTTCCAGAGTACGCCATGTGGGTGCCGTTGCAGGGAAGGGAAGACCAGCCTCTCGGAGACCTTTGTCGGTCAGACAAATCCATTCTGGTTGTGCATAGAAGATTCGTTTGTAGACAGCGATGCCGTTCTGTTCCCAACGATCAAGCATCTCAAAGGTGTGTGAGACCGAAATCAGCGTGTCAGTGCTTTCAGATGCAGGTGTTCTCGAAGCGAGACGTTGCAGGTGATCGAAACGAATGGCATACATGTGGCCGATGTAGTTCCAGAGGTAGCGGTCTCGCTCCGTCCATTGTGGAGGCTGGACATCCTCGCGAGTGGCACACTGTGGAAAGAGCTGCTCGTCGCACAACTTCTGGATCACCTGTGCAACTGCGTAGGTGTTGAGATGAAAGAGGACGCCAATGGTTTCATAGGGCGGGAGACGTTTGTGTGGATCGAGCCTCTGCTGGACCACTAGAGTGCGCAACCAATCCGCGAGCCATTTCATACGCTGCTGAGTGGAAGCATCTTTGTCACGAACCATGACTCCCCCGGCGAAACGCTGCTGGAGCCAGGCGTGATACAGAGCCAAGCGTCCCTCATCAGTGGTGAAGTCTGCTGGGGGGAATGAGAGTGCGTTGTGTAGGTCTGCACAGTCCAGTTCTGTTGAAGGAGTTGCCTTTCTACTCGGCAGCCCTCTTTGCTTCGTCTTGTTGTCTCTTTCCATGAATATCATATTCCTTTCTATATAACAGTCGGGTGGAATGTCACTTGACTGTTTTCGACACGAGAAGCATACCAGCCAAAGACGGAAGCAAGTCGGGAACGACACGGGAAGCAGACGGGAGCAGAGACGGGAAACGGGCGGCAGAGACACGGAGGCTTGTAGTATAGTAGAAAAAGTGTCATTATGCATCCTTTGGACATCCATCGCTTGTACATGTTTCATCAATTAAGTAAGACAGTGCCACCGCTAGGCCCTTCATGGTGGAGAGACAGTTCCTAACATCACAAATTCTCAAGCTACAGTACATAGAAATTAATTTCTCTGTGTGTAGTGACTCATTCACCCTAGACTCCCGACAAAGAGACCATCAAGACGCATATTCTCGCCAAGGAAAAGGTGTCTTATGAAGCATCGACGAACGTTTTCAGCACAGTTTAAAAGTCTAGTAATCCTTGATCTGCTGAGTGACACTCATGAAGCAGCTGAGTTATTTCGGTACCATCAACTCAATCCGCAACTGCTCTCACGGTAGAAAACCGAGTCTGTGGAGCGAGCCTTCCTCGTGTTTGACCAAGGGCTAAGGCAAAGTGTTGAGCAGAAACGGATTGCTGAATTGGAGCGATTAGTCGGTCGGCTGAAGATGAAATTGGATATTGCAATAAAAGTCTCGTTGCGGTTAGTCTTACTGTAGAGCAAAAACGTCCGATGATTACTCAGTCGCTCAAAACTATCTACTCAGTATGGTGTGTGACGTAGCAAGTTGTGCTCGAAGGAGTTACTACCATCACTCTGTTTCCATTGATGAACGAGCGGTCTGGCTTGCGATTGAATGGATAGTTACTCAGTTCCCGACCTATAGCTAGTGATAAGTGACGAGCAGTTACGTCGGCAAGGATGCAGCATCAATTACAAATGAGTGGAGCGCATCATGCGCGAACTCGGATTGCAAGTCAAGAAGCGAGGAGTTAAACGTCGAAGCACGAACAGCAGGCATGCATTCCCGAGCTACAGCAATTTACTCGAACATCTTGAGATCGTTCGTCCCGAGCAGGTGATGTATTTGTGTATAGCATCTGGGATACGGATTGGATCAGAGCTTGCAAGGTCAAGCTCTTAGCAAGGCATTTGCTCATCCATAGATACATCATTCGGATCAAGGGGTTCAATATGCAGCAATAGCTTACACTGCTCGGCGCAACGAGCAGGAGCTCAGATGAGCATGGCAGAGGTAGAAGTAGCATGACAAAATGAGTACGCAGAACAACTGGTGCGAACCATGAAAGAAGAGAAGGTGGATTTGTCGTACTATGTAGATTTCGCGGGTGCTATCAAGCAGGTTGGCAGAATTCTTGATGTAGTCTCTATACTTGAAGTGCGTGAGACATGATGCTTTGCAGACTTGAACATGCCTTTATGGCATGGAAAAGTCGATGGCTATGTTAGTATACTATTTATTTTACATCGTAGACATAGCACAAGTATCATTAGGATTACTACTCCATACTGGTGCCGCGCAAAAAAATCTACGAGTTTAGGAAGTAGTAAAGGTATACTGCAACACGGACTTCGCCTATTGCAACAGATCAGTACCATAATGCTCGTTTAATGCTTCTCCAATATGCTGCTCTATGTCCGTAGCCTTGTTCCAACGATCAAAGTAATCCCCTCCATACCCTTGCAGGTAGGAAGTTGCTTCTTCAAAGGTCAAGCCGACTCTCTGTTGCAAGACGTGGAGGAGGAGCAGGTGAAGTTCCCGGTAGGCTTCAGCATGCACTGGGTCTCCGATGAGTCCTATACAGTTGCTCCTGTAACGCTCCTGCACATTGAGGTAGCCCATCGCCAGATTCACTGTCCACACTCTTCTGCGTGGTGGAGGCACTTCCAGATCAGTGAGTGCATCGAACCCGCCGAGTTGCCCAAGAGCATAGGCAAGTTCATCTTGATAGTCCCAACGTATTTGCGTGCTGGTCTGATTGATGTCCTCGGGCGCATCACGCTCCACGTGCCAAACCCTTGCTAACGTCTCACGCAACACCGCTATCAATGTCGGGTCGCTGGAGCAACCCAGCAGATGAGCCACACGCAAATGCTCGATCTCAAACCAGTCAGGCCCCACTTCGCCGAGCTGAGTATATGGTGGTGGAAGGAATTCTTGCAGCATCCGAACCAGTATAGGCTTTGCCAGTTCATCCTTCATTTCGCCCAACGAGAGTGCGGCTGCCCATCGTACACCCAGATCATCACACTGCAAGAAGGGGAGTAGAAGGTCTCTGGCCCATCGTGAGCGCGTATGCCCAATGGCAAAGGCAGCCACCATCTGATCTTCACCTTGCGCCTGGTGCAGCACATATACAAAGGTTGTCAAATCAACAGCGCCCCAACGCTGGGTAAACGCTTCGATATCTTTTTGCAGCCATTCCTCAGTGTTAATAACCCGTACGGCATTGAAGGCGTACTCTACATAGTCGGGGTGTTGAGACATCATCTCCTCCTTATACATTAAACTAATGCTAGGCCCTCTTGAGTGAGGACCGCAGCAGGACTATACTTGCTATAGTGGGACGACCAGGGAAAGACTTTCTCCTCCTCACGGCTCGACCGATAAAAAAAGATCGTGCTTCCCTGGCGTGTTCCTAGACCAGATTGACCATTAGAGGGTCGTGCTTCGAGCACCTGTGTATAAGGACACAAGGGTCTAGGATATCCTTCGTTTGAGAAAGGAGCACTCTCATGTGGTATGCCGGACTGGACTGGGCTGATTCTCATCACGATGTCGTGGTGATTCCTGAGGCCGGTCGCCAAGTGGCCTCGCGTCGCGTGGCTCATACAGCTGAAGGACTGGCTGAACTGATCACCTTCTTGCAAGGGATCGCGCCGCTTGACCAAATTGCATGCATCATCGAAACCAATCAAGGTCTTCTCATCTCGACGTTGTTGGAAGCAGGATGTACGATTTACCCAGTGAACCCCAAAACCATCGATCGTCGCCGCACTGCCTCGGGAGCCAAGACCGATACCATTGATGCCTACCTGTTGGCAAAAACAGGGCGAAGTGACCTCGCCGACCTGAGAAAATTGACCCCTGATAGTGTGATCGTCCAGGAACTCAAAGCTCTGACCCGCGATCAAGATAGCCTGGTGCAGAGTCAGACGCGGCTGGTCAATCAGCTGACCGCCTGCCTGAAAGCCTACTATCCAGTCGCATTGCAGCTCTTTAGTAAATTGCAGCAACGCTCGACTCTGGTCTTCTTGCAGACCTATCCGACCGCTGAAGCGGCACTCTCGGCTTCTGTTGAGCAGATCACGACTGTTCTCAAGCAAACCAGACATCCCCATCCGACCACGTTCGCACTCAAGATGTTTAAGACCTTGCATCAGCCCTCTCTGCACGCAGATGCGATTACCACGCGCACGAAGTCGCGGTTGATGCTGGCGTTGGTGGCTCAACTCTTGCCGCTGATCGAGCAGATTGCCTCCTACGACAAGGAAATTTCCGATCTTTTTTTGACCCATGAGGACAACGAGGTCTTCAGCAGTCTTCCAGGAGCAGGCAAACGTCTTGCGCCTCGAATGCTGGCAGAATGGGGAGATGACCGCAACCGCTACAGCGGAAGTACGAGTGTGCAAGCACTGGCTGGGACGGCACCGGTTGCGTTCCAAAGCGGCAATTACGCCAAAGCCCACAAACGGTACGCCTGCCTGAAACCGCTGCGCAACGTGCTGCATCAATTTGCGTGGCAGTCTACCAAACAAGAAGGGTGGGCGTTGGCCTACTACCAACGCAAACGAAGGGAAGGGAAGAGTCACAGCATGGCCGTGCGAGTACTGGCAAATGTGTGGGTGCGCATCATCTATGCGGTTGTGTTGCAAAAAATAGGAAGGAAAGAAATTGAGCGCAAGGATCCCACTCACTCTTTCTTAGCCTCCACTCCGAAGAGTTTGCTGACCAATGCAACCTGCTCTACCACATCTCCTTTGTTCACCCCTTGTAGCTGTCCTTTCCTCATCATATTCATGCTCTCAAACCCTTGTAAGGTCTGCCACGCCGTCTC
>JAABVA010005881.1_pt1 | contig 11002 bp, 13 predicted proteins | sample 5560331 | NCBI WGS metagenome assembly JAABVA01 (sample SAMN12812661, study PRJNA571458) | rock metagenome | isolation source: Antarctica rocks | place: Antarctica: Victoria Land, Mt New Zealand sud | collected 2016-01-07 | reverse complement strand
ACCGTCCAGTGCGCAGCCCATCCCGAACCGACACGGACTACTCTTGGCTACACACAGTGACCCGAAATCACCCACAACAGCAGGTCACACAGGAAAACGTCATCCAGGCAGACGTAACTTCGGGTTAAACGAGGACACCTTCCGGGCGCAACGTAGCAACGCGGTGACCCGCGAGCGGGCCGGACAACGGCAGTTCTGGGCGGAGCGCCCGGTCATCGACCCCGCCAAGACCGCCGCCGAGCTGCGCCGCACCGAGGAAGCCGCCACCGCCCGGCAGCGGGAACACACCCCGGCCACCACCTCCACGCAGGCCACCCTGTGGCAGAACGGCAGCCCCGCCGCCCGCCTCGCCGGCCTGTCCTACCCGGTGGACCCGAAAACCGGGCGCCGCCCCGTGCAAAACCCCGCACTACGCCGGGTGCTGGAGGAGGAAGTGGCCGAAGCCACCCGGCAGCCGATCACACCCGGTCTCACCCCACACCAACGCACATCCGGGCCCGGAACATCAAGGCTGAGCCCCCGCGAACCAGACAACGACTACGGACGCTGACCACCAGGGCAAGCGCGGGAAATGCTGGTGCAGGGAAAGGTAGACGAGGGTCAGCGCTTTCCCGGCTACGTCAGGTGAGGGGAAAGACCGACAGGTCTTGCCGGAGGCCTTGGGAGGTAGGCGGCGCGACACGCTGAGGACAATTGCGGTACGTACAGCACTGACAGCACGTACCGCACGTAGGTTGTGGCCATGCGGATCGTGGTAGCAAACGTCAAAGGTGGGGTCGGCAAGACGACCACCGCGGTGTACTTAGCGGCGCTGGCCGCCGAGCGCGGCCCTGTGGTGCTTATTGACGCCGACCCGCAGGCCTCCGCCGCGGAATGGCTCGAGGAGCGACCACTGCCGGGGGTGCAAGTGGTGGAGGCACCCTCCGAGCGGTTGATCGGCCGGGCGGTGGACCTCGCCGGGTTGACGACGGTGGTCCTGGACACCCCGCCCGGGGCCGAGCGGTTGGTGCGGGCGGCGTTGGCCGGGGCCGACGTAGTCGTTATCCCTACCCGGGCCGGCGGGGTAGAGGTGAGCCGGGTGCAGGCCACCTTAGGGATGTTGGGGGAACGCACCCGTCGCGGGCTAGTGATCTGCGCGGCCCGGGCCGGAACTCTGGACTTGCGCGACACACGGGCCGCCTGGGATGAGGTCGGGGTGCCCGTGTGGGCGACCATCCCTGAGCGGGTGGGCATCGCTGCGGGCCCGGATGCCGCGCTGCACCCCGATGGACTGACCGCCTACCGGCCGGTGTCTGTACAACTCGGCGGCCACGGCGCGGGGACTCGGGCGTGAGTACCGGCGACCGCATCCGGCGCACCAGCGCCGCCCCACCCGGCGAGGGGCCTTTCCGCCGCCCATCTGGACGGGTCAGCTACCCCCACCGCATGAGCCTCGACCTCGATGATGCCCAGTACCGCTGGCTGCGTGCCGAGGCCCGCGACGCCCGGGTCAGCGCCAGCGGGCTGATTCGCGCCGTCCTCGACGAGTTGCGCGAGGACCCCGAGGCCTGCGCCCGAGTCCGTGACCGCGCCGACGCCGACGACACCCTGCTTTAAGCCATTACGGCTTGCCACGCGCGTACGTACTGTACGTGCTGCACGTACATACCGCCGACTGTCGGCGCCACCCCCGCAAGACAAAGAGCGCACCATCCGTCGCATCCCCGTCGACGAGTAGCGCAGCCCCAACCGCTGACACTCTCGTGTCGCAACACCTCACGGGCAAGGCCTCCTACTGGACACTTTCGTGTCGTTTGGCAGTGCTCACAACCGAGTTCATGGTGTGGCCCCGAATCCTTTGCGTATGACGGAGACGCTGGTAATGTCATACATGTGAGGATGGGTTGTGTGGATCACCGAGATTGAGATTGACGACCGCAACGAAGCCCATCTGACCAGCCATGGTGTCTCTCTCGTGGAGGTACAGCAGGTCTTGGCAAACCACCCCGACGTGCGGCGCAACCGCAAGGACCGGGCTGGCACGCACGTCGCTCGCGGCAGGACGAGCGGCGGCCGGGGTGTGCTCATCCCCTTTATCGATCAAGGCGCCGGCCGGATTCGGCCGATCACCGCGTGGGAAGTGGGCACATGAACGACTACGACACCAGGGACAAACGGTCCGCCCTTGAAGCGGACTTTGATCAGCTTCCCGGGGAGACCAGCCCGGTGGCGGAAGTGTCGACGGTCGTGTCGGTGCGGCTGCGCGGTGACGAGCTCGCCGCCGTGGAACAGGCCGCCAGCGCTGTCGGCATGCCGCTGAGCACCTTCATCCGGCATGCCGCACTCGGGGCCGCAACCCCGCTCGACGTTCGCGCCGCCAGCGCTCGTGCTGAAGCCATCCAGATCGAAGCGCGCGAGCTCATTGCCCTCCTGCACGGCGAAGTCGCCTGAGCTACACCGCCAAGACAGCGGACTGCGGGGCACTCTCGACGCAGCAGACCAGGATTGTCTCACAACTTATCGATGCGGCCGTTCCTGGCACGCCGGTTTCGGACACCAGTTCTGAGGCATCTTTTACCGGCGTGTCGATTCAAGCGCAGAGGTGTATCTAATACGGTCGTTTATGAGAAAAGCCAAGGTAGAACGACACTCGGATTACGCGTCATACGTTGCGTCAGGAACGGAAGCTTCATCTAGGTCGTCGAGTGAGTTGGCGAGCATACGGAGCTTGGCACTGACCAGGTTCGGTCGATCGACAAGGTGGTGTGCGGTCGGCCTTGAACCCGTCTCGTTGGAGGATGCGACGGACTTCAACAGGGGGTGCTGCAGCAGTTGTAAAACGTCCTCAATCTCTTGCGGTGACGGTTTGGGATCAAGCTCGACTCGGGTGATCAGGTAGATCTGATCTGATGTAAGCGCGCCATGGGTGACCACATCGGCGTTCTGCGACTCTTCCGAAAGTACGCCGACGACATGCGCGAGCAAACTGACCCGCCGTTCGTATTGGGTCCAAGCCAACTCAAACTCCCTGCGACTCTCCTTACCTGGTATTAGAAGTTGGATAAATTCCGCCAGGGAGCGCGGTGCGCGCCGCTGCCGATGGACAATGTCAGCGAGATCGGGAGTGGTGATCAGCGTGACCATATTTTGCTCGGCACGCTGTCGCACACGCCCAGAGTCAAAGTTAGGGCCGACTAAAACGACAAGGTCTGCTTGGTGGTGTTTCTTATGTTCAGTAAGGGTGTCAAACTGGATAGCTCCTTCGTTGACGACCCCCGATTTGGCGGACTTGGCATCCACTATGATGCGCATTTCTCTACCGGCTGCATCGTGTCCGGTCAGGAGTACGTCCGTCTTTCCAGAACCGCCGATGTGTCTGGCTGCGAAACCGAGGTAGGCGAATGCGTCGGCGGTGACCCGCTCTAATCGATCTGGTGCGTCCGAGGCGGTCCCGGCGGCAACAATCTCCCGGCACATGGATGCTAACTCGATATCGGGTTCTTCGATGGTTATACTCGTCGTGGTTGATTCTAAGATTTCTCCAGGCGCTACCGATTTTTGTAGATGTATTCGGGCCGCCACCTCTTCACCGAGGGGCGTGGGTTGGTAGCGCCAGTTCGCGCGTTCTTCTATCAGGCCGACTGATTTAAGCAACTGTAGTCGAGTTCGCATGCCGCCCACATCGGTACGCGGCATGCCGTAGTAGTCCCTACCAGCTTTCGCTAGGTCAGGTGCACGGTCAAACTCGTTTAGTGCTGGAAGTATCTCTAGGAAGAACAAGTACTTCGAGTGCAGTATTCGGATCAGGTTAAGGTTTTCGTTACTTTCAATCCATTCTTTTGCTTCTAAGGTGGCAGAGTAGATATTAAATCCTGTCTGCTCGATAAGCCCCGACTTTGTGAGTGTCGTCAGCGCAGCGCCAAAAGAGGAGACGCTTGTGCCGAATTTATCCATAGCAAATGTGATCAAATCAGCTCGAGAGAGTTCCGGGATGCACGCGTTGACCAGAAGCTCCAGGCTGCCAACAATATCTATACCAGAGTTGCCGCGCGGAATGTATCCTAGAATAGCGTTCCTGCTGAGGATAGATTCATCGGTCAGACCCTCCAAGAGGTCCTTAATGTGGTCTGGTGTTTCGGGCACAACGACCGGAATTACTGGGACGTCACTTTTCTGGAAGATATCTGATTCAAGCCCAGGCAGCAGGAGTTCACAGAAGTGCTCGCCCTGCTCGGTCAGCCCAATTAGTTGGCTTGTCTTGTACTCGATGAAGCCTAAGCAAATGAACCAAGCGCAGCGTCGGCGGACTTGATCTAGAGTCGACCAGTTTAGTTGGTACGTGTTGTTGGCGATTGCTCCAAGAGCATTGGTCGTCATTGGCCCCGTACGTAGTTCATGGAGCATTTCGCCGATGAATCGGATGTGCTGGTGGAACGTGGCCGTTAGAAAGTAGGCGTCGCCGGTATCGAGCCACTGGCGCGCTGGAAGAGACAGGGAGACGTGGTCACGGTCCACTCGGTCCAGAAGCCCAGACGGTGCTATCTGCTGCGTCGCCTTACGTAGCGTCTGGGTAGCTCCGTCGCCGTCGTCAACCGTGGCGGCAAGCTCCCCGTTCAGACGTTCTACTGTATGAAGGAGGTCTGTTAACCCCTCGATTTGCTGCGAGGCCCCGCCCGGGATGTACGGCATGGACGTTCTGCGCGATCTCCATAGCATCGGCTTAACAGGCTGTCGGCTTTTGTTTGTTTCGACGTTAGGGCTCTCACCGCTTGCCGGTACGTCGTCGTTCATGCCTTCATCCCGTCATCGAAAGTGTTTGCTGAGCTGGGGTTAAGTACTGGGGTGATTCAGGATGCTTTATCGGTGGTTCTGGTCTGGCGTAGTTTGCGCGCCTCGTGCAACAGCGATCCGACAGTGCCGAGTGAACAGCCCAGGATCTCAGCGATCTCCCGGTACTTCAGGCCCTGGTCGCGAAGTTCGACCGCCCGTTCTCGTCGTTGACGGGCGCGAGTGAGGAAGTCTTGCCGTGGTTCAGCGACTACGTTGCGGATCGTGCGCTCGGACACGCCCAGGCGGGCGGCCATCGCCTTAGCGGTCTGGTTTCGCCGAAGCGGGTTTTCAGCTGGCATTAGGACTCCAGCGCCGCAAGGATCGCGGTGCGGTCCACCGCACGGCGCTTGTTCGTGGCTGTGATCACGGTACGGCGGCGATCCGTCATCGTTCGGCCGCCTTTCCGTCCTCGGTGGGCTTGGCGTGCTCGATAGTCGGCCTCGGTGAAGTTGCGCCAGATCCATCGGGAGATGGACTGTGCGGTCGCCCGGACCTCGATGAAGGGCAGCGGCACGGCGAACTCGGTGTTGATGGCGTGGCAGCGTTGTAACACCAGCTGCTCCCACGCGCCGGCGGTGTCGTGGCGGTGGTGCCACCACTGGGGGTAGGCCCAGGTGCGGGCGGTGTCGAACATGGTGACGTTGCGGCCCAGGCCCGCGGCCCGCTCGGGCAGGCGGGGCATCTGGCGGGGGGTGTGGATCGTGGCGAGGTCGCGCAGCTCGTACGCCTGCGCGGGGCCGTAGATCGTCTCCCAGCTTGCGTGGATCGGGTTTTTGGTGAGTTGCCCGCCGTAGGCGAAATCACCGCCCACCGACGTTCTCAGGCCCGCCTCGATGCGCTGGGCGAACCGCAGCGGCTGTAACCGGGCCGAGTCGGTGCGACAAACCGGGGCAGCCAACCACCACCCCAAGTGAGCACGCCCAGACGGTGACTGAGCCACCCAGTTCGGCGCCGGGTGATCCGAGGGCTTCTCGAACGCCCGCATCGCGGCGTCCGAGTGGTCGCAGTCGATGACGATGGACCCGAGCAGGGCATGCGGGGAGTGCTCGACGTAGCGCATCGTCAGAGCGTCCTCACGGCTCATCCGGTACTGCCCCTGGTCCAAGTAGTTGGTGGCGTGCGGGCGGTGCGGCAGGAACACATCCAGAGCCCACTGCCCGTCACTCATCAGCACTGCACCCGAGGACACCATGCAAGACACCCTGTGCCCAGAAACATTGATGTTGAGGTAGGCACGCCGAAGCCATATCAGGTATCCCGGCGGGCGTCGGGTCAAAGCTACCTAAATCGGGCGCGGTGCTCCCCTGGGTGCACCTGTTTCGGTCGTGGGTTTTTGTGCTTGTCAAACATGTGCCGGACTCTGCCCTTGTTGAGCTGAGGTGACCCTGGGCGCGAGATTGGACCGTCTGTGGGCTTGGCTGGGATGGACCGGTGTGGGGTGGATGGTGGACCTACGACATCAGCGGTCCGGCGTGGTCGAGCTTGTGGGTGTCGTGTAGGAGGCACGGCAGCCAGCGGGTGCAATGGCTTGGGGTCATCGGCGGCCTCGCGCGGATGAGGGGGCGCGACCGGGATGTTGCGGGCGACGGTGCGGAAGGCGAGGCTAACCCGTTGTTGCCAGTGCGGTAGCCAGGCCGAGCGCCAGCCCCATCGCCGCCACCTCCACCGTGGCGCGTCGCAGCGACACCTCACCGGGCGTGCGGTGGCTGCCTGCGTCGGGCACCCAGCACCGACGGGCGAACCAACCAAGGCCCACCAGCACGACCAGCGCCGCGATCTTGCCGAGCACCAGCCGTCCGTAGCCGGAGCTGAGCAGCGTGCTCACCCCGCCCAGCTGTAGCAGCGCGTTGAGCACTCCGCTGACCGCGACCACGGCTGCACACCAGCCCGCCAACCGGGAGAACCGGGGCAACATCCTGGCCCAGGTTCCGCGGGCCCGTCCGGCCACCACCGCCAGCACCACCAGTCCGCCGCACCACAACGACGCGGCGAGCACGTGCGCGACGATCGACACCTGGGCCAGCGCACTGATCTCGGAATGTCCGGTCAGCGGGCGCGCGATCAGGGCCACCACGGCCAGCATGGCGACGGGTCCGCTCGCCCACTCCCCGCGGCGGTCCGTGGCCGCCATCAGCAGCGCGCCGAGCACGCACGCGCAGACCAGCATGCTGACTCGCCCGTTGGTGAGCACCCGCACGTAGCTCAGCACCGTCGACGCGCGCACCGTGGTCAGCGAGCCACCGCTGGCCTCTCCGGCCGAGGTCACCAGCAGGGCCAACTCGGCCACCAACCACACCGCCGCCACTCCCAGCCGCCACCGCCACAGCCGCGCCGCCAGCGCGCTGCGGCGCTGCGGATCCTCCAGACGCAGCACCACGCAGGTGCCGAGCAGCGTCATGCCCGCCAGCAGCGCCAGCAGGCGTGGGTAGTCCGACGGCGGGTGCCCGAGCGGCCGGGACAGCACCGCGGCCGCGAGTAGGCCGAGGACGCCGGTGGGCACGGCAGCCAGCAACCACAGCTCGCGCCGTTGCACCGCGGCCACCCGCGTCATGCCCGCCTGCGCCTCAACGCGAACACCAGACCGGCGCCGACCACCACGGCCGCGCCCACGATGAACGGCCACGCGGGCACGTCACCACCCGATGAGCCGCTGGCGCGTGAGCTCTGCACTCCTCCTGCCTTGGGCCCCGGCGTCCCGTGGCCCGCGGTGGTGAGCACGAAATTCACGGTCCCCGCCACGGGGTGGCTGTCGGTGGAGACGACTCGGTAGCCGACGGTGTACTTACCTACCGGGCCGAGCTCGGTGAGCGCGATGCTCACGTTCGCCCCTTGCACCTTGGTGTCGCCCGTCGACCAACGGTTGCCGTCCGGGCCGACCACGCTGAGGGAGTCGAACGAGGTCTGCAGCTGCTCGTTGAACGTCAACGTGACCCGGGTGGGACCGTTGGTCAGTGATGTGCCGTCGGGCGGGGTGGAGCTGACCAGGTAGCTGTGCGCCGACGCGGGACCGGCGCCGATCAGCAGCGCCGCACCCAGCACAGCGGCCATCGCGCCCGCCCGCAGCCACGACCGCATCAGGACCGGCCCCGAGTGCGCCGACCCCGACTGTGCAGTGCTGCGGCCCCGCCGACGCCGAGTCCGAGTGCGCCGAGCAGCAGCCCGATACCGCCGAGCCAGCGGGCCGTGGTGTCCGTGCCCGACATACTCGCCGTGGCCACCGGTGTCGTCGACGCTCCCGCGGCGGTGCTCGCGCCTGCCGCGCGGGCTGGCGTGGGGGAGGTATCCGCGGCGGCGAGGGTCACGGTGGGCACGGGGTGCTCGGGCTCGGAGCCATCAGAGTTGGGCGGTTGGTCCCATTTCACCACTGAGCCGTCGCTGTAGGTCTGGGTGACGGGCAAGCTCAGGGTGCTGGTTTGGGGCAGTGATTCCACGGAGAGCGGGAACTGGCCGAATTGGCCGTCGCCGATGGAGGTGCCCGGCGATGCAGTCCAGGTCACCGAGGTGGGTGCCGAGGTGGTGGGGTCCTTGGCCACGGTGGCGGTCCAGCCCGGCATCGGGGTGGTCAGCACCGAGGCCAGCGAGGTATCTCCCGGAGCCTGCGGGGGCAGGGTGACCGTGACACCGGTGGTGGTCGCCTTCGCCGACTCGTTGGGCACCCGCAGGGTGATCACCGAGTCACCGCCCTGGGTGGCGTCGGGGCTGTTGGCGGTGACGTGCGCCGAGGCGGTACCGGCGGTAAGCAAACCGATCGTGGTGATGGTTCCTGCTGTGACGCAGGCACGTTGAAGCCAGGTGTTCATGTGGGGTGCTTCCTTCACTCAGAAGAGGGAATCAGGGGGTGAGTGGCGGGAGGAACTCACACTCGTGGTGGCCCCCGGCGACCCACCGACACGGCGATCACGGCGCTGCGCTGAGTGGGGACATCACCACCGAGCACAAACCAGGGCAGCACACCCGATGTTGGGGTGGGGCAGAGCAGTCGCGGAAGCACCCGGCCCAACGCGGCGACGCAACGCGGACCGATGCGCTCAGCGAGCGCGACGAGCAGGGCACACACCCCTACCGCGACGACGTGGGCGCCCAGCATCGCCGAGCCCATCACCCCGTGGTGGTGGTGGGCGGAGACGGAGAGCATCAGGTGAGCCACCAGCTGCCCGGCCGTGAGCAGGACCACCAGCCCGGTTGCCCCGGTACTGAGCCCGGGCACCGAACGCGCCGCGGTGGCCAGCACAGCGGACAGGCCGAGCAGCAGCAGCACGCTCGTGGCATCCGGTGCTGGGCCCCCACTACCACTGTGGGCCGCGACCGCCATCGTCACCGTCACAGCGGCCACCGCGCCAGCCCTCATCCGGGAGGCGCTGCCCCGATCCGGGCTTGCCTGCACGGCCCACAGGTTACGCACCGCCGCAGGGGACCTCTGGACCCGCACGTGGGGTGTCGGGCACGGGCGCTGGGGCGCCCGCTTAGCCGCCGCGCTGGGCGCGTCGGTGTGACCGGTCGCGGGCTCGTCGGCCTGCCGTAAATTCGGGCGCTGGGCGCCCTCTTTCCGTCGGCGGCCGACTTCACCCGCTCGCGGTCACCTGGGGTCCGGTCTGTTCCCCCGTCGGCTCGTTCCTCGCCTATGCTGGTGCCCAAACCACAGAGCGAGCTATGCCCTGGCGTTACTCAGCCACTGCGTGTCTGCGTAACTTTGGGCGGCTCGTCTCTTCTCGCTTCGCTCGCAGAGAGGACCGGCGCGTGGCTGACGCCAACTCGACCGGCAGTGCCGAGGGCACCGGGACGGTGACCCCGTTGCGGCGGCGCACGGTGGCGGTGCGCCTGTCGGATGCGGAGTTCACCGCGTGGGAGCAGGCGTGTCTGGCGGCGGGGCGTCGCCAGCTGGGTGCGTGGGTGCGGGAGGTCGCGGTGGCCGGGTATTTGGCCGGGCCGCGTACTCCGCACATTGCGGAGGTGGATCCGGCGGTGGCTGGGTTGCGGGGGGAGTTGGCCCGGATCGGGTCCAACATCAACCAGATCGCGGCCGCCCTGAACCAACCCACGCACCCGCATCATGAGCAGGCGCGGATGGACGCGGCGCGGGTGATGGGCGAACTCACCCCGGTGGTGGGGGCGCTGTACGAATCGCTGAACGCGCCACGGTAGGTGCTGCATGATCGCGAAGATCACCCGCGGTGGTTCGGCCCGCGGCCTGGCGGAGTATCTGCACGGGCCGGGGCGGGCGGATGAGCACACCTGGCGCAACGAGAAGGGGGTGACGTTCGCGGGCGGAAAAGTGATCGCTGGGACGGTGCCCCTGGCCGATCCGGCGAAGGGGAAAGGGTGGGCGAAAGATTTTCAGGTCGCCCACTCGCTGCGCCCGGGGGTGACCAAAAATGTGTGGCACTGCTCGCTGCGGGCGGCCCCGACCGACCGCAGGCTCTCGGATGCGGAGTGGACGCAGATCGGGCACCGCATGGCGGCGGGAATGGGGTACGCCGAGCACCCGTGGGTGCTGGTCCGCCACGCCGATGATCATGTGCACATCGCGGTATCCCGGGTCTCCCACGAGGGCGCGGTGTGGAAGGGCTCCCATGATCGGTACGCGGTGCGCCGCGTCATGCGGGAGGTCGAAGCCCGGCACGGGCTGGTCCAGGTCCCTGATGTGCAGCAGGCACCGGGTCCGCAGACCCGGCTCACCCAGGGTGAGCACCGCCGGGCGCAACGCACCAGCGAAGTCCCGGGCCGGGCGGAACTGGCCATCACCGTGCGGGCCGCCCGCGATCTGGCGGCCGGGACCGGGCGGGTCGGGTTCGAAACCGAACTGGACCGGGCCGGGGTGTCCTGGCGGGTGAACGTGGCCAGCACCGGGCGGGTGTCCGGCTACAGCTTCGCCACCGGGGAGATGGACACCGCGGGCGTGCCGGTGGCGTTCACCGCCTCCCAGCTGGACCGGGGCCTGTCCTGGGCCAAGCTCGGGCCCGTGTTGGACGGGCCACGCCCGGCGTTGCCGGTCGTCGACGAGCGGTGGGCGCCCCGCAAGCGGTTCGAGCTGCCCGGCACCTATAAGGCGCGGCGCCTGGCGTTAAACCGAAGTTACGGGTCTGGTGACGCGTGAATCCCCTGCTGAGCAGGGGATTCACCTGTTTGTGGGGTGGGTGTTCTGGCTACGTCAGGGTCAGGGGAATGGTGGTGTGCAGGAGCTCGAACGCACGGT
>JAABVA010005877.1_pt1 | contig 11007 bp, 6 predicted proteins | sample 5560331 | NCBI WGS metagenome assembly JAABVA01 (sample SAMN12812661, study PRJNA571458) | rock metagenome | isolation source: Antarctica rocks | place: Antarctica: Victoria Land, Mt New Zealand sud | collected 2016-01-07 | reverse complement strand
GTCATCCGCGATGTGACCCTGTCCAATCGGCACCGCCGCCTGCAAGAGGAGTTTCTGTCCCTGGCCGGCCATGAACTGCGCACGCCGCTGACCTCCGTCAAAGGCTACCTTGGCCTCTTGATGCCGTTGTTCCATGCCGGCAGTGATGAGCGCTCGCGCCGCTATGCGACGCGGGCGCTGCACCAGACGCAGGCGCTGGTGACGTTGGTGCGTGACTTGACGGACGCGGCGCGTTTGCAGGGCGGGCAACTGCGGCTTGACCGCGCCACGCTAGATCTCGTCCCGCTGATCGTGCAGGTGGCGGAGACAGCGCAGGCGCTCCCCGGCGGACACGCGATCTACCTCGCCCTCGGCGCGGCTCCGGCCTGGGTACGCGGCGACGCGGGGCGGTTGGAGCAGGTCCTCTTCAACCTGCTCACCAACGCCAGCGCCCATGCGCCGAGCACGCGGGCGATCGACGTGCGGCTGCGGCGCGTGGGCGTCGAGGCCGCGCTGGAGGTACAGGATTACGGCCGGGGTATCGCGGCCGATCAGTTGCCCCATCTCTTCACGCGCTTCTATCAGGTCGCACGCGCCGATCGCCCCGCGCAGGGCGGCCTGGGCTTAGGACTCTTCCTCTGTGAGCAACTGGTCGCGGCGCACGGGGGCCGCATCACGGTCGCGTCGACCGAAGGGCACGGGACGACGTTCACGGTGTGGTTGCCCCTGCTGGAGGATGAGGGCAGCACCTGTGCTGGCCGAGACGTCTGCCCCTGCCGATAACAGCTCGCTCACGGCCACATCGTGCCGTTTCCGCAAGCCTACGCTATTCCGTGTTCGCCCGTTGGATGAGTCGTTGCTTCGGCTTGATGTCGCCGGCCGCGACGCCCTCTATCATGATGAAATCGATGCTTGGATCGATGTCCTCAGGAAGGCGGCCGTCCACGATCGCCTCGCCACGTATCGTGACAGGGTGGGCATGCCCCACTCGCTGGGGTCGCTGGCGCGGTCGTACGGTCCGGCGGGCGTGTCATACGTGGTCACGCCGGGGAGCAGGCCGTGCTGCCAGACGCCGTTGCGCCGCGTGGCCCAGCCAATCGAGGCGCCGCCGCCGTCGTTGAAGCGCCCCACCTGGAAGGCCGACACCTCGGTATCGCCGTAGGCGAAGGTGTCGGGCTCGACCTCGCTTGCGTGCTGGCCGGGGGCAGGGGACGTGAACGGGTCGCTGCTGATCGCGACCGGCGCCTGCGGAGTCGCCGTCGCCGTCGCCGGGACGCCGGTGGCCGTCGATGGGATGGCCGTGGCAACGCCTGTCGTCGCGGCGGACGGCGTGGCCGTGCCGGTCGGCGTAAGGGTCGCCACGCCAGGCGCGGCGCTCGTCGCGGTCGGCGTGCTCATCGCGGTCGCGGTCGCGGTACTCGCTGGAACCGGCGTGCTCATCGCAGCCGGCGCCGTGGTCGGCATGCGCGTCGCGGCAGGAACAGCCGCCGGAGGGACCGTGGCCGCCGGCGCCGGCGTTGCTGTCGCGGTAGCGGTGGCCATTGGGCTGGGCGTGCTCGTGGCGGCGCCGGCCCTCGTCGCCGTCGCGGTGGTCGTCCGCGTCGCGGCGGTCAGGGTGGCGGCAGGAGTGGAAGAGAGGATCTCGATGCCGCTACTCTTGGCATTGTCGACCACGGTCGTGTAGGCGACGGAGATCGTCCCGCCCGCCGTGGCGTGCGCCGCGAACGGCTTGACGATAGCGCGATAGGCCCCGCCGGCCGCGGCGTAGATGTCAAAATCGCTCAGGACGCGCGCGCCATTGATGGCGACGTTGAAGACGCGCTTGCCGGGCGCGGTCCAGTAGATCTCGGCGAAGTGCAGCCGCACCGTGTACGAGGCGCCCGGCGTCAGGCGCGGCACGACGTAGCTGAAGCTATGCCCGTAGCGCTCGCTCTGGTAGACGGCCCGCGGGGCGAGGTTGGCGACGCCGGTGGTCGCGATCGCATGCGGCGAGGTGTGGGCGCGGCCACGGTGGTAGTCCGTGTCGGCCACGAAGGGCGCGGCCGCCGTGCCGCCGGAGTCGATCGCCAGCGCGGTGGTCGTCGCCAGCGCGCGCGCTGACGGCGCGCTCCGGCCCGCGGCGACCGCGCGGGCGGAGGATCGTTCATGTGCCGCCGCGCAGAGCGGACCGCCCACGGTCAGTGTAGACACGCCGCGGCGCGCACTTGTCCGAACGGTCATGCGCGTCCCGGTAGACGAGCTCCGCAGCCGCGCCGTGAACGTGATGCTGATCGTCATAGGCAGGGTCACGGCCGCGCCGCGCCGACCGGCGACCGTCACCGTGCCCCCATGGCGGGCCACGGCGACGGTAAGTGACGTCCCGGCGGCGGTGCGCGCCGCCGCGCGCGCCACCTGTGCCGGGCTCCAGCACCCCCACAGGGCGACCGACGACAAGGTCGACAAGGTCGTGCGGCTCACCCGCGGGCCGTCGACGCCCCATGTGAAGACGGTCGCCGTGCGCGCGGGCGCCGGCGAGCGCAGCCCCGCACGAATTCTTTGCGGAGCCGGCGTACGGGGGACGACCGTGCGCAGGGCCGGCGTCGCCCGTCGGGGCGCTGCGTTCGCCGCGGCCGGGTGCGCCTCCGTGAGCGTCCCAATCGCGAGGAGCGCCGGGAGCAGCGCCAAGAGGGCGCGCGCGGGACAGTGAAGCTTGCGCGTGAGCATGTGTTCGTCCTTCAATGGCGCCCCGCGCCATGCACGCCTTCGGGGCAGAGTTAACACGGCGTAGGCGGTAAACGGCAGATCAGAGCGCTTCTTTCAACCCTCTCGCGTTCCCCTGTCTGATGGATCGGCGTGCAGGACGTCCATTATCGCCTCCTCCACTGTCTGTACATGGCTCGCGGCCGCGGCGAAGGCAGCGTCGCCAAGCGCGGCGCGCGCCGCTGCGACGACCTGCGCGTCCTGTCGCCGCTCTGGCGGAGGTAGAGGCGCGCCGGCGGCCGCGCACAGGGCGGCGACCGCGCCATGCAGCCGCGCCGCGGTCGTCGCCCGGCCCTCCGCCAGAGCGACCGCGGGCAGCCCCGAAAGACACCACGCTGCCTGTGCCTGATTGCCGATCGCACGCGCGAGCTCTAGACCCTCGACATAGAGCGCCCGTGCCCGGCCAACGTCACGCCCTGCCAGAGCCAATCGCCCCTGGCCGCACAGCGCCGCGACGCCGCCCGCTGGATTGCCCAGGTCCGCGAACAAGCGGACGGCCTGCGCGAAGAGCTCGCTTGCCACCGCGGCGTCGCCGCGCGTTTCGGCGAGCGTGCCCAGGCTCACGAGCACGAGGCCGGCAAGGCGCGGGTCGCCCGCGGCGCGGGCGAGTTCTAGACTCTCCTCATAGAGGGCCGTCGCCCGCGCGATGGCGTCGCTGTCGCCATCGGGGGCGCGGGACAGGAGCGCGGTCGCCAGGATGTAGAGCGTGTACGCCACCTGTCCTCGCGCGCCGAGCCTTCGCTGGAGTGAGAGGCTCTCTTCGGCCCACGTCTCCGCCTGACCATACTCCGCACGCGCCAGCGCGACCTCGCCCAGGGTCGTGAGCGCGATCGAGATGGCCCACGCGTCCCCGACTTGCCTGGACACGATCAGGCTCTCTGCCAAGGCGGTGTCCGCTCGTAGGAGGTCGCCCTGCCACAGGGCCACGACGCCTAGGGCGGTGAGTACGGTCGCGCCGACCGCCACGTAGCCGAGGGCACGCCACAGGGTCAGGGACTCATCAAGCAGCGCGGTGGCCTCGCCATACTGGCCCAGGCCGAAGGCGGCCAGGCCCTGGATACACAGGCACACCGCAAGGCCCTGGCGATCACCGATCGCGCGACTCAACGCGAAAGCCTCGTGCAGCGACGCCAGGGACCGCCCGTAGTCGCCGCACGCCCAGGCCAGCAGAGCCGTGCCGTAGAGCAGGGGGCAACGCACGGCGTCCGCGATGGGCGGCCCGGCGTCGGTGGAAATCACGCCGACGATGTCCCCCAGCCAGGCGAGCCCCTCCACGGCGTGGCCGTGAAGGTACCAGAACAACCACAACGCGTCGCCCAGGCGCGCGGACAACGCGCGGTCGCTCCCCTCCAGCGCCCAGCGCAGAGCGGCGCGCAGGTTGTCGTGCTCGCGCTCCAGCCGCTCCAGCCAGGCCCCCTGTTCCGGCCCCATCGGCAGCTCCTGCCCCGCCGCGGCCGGGGCCACGGTCATGGCCAGGTAGTGGGCCGCGTGTCGCGCCCGCGCGCCCGCGGCTTCCCCGCTCACCTCCAGCAGTTCCAGGGCATACTCGCGCACCGTCTCCAGCATGCCCACCCGCGGGCCATCGCCCCCTATCGGATCACCCTCGCGTTGATCGACCACGACGGCGACGAGCAGGCCCTGGTCGAGCAAGGCAAACAGCCAGTCGAGCACGTTCCCCTCGAGCTGTAGCTCCGGCGCGCACACCGCCGCTACGGCCTCCAACGTCGCCCCTCCAGCGAACACGCCCAGGCGCTGGAAGAGCGCCTGCTCGGCGGCGGAGAGCAGGTCGACGCTCCAGGCGATGGCGGCGCGCATCGTCCGCTGACGGTCGGGCAGGTCGCGGCCGCCGCCGGTGAGCAGGGGCAGGCGCCGGTCCAGGCGATCGAGCAGGGCATGGGGAGGAAAGAGCTTGACCCGGGCGGCGGCGAGCTCGATGGCCAGAGGCAGGCCGTCGAGGAGGCGGCAAATCTGGGCGACGGCGGGGGCGTTCGCCACGGTGAGGGCGAAGCGCGGTTGCGCCTGCCGCACACGCTCCACGAAGAGGGCGACCGCGGGGACACTAGCCAGGGCGTCCAGGTCTATGTCTGGTTCCGGCCTCATTCTTAGCTTCACCGCGGCTGCCGGCGTCGCCTCATCCATAGTGGGGCGCATAGGCGTATATCGCGCTCCCCTGTGGGATGGCGGCACGGCGAGAGGGGCCAGCGGGAACTCGTGCTCGGAGCCGACGCGCAGGCGGGCGCGGCTCGTGGCCAGCAGCCGCAGTCCGGGACACGCGCCCAGCAGAGCGACGAGGTCGCCGGCGGCGGGGAGCACATGCTCGACGTTGTCGAGCAGCAGTAGCGCCACGCGGCCGGCGAAATACGCCTGGAGCTGTGCCAGGGCGGAAGACATCCCCTCCTCGCGCAAACCGAGTGACCGCGCGACGGTGGGGAGAACGAGGACGGGGTCGCGGACGCTGGCGAGGCTGACCACGGCGACGCCCGCCTCGAAGCGGGGAGCGGCGAGGCGGGCGACGTGGAGGGCGAGGCGTGTCTTGCCGACCCCGCCCACACCTGTGAGCGTGACCAGACGCACCCCCGGCCGCGCCAGCGCCTCCAGGAGCGCGACGATGTCCTCGTCACGTCCGACGAGGCGAGTGAGCGGTTCGGACAGCGTGTCCAGGTCCGCTGGGGCGCCCGCGCGCGGCGCGGTGAGTTCGGCCGGACACGCGTCTCCAGCGGCCGCCGTCGAGATCCCTGCGACGTGGGCCATGGGGCGAACGCGCTGCCGCAGGATGGTTGCCGTCCAACGCGCCACGTTGCGCCGCGTCGAGGCTAAGCGCGCCAGCGAGCAGCGCGACGGTCCGACGCTGGGGCGCGCCGGAGAGGCCGCGCTCAAGGTCGCTGATCGTGCGGGCGCTAACGCCCGCCCGGCCAGCCAGGCTCTCCTGCGTCAAACCAGCCGCGCGGCGGAAGGCGCGCAGCAGCGGCCCGAAGCCGTCCCCACGCGGGCGTCGACTCTCCAGGACATCGCTTACGGGTTGCGTCACCTCGTCATTGTCCCACTATCGACATCTCACACATACAGTAGGGCAGGCCATGCTGGCAATAGTGTAGTATAGCACGGCGCAAGGGCGCTATTTCCGTGGGCGCCTCCTACTTTCGTGGGTTAATTCTGTGACTTCTTCATGGTCAAATGCCTCCCGATCGGTCAAACTGGGACGTAGAGTGATAGATGGAAGGAGTTATTGTGATGATCCGCCGCGGCACGCTGTCACGCGCGATAGGCCCGTGCGTCGTCTTGTTCTACCTGCTCTCAAGCGCCCCCCACGCCGCGCAGGCGCGCATAGCGTGGCGCGCCATGGACGTGGCCATCGATCCATGTCGCGTGCTGTCCCCCGCCGTTGCCTCGGTTGTGCTCAAGGGTACGCCGTCCCGGGGGCGTCCGTCCACGCGCGCGGTGGGGACGGGTGAAACCTACTCCGACTGTTTCTACCGGCTCGCCACGGCAGGGCTGCGCGGTCCGTCCGTACAGTTTGGTATCTACCAACGCAACCCAACCGGACGGGGCCCGTGGTCACTGGACGATGTCTGGAGCGGCAATCAGGCCGGTCTGCGCGCGGGTGGCTTCACGTTCAGCGCCGTGAAGGGAGTGGGGAACGGAGCCATCTGGGTCCCGTCGCTCGACGAATTGTTCGTGCTGGAACGTCCCACGGCCATGGTCGTCGTCCTGTACCGCATGAGCTACCGGACGCCTACGCTGAACACGGTGGTCGGCGTTTCGCGTCTCATTCTGGCCCACTTCCCACTCCGCGCGGCCGGCGGCGGCGCGCTGCCCGCGGGCGTTCATCCCGGCTTGTTCTCTCCGCGCGGCAACCCTACTCCCGGCGTGGCGTCGAACCGGATCGAACAGAGTAGGCTGTCCATGGCCTATGGTCCACTATCGCCGCTTCCTCGGTCTGTCCCGGCTGGCCGCGCCCAAGGCTCAACGACCGCCTACACCTTCTCCCCCGGGCAGGGCCGCTCCTATCAGGTCAGCCTGCGTCAACAATATCTGTCGGTGATCTCGGCGGGATTGTATGGCGCGGAGGCCATCCGCACGGTCCAGACGCTGCGCCTGAGCCTTGCCGGCCACACCGCGAGCGGCGCCGTGTTGCTGCGCGCCGTCGGCGGCACGGGGACACAAGTAACTACGATCCAGGGCCGCACGCCCGCGACAGCGCTGATCTCACCCGCGGCGACGCAGGCATTGACGGTTACACTGGGCGGGCTCTTGCGCGGCGCGAGCGGATTGAACGAAGGTTTCCGCGGCGCCGGGAGCCCCGGCGGGCGCTACTCTGGTACGGTCTCCGGGTTGGTCCCCTCGGGACCCTGGATCTATGGTCTCGGCATTCTCCCTCCGCGCGCCCCGCGGGCCGGCCTGACCTGGAGCACGCCCGCGGGCGCCCTCTCGCCCGTCTTCGTCGATCCGTCGAGCCCAGCGACGCTCCAGCCACTCCAGGCGGTGGGCGCCGCCGGCCTCCTCGATCAGAACCTGATCGTCTCCGACCCGGCCTTCCCCTACCTCCTGTCCGGCCGGGGGGTGTTCGTGGGCTACACGGCGCGGAACACCGTGCTGTCCGTCGGCGGCCAGATGGTGGGCGGCCACCTGCATCAATTGCTCCACGCCGACTTCCGTGCCAGCGCGATGGCGCATGCGTCCAGTATCGGCGATCTCGGGAGCCTCGTGTTCAATCACCCGGCGCCCCTGCGCACGACCGTCGATGGGCCTGTGACCGTCAGTGGGTCCTGGACAGCCGATCTGACCGACGGGTGGATCCGCGACGCGCACGTCGACATCGCGGCGCCGTTGCGCTTCGCCTACACACCGGCGGGCACGGCGGCGCAGAACAAGCTGTGGCAGGACCGGACGTTGCCCGCGTCGCTCGCGCAACCCTTCCACCTCACGATGGATCTGGTGGTCAAGGGATGAGACACGCGGCAGCGACGCTCCTGTGCGCCATAACGATCAGCGCGATTTCGCCCGCCGCCCGGTCCGCGCGGCCCCTCGCTACCCCCGTCCCAATGACGTCCCCTGTCGTGGCGCACATGACACTTCCTGGGGATACAAGGAAACGATTATGAGGCTCATGAAGAAGACCCTGGCGCCACGCCTGTTGAGCGTGACCATGCTGACGCTCCTGGCGTGCGGGGCCCGTCCCATCTCGATGGTGGCGCGGGTGGGCGCGCCCAACGCGCCGCGCATGGCCCCGACAGCGCCCGCCCTAGGGGTGGAGGCGCAGTGGCTTTACGTCGACCCGCGCCACCCGCGGACGCTCCTGGTCGGAGGGACGCACAACGCGGCCGGAGGCGCTCCACCCCTCCAGTGGACGATGCGCTCGACGGACGGCGGCGTCACCTGGGACGATCTGAGCCGCCGCCTCGGCGACGACACCAACACCGGGACGGTCGCCAACGGCGATTCCTACACCGGTCCGCCCGTATCGACGCCCGACGACCGTCACCTGGTACTCTCAGCGGGCTTCGGGTACGGCCGGCACTTCCAAACCTACCTCCGTGCGTCGTCTGACGAAGGCATGAGTTGGGGCGACGCCGCCGACCCCGTTTCCGTCGGCGGCGGCAACGGCGGGGTCCAGGCGCTAGCGACGAGCCCGGCCACGCCCGGGCGCCTGTACGCCCTGGCCATGTACGAGCCGGACAACGGCATCCCGTCCTTCACAGTGTCCGCGTCAGACGATGGCGGCGGGAGTTGGCTCGGGAACGGGAAGGACCTCCCCGATCCTCCGCTGTGTTGCAGCGAGCTCTTCGCCGACCCCAGGCGCCCGGGGATCGTCTACGTCCAGTCCTCCTACGGCAGCAACGGCGCCTTGCCCATCTATCGCGGCGCGTACAATGGAGGAGGCTGGACGCCCCTGCCCGTGCCGTTCCACCTCCACTCCCTGGACGTCACGGCCGATCCGCACGAGGGGACGGCGCTGCTCGGGACTACCCAGGACAAGGGCGTCCCCTCCGATCGGCGCTACCTCTCCCACGACCAGGGAATGACGTGGTCCGTCACGACCTGCCCGGGCGACGCGGCGGGCGCGTGCCCGGCCTTCACCTTGGACGGCGTCTTCGGCGCGGGCGCGTCCTACGCGTTCGTCCACGATGGGGTCTACCGCTTCCACGGTGGCGGGCAGGCCGAGGCGCGCCTTGGGTTGAGCGGGCGCCTCCCCGTGCGCACGGCCTACCTGGCCGCCGTCGCCGGAGGGACCCATGCGGGTGACCCCGTGTACCTCCTCGCGGGCGGCGTCCACGGCGGCCAGATCGGGCTGCTCTACTGCTCCACCGACGCGGGCGCGACCTGGCGGTTGCTCCCGGACCTGCCGGTCCTGCCGGGGCACGCCGCGCCGAGCACGGCGCGGGGCGCCCTGTTCGTCGCCGCCGCCCACCACAGCGTCGCCGCGCCGTTCGTCGCGACGTACCATCGCCTGGGGCTGCAGGTCGTGGGGTTGCCCGTCACCGAGGCGTACACCCAGGGCGAAGCGTTGCAGCAAGACTTCGATCACCTGCGCCTCGTACTGCGCGGTGGACACGTCGTGGCCGGGGACCTCGGGACGCAGGTGACGGGCGCGGACGACGCCGCGCTGGCCAAGGAGAGCGACCCATCCCTGTCGCCCCTCCCCTACGACGCGGGGGCGCTGGCGCCCGTGCGCCCGTCGACGTCGACGCCGAACCACCTGTACGTCCCCCAGACGCGGCATACGCTCGGCGGGGCGCTGCTACGCTACTGGAAGGCGCACGGAGGCATGGGCACGTTCGGCGCCCCGATCAGCGAGGCGTTCAGCGCCGCGAACGACGACGGCAGCGGACGGACGTACACCATGCAGTGGTTCCAGAACGCGCGGCTGGAGCTCCATCCTGAGATCCACAACCCACGGTACTCCATTTTGGAAGGGCTGATCGGCGATGAGTTGCTGCGCTGGCGCGGCGAAATGCCTTTACCATCATTGTCATAGGCGCCCTCACGGCCGCGCGGTCACCTTCGCCATACGCCACAGCCTCCTGACGACCGCCGCGCGTGTCGCGTCCTGTCTTGGCGTTAATGATGGCGCGGCGCCTGGGACGCCGCGCCATCGGCGCTCCTCGTGAGCGTGAGTGATCTTACTCACGGCCGCGGCCGGCACCCTACATAGCCGTCTACCGCCAGCACTATCCGAACGCGACGTTCCGCGCCGCGTTGGCGCCCCTGACCCGGCGCGGGCGCCGCGCGGCCTGGCGGCCACACGCCCACGCCCCTCCCACGAAGGCCGCCGCATGACCACGGTTTACTGGGGTACTATCCGTCGGCCTCCCCGCCTCACTAAGCGGTGATGCATAGCGGCAACCACGTTATGATGGTAGGGCGAACGAGAAAGGAGTGCTGGCGTGGCGACGACATGGACGAGCCCGATACTGCAAGGCGAGCGGGTGCTGCTGCGCCCGCTTGGCGCGCAAGACACCGACGACCTATACGCCCACGCGAACGGCCCCCCCGAGGAGCGCCGCCTCACCGGCAACCATCACGCGTTCACGTACGAGGAGATCGCCGCGTACTGCGCCTCACGCGCCGAGAAGACCGACCGCGTCACCCTCGCCATCACCGACCCCGGCACCGGGACCTACCTGGGCGAGGTCGTGCTGATGGACCACGACGAGCCCAACCGCTCGGCCGGCCTGCGCATCGCCCTCGTCGCGGCCGCGCGTGACCGTGGCCTGGGCTCCGAAACGCTGCGGCTGGTGTTGGCGCACGCGTTCGGTCCGCTGGGGTTGCACCGCGTTTCGCTGGATGTGTTCGATTTCAACACGCGGGCCATCCGCGCCTACGAGAAGGTCGGGTTCCGGCGCGAGGGGCGCATGCGCGACGCGCTGTGGTGGGACGGCGCGCCGCATGACACCCTGCTCATGGCCGTGCTGGCGACGGAGTGGGAGCAGGGCTCGTGAAATATCCACGGGGCCAAGACGCCCGTCGCGGCGTAGGGGCGTATGGCATACGCCCGCGCGTTCGAAGCCACGGGCGTATGCCATTACAGTCCTGTCTGATAAAAAATCAGGGTGGTGCGGGGAGGAGGGGCAAGGCCAGTTGGACAGCGGGGGGCGGCGCAGCGGCGGCCAGGTCCGCGGCGTCCAGGAGGAGCGCGGCGACCAGGCACTGGCGCAAGAGCGCGGGGGAGCGGCGGCCTAGGCTGCGGGCGTGGGCCGCCAACCTCGTCAGCAGGTGCACGATGACGGCGAGCCAGACGGTGAGTTCAACGGCGGGACGGGCGTAGCCCAGGAGGCGTGGCAGGTGGAC
>JAABVA010005876.1_pt1 | contig 11007 bp, 10 predicted proteins | sample 5560331 | NCBI WGS metagenome assembly JAABVA01 (sample SAMN12812661, study PRJNA571458) | rock metagenome | isolation source: Antarctica rocks | place: Antarctica: Victoria Land, Mt New Zealand sud | collected 2016-01-07 | reverse complement strand
TAGACGCCCGTGGGCTGGATGTTGACGCCGTTGGCAAACACGCCGAAGCCGTACGGCTGCGTCAGGATGAGGCAGGGCGCGTAGGAGATGAACTGGGCGGCCACGGTCAGGCCGGAGATGACGTTGGCGATCTTGGACGAGCCGTCCACGTACAGCGCGGGATCGTTGACCGTGATCAGGCCGTCCAGGAAGGTCTTCGACGTCGGCGCCGCCGCCGCCGCCGTGCCACCCCCGGACCCGCCGCCGGACTGCTCGGACTGCGTGGACGTGATGTCCTGCGAGTGGAAGTCCTTGCCGGCCGCGGCGAGCGACAGCTGCGCGCGCGCGCACGCTGTGTCAGCGAGGGCCTGGGCAGGGCGGCCTGTGCAAACCCGCGGCCATGCGCTGTTGGGCTGCCGCACGGCGTTGCGGCAAAGGCCAGCATGCAGGCCATGCTGTAAATGCGCTTTCCTAATGTTCAGGCGTCGCACTTTGGCCGCAAGCTAGGAGGGCGAGTGGGGTTTTGCCTCAGCACCCGGCCAATGTCAGCGACGTGCGCCCTGCTGTACCCCTCCCGTGCCTGGGCGCACGCCTGCAGCGCTGCGACGGGCCGCGGCCAGAGGGCAGGCGGCGGGCGCGTACCTTGTCGTTCACCAGCGACTTGAACAGGTTGAGCTGCGTGTGCGCTTGCGCCCTGTCGTCGCTGTGCGCCAGGAACGACTGCGCGAGCAGGCCCGCCCACCGCTGCATGTCCGTGTACTCCACCTCTGCGCGCACGCCGGTCGCCGCCGCCAGCACGAGCACCAGCCTGCGCCGCTCGCAGCAAGCGTCTCAGGCTTCACCCACGCCACTGCGCTGCCCCTGCAACGAGCCCCGGCCAGGGCCAGTTGTTGGCCGGCGCGAGCGCTGCAGACCACAGGCTTTCCAAGCAGCCCAGGACGAGGGCATGCTGGGCTGCAATCTTTGAAAACCCCTGCTAACACCGGATCACAAGGCAGCCCACGTGGGGCCCGATCGCAGGGCTACTGGCCGCCTGGCAGCCAGGCCAGGCGCAGCACAGCACTGGCGGGGCAGCAGCGCGCGGCCAAGCGGGCCCCAGAGTGCGGCCCCGCCGACCCTGGCATCCGCGTCCCAGCCAGCCGCTTGCAGCTCCCCCAGCGGGTAATCCGGCCCAGCACGCCTTACTAACGCTACGCTGCGGCCCCCACGTGGGCTCACCCGGCGCACAGGTACGCACGGGACGCCATGCTAGCTCGGTGGACCTGCACGCCCGATTGTATATATCAAGATTAAGCAGCAGAGCAGCAGGGTGAGCGGCTCTTGAGGCAGCTCTCTGCCCGGTCACGCCTGCCGGGGCTTGCAGGAGCGTAGCTAGGTGTGTGCATTGACTCAGCAAGGCAGGCCGGGAACGCACTGGTGACGCCCCTGACCCGCCTGGCGTGTGGAGTACGGCCCGCCGTGTAACTTTTCTGGTTTGGGTGTCAGAGGATAGCCTGGACGCCTAGCAGACAAGCTGCAAAGCAGTTGCTTTCACGTGAACCCTCGGCCGGCCGGGGCTTGTGAAGAGCCCAAGGGGGGGCCCGGGCTGCTGGGCCATAATATTTTTCCAACCGCTGTACATCTACAGGTGCCCAAGTACGGCGCCTGCTGGCACCATGTTCGACTCCTGCATACGGGCCGCAGAGAGGCAGGTCAATTCGGCCCTGCAGCGCAGGTGCAGCCGGCGGCTGGCAGGCGGGCACGGTCAAGCGCGAACTGTTTAGTGCACCATTGTGTGTGGTGCACTGTCGCAAAGTCGCGCGGCATGTAAGCTTCCCCGTTACAAGGTGCAAGCTCACTCAGCACAAGGCCTTTGCTCAGCGCGTCGCGCCAGGTTCCTACCTGGTTGTTGTGTCCAACCTGCCAGTTTGCGCTGTGCAACAAACGGCAGCAGCGCCTACCAACACTACGGTGTGTCGCAACAGTGCCAGGATATTGAGGCGAGAAGCCTGAGATGTGTTGATGCTCTGCTCGCTGTTCACAGCCAAGTCGCTGCACACAGAAATACACACAGAACGCCCGCAATTAGCAATATAAGAGGTTGTTACTCGTGAGCGTGCAACCTTTTTGTGCTGCTACGGCAGCGCAGGACTGAAAGAGACGGGCGCGTCTCAACCTGGTCATCACCCTGGTCAGAGTGTTGGCCTGTGACTGCTGGTTAGGTCGCGCAGAATAGGACAACGCACAGGCGCTCCAGCGCTGCCCCAACAGTCCCAGACGTCTTAGGCTGTATCATACTGCAGCCAAATTTGGCAGGCTTTGCTACAGGGACCAGTCTGAGTGTCTGGCCCGGCCAGACTGGCCGCGTCCAAGCCTGCTCAGGCCCCCCGTCCCTCCGTCAAACAGGGAAAGCCGCGACTGCTGTTCGTAGCGGGCGCTCTTCGTGCACACGCTGAAAACTTCCGCAGGACTCTGTTACAGACCAAGGGCCTCGCGGCGCCTGCGCGGCGCGCCGAGCACATGGAGGGTGCCGGCCCTGGCCGCGCTGGCGGCGTGGAGCTGATGGCGGGCCTGCGCGGCGGCGCGCGTGGCGCGCAGCCCGCGCGCGACGTGGAGGATGCGGGCGAGACGCTGCTGTCCTTCTACGACCTGGACACTGACCGCGACCTGGAGGCCGGCGATGTTGGCGCTGGCCACCAGGCGCCGCGGGTGCGCACACGCCCGGGTTGTTCGACACTGGTTCCCGTGCGAAGACGCCGTCGCCACGCGTTTTGCGCCTCAAGTGGCCGTTGAAAACCAAACAGCCGGCGAAGTTTGGCGCCGAGCAGCAGGCGCACAGGGCCTCTCACGGCCAAGCGCTGGTACGCGCCAGGAAACTGGGCGTTCTGTAGAGGTCAGCACAGCAGGCGTCAGAGCAAACCTGTGTTTACTGCGGGGCATGTTTCCCCAGGATACGTATGCTGAGCGCAGCCGGGGGACGCGGTTGCGGCGCAGCGGGCACCGCGGGGGCGCGCGAGCCCCAGCTCTGCCCAAACCGCAGGACCTCGCAACCGATCTGGCCGTCAAGCAAAGCGGGGCCTGCGCAGCAGCCGCGCAGCCCTGCCGCTTTGCAGGCAGTCTGCAGTTGGTCCGCCGAGCCGCATGGCAAGCGCAAACCTCTCGCGCCGGCGGCGGCGGTGGCGCGAGCGGGCAGGCGGGCTGCGTGGGCGGGGCCGCAGCTTCCTGCCTATTCAGTGCGGGGCGACGCGCCGTCTGGCACCACAGGCCGTGGCTGCGCGACAAGATGGTGGGGGCTGCCAGCACGTCGTGCGCTGCGCCGCCGCAGGTGAAGGTGGACGCAGACTTCTTCAACCGCTTCCCCGACGACTTCGACGAGGACGACATGCGGCCCGCGTCCCTGCCGTCCTGAGGTTAGCGCGCGAGGCCGGGTGCGCGCCTGGCGCTGCCGCCGCAGCAGGAGCGGGCGCGGCGAGGGCGGCTACCCTCAGCGGTGCGGCGGCGCAGGACTGGGAGCCCGGGAGGGATCGGCCCCGTGCAGCGGCAGGTCGCGGTGAGGCGTTCAGCCTTATGTCTTCAGGGTGCGCGGTTCTGACCTGTCACCGGCATGTGAGCGGTTGCCAAAGGTGGCTGTACGGTTGGTCAAGGCGGCCAGTGCGCCATGGGGGATCAGTGTGTACTCAGTATGCGTACATGCGGCAGGCGCTGCAAGATTCACTGCTCGGTGCATGCAATTGTATGTGTCCAAGGATGTCCAGGTGTACCTGCCAGTTGCTGTGTGCGAGATAGGGTAGCCCCAGCAGAGCGAAAAAACTAAGTTTGCATGTGGCTGTGCCACTGAACCTGCCTTGCAGTCAGACAGGCTGATGTCGATGCGGCAGGGCTTTGTCTGAAGAGGGGCAACGGGAAAATGTAAGCATGTGGCTGTTCAGTATGAGGCTGCCTGCCTGTGTATGCGATGGGAAAGGAAGTCTCTTACTTTAAAGGTTGGCACAGGGGCCCGGATGCAGTTACAGGGCCAGGGCAGGCCAGACCCTAGGGTAATGCGGCACATGGCCAAGGAGCGGCCCTCACTTGCGGTGAGGGAAGCAGAGCCGACCCACAGGAAAAGCATCAGAGACTGCCAACATACTGCCAACACACGAGCAGCCAGGCAAACATGGCGGTGCAGGAGTACCTGGACAAGCACAGCCTGAGCGTAAAGATTGAGGAGGGCGTAAATGAGGTTGTCAAGGCCAAGCCTGACGAGCCGCTTAGTTTCCTGGTGACGCCTCCCATACCCCGTGACCTAGAGCATGCCGTGTCAATGCCGCAAAGCGCGCCCGGACAAAAGCCGCTGCTCTGCAGCCTGAGGCAGCTTACCAAACCCGTGACGACTTGTGCCGCAGCTGCTCACAGCAAACTGCTGGCACGCCTGAGCGCGCATTGGCCGTCCGCTTCATTGCTTCCATGGAGGCAGCCGCCGCTGCGTGTATTGACCGGAGACACCCGGGGTGCAGGGCAAGCACATGCTGGCGCAGGCGCCGTCAGCGATCGTCAAGGTGATAGGGCGCCAGATCTTCGACAGCCGCGGCAACCCCACCGTTGAGTGCGACGTCACGACGCACAAGGGCACCTACCGTGCGGCGGTGCCCTCCGGCGCGTCCACCGGCATCTACGAGGCTGTGGAGCTGCGCGATGGCGGCAAGTGCGCGCCGCTGTGCTCAGCCCTAATATGCCTCCCTGCGGCTCGAGCACTTGCGACAGCCGCGTGTAGCACCTGCCTGCGCCTGGTCTTATCCTGGCAGTGCTCCACTCGCACGACGCAGTCGCTCCTGAGCGTGACGCTGAGCGGCGCGCGCGGCAGGGCGTGGATGGGCAAGGGCGTCGGTAAGGCTGTGGAGAACGTCAACAAGCACCTAGGGCCGGTGCTGGAGGTGCGCGGCCGTGTTGCCGTGCACTGTGATGTCAAAGAGGGCTACCCGGAGGCACAGGTGGCAGCTGGTGTCTACAAGCAGCCGCCAAGCGAGCACCGCCCCTGCCAACCGCGCCCGCCCCCTCCCTGCCCGGGTCATGGTGCCACACTGGTGCAGGGCCAGCTCCCACTCAGAAACAGCTCTGGCAGAGTCGGCTTCTCGCTCGCGAGGCACAGAGGCCCAATGAAGACCCGCTCTCGCACACGGAGGCAAAGGGGAGGTTGCTATGCAAGGATGGGTGTGCCGGCCCTCCACGGCAGCGCCGTGCTTGAGCGCGGCCGCGCGCAGGGCATGGACCCCACGAAGCAGAAGGAGGTGGACGACAAGATGATGGAGCTGGACGGCACCGACAACAAGGGCAAGTACGGCGCCAACGCCATCCTCGCCATCTCGCTCGCGGTCGCCAAGGCGCGCGCGGCGTGCTGCAGGCCCACGCCAGAAATCTAGTGGCCGCCTCGATTGTGCTCAGACTAGCAGTGGCGGTGGTGCGTTTCGGAGCGCCTTGCTGGAAGCGAAGAAGTGTGCCCGGCTATGCCCACGAGGCCGGGCTGGAGCCGGGGTTCCGGCCGGACTTGTCGAGCGGTGCCATCACTGGGCGGGCGCCGATGCATTTACGCCCGGTGGCGGCCACGCGGGCGGGGAGCGCGGCGCTGTCCGCGCGCCGCGGGCTGACGCGCTGCGGGGCGCTTGGACAGGGCCCCACCCTCACCTAAATGTAACGCTGCGTGGCGCGCAGGCGGGCGCCGCGGAGAAGGGCGTGCCGCTGTACAAGCACCTGTCGGACCTGGCCGGCAACAAGAAGCTCATCCTGCCCGTGCCCGCCTTCAACATCATCAACGGCGGCTCGCACGCCGGCAACGCGCTCGCCATGCAGGCGCGGCGCAGGCTGGGTGCTTGTTGTTTGCAGGCCAGGCGGGCAAGCGGGCGGATGGATGGGACTTTGCAAACGCGCCAGCGTTCCAGACGCCGTGCGCTGCAGAGCGGCGGGGCGGGGCGCTCAGCTTCAGCGCGGGCAGCGCGGCACCCAGGGTCGGGCCACAGTCTCCGCCCGTGCATGGGGCGTCTGCTGCAGCGCCGGCGCCTCAGACAGGCTGCGGCCGCCTTTGCCGGCCGCGTTCGCAGGGCATCCTTGCATGCACAGTGCCTCCCGGGCTGTGCAGGACTTGCGGCGCGCGCCCGGCGGTCGCGCCGGCGGCCGGGCGCCCTGCGGCGCTGCCATGCAGCGCCTGGCAATAGAAAAGGAGGGAGAGCGGGTGAGGGGCGGTGTGGGTTATATACCTACCCCACATTGTGCGGCTGCAGGAGTTTATGATCCTGCCGGTCGGTGCGTCGTCGTTCACCGTGGCGATGCAGATGGGCTCCGAGGTCTACCACAACCTCAAGGGCATCATCAAGAAGAAGTACGGCCAGGCGCGCCGCCCGCGCCGGGCGCTGCGTGGCACCTGCGGCCACTGAATTGGCGAGGCCTCCGTGCCGTGTGCACCCGGGGCCCGAGCTGTCCGGACCTGGCGCGGGCAGGCTGCGCGCGCATGCTGCCCTGCCCTGCCGAGCACGATCCACGCCATCTGTTGCGCATCGGCTGGCGGCAGGGCAGGGCAGGGTCAGGGCTATCTGCAGCCAATGCGCGCCTGCCAGACCCGCCCCCAGCCCGGTATGGCCGCCGCATAAACCCTGACAGCGAGTGGCGCGCGCGGGCCAGGACGCGACCAACGTGGGCGACGAGGGCGGCTTCGCGCCCAGCATCAACTCGACCACCGAGGGCCTGGACCTCATCGTGGCCGCCATCGCGGTGCGCCCCAGGCCGCGCGGCGCGCTGACTCACGCAGACGCATGGCTTGTGCGGTCGGCAATCGGCGGCAGCAGCGGCCTGCCTCGCGTCGTGCGCGCGCTGCAAGCAGAGCCGCCGGTGCCCGGCTTGGGCGCCCAGCCTGTCTGTGCTCTCGGCCGGGGGGCTCAAGGGGGACGTCATCCTGCGCGAGGGCCCGTGGAAGAGCTGGGACAGCAGCAGCTGCTGCAGGGTTGCAGGGACTGTGCGCTCCACCTGAGGTCTTTGGGCGCGGCGCAGCAAGCCGGGTACGAGGGCAAGGTGAAGATCGGCATGGACGTGGCGGCCAGCGAGTTTATGACCGAGGACAAGAAGTACGACCTCAACTTCAAGGTCAAGGACAACGACGGGTCGCAGGTGCTGTCCGGGTGCGCCGCCGCGCAGCCCCGCCCACTCACCACTCTGAAGCGCCTGCGCCCTGTTCGGGGAGCACATGTTGCTGAGTGCACCGTTACAAACAGTTTTGACTGAGGGCTTCATGCGGAGAAAAGCTGACTGTTGGCGGCGCGCCTGGCGGGGCGTCCGATGGGGTCCCTTTGCAGTACCTGCACAGCGAGCGCCCAGCGGCGCGTCCGGACACTTTCTGGGCATGTAAGGAGCGGCCCGCCTGACAGTAAGCAAAGCAATTGCTGCGCCGCCCGCGAAAGCGCCCCACTGCATGCTTCCGCCTCAGTGCACCGTGTAAGAAGAGTCATGCCCTTGACGGCCCAGAGAGTGCTTTGAGATATAAAGTTGTAAATGAAGCGATGAACCGGGCGCCGTTTGATTTGCGCTGCGCGCGGCGCGCAGGGAGGGCCTGCTGAAGCTGTACACCAAGATCGCGGCGGACTACCCCATCATCTCGGTGGAGGACCCCTTCGACCAGGACGATTGGGACAACACCACCAAGTTCACCGCCGAGGGCGTGTGCCAGGCGCGCCCCGACGACCCCCGCGCGGCCCGCTGCGCGGAGCCTGCAGAGCCCGCTCGCCTCACTACGCGCGCGCGCTTGCCGAGCGGCCCGCCAGCGAGCTCCGTGTGCCGCTGCTGAAGCCCCTCGCGCCGCACCTGAAGCCTGAGACGCGGCTGCTGAGGCAGGCGGCGGGGCGCGCGCAGGGCAGGTGGTGGGCGGCGGCTCTACCCTAAATCTACCATAACCCTGAGTCTGCGGGGCGCAGGTGGTGGGCGACGACCTGCTGGTGACCAACCCGAAGCGCGTGCAGACGGCCATCGAGAAGAAGGCCTGCAACGCGCTGCTGCTCAAGGTGCCGCCCCGGCGCTCGGCGCCCAGGCCGCCCCGCGCTGTGCACCGCCGCGCCTCGACCCGCGCAAATCTGACCTGCTCCAAGCCCGCGCGCCGCCTGTGAGCGAGAGAGGCGGCGTGGGACGCTCGGCGGCCTGGCCGAGCCTGGGGAAGCCTGAAGTGGCGCCATGCGCGGCGCATGCTGCTCACGCATGGGCAGGCGCATGGGCAGCACACGCAGAGCTGCCGCGCGCGCTCAGTGAGCAGCATGTGGCTGGCACGCCGCCGGGTTGCCAAAGGTGGCTGAGCGGTCGGCAAAGGTGGCCACTGCCCCGCGGGGGGACGAGTGTGTATGCAGCGCGCGCGCCGGCGGCAGGCGCTGCAGGTTCCACCGTTGCCTGGGGCGCTGCGCGCAGGTGAACCAGATCGGGTCGGTGACGGAGTCGATCGAGGCGGTGCGCATGGCCAAGGAGGCCGGCTGGGGCGTGATGACCAGCCACCGCTCGGGCGAGACGGAGGACAGCTTCATCGCCGACCTGGCCGTCGGCCTGGCGACCGGGCAGATCAAGACGGGCGCCCCCTGCCGGTGCGGCCGCCGCGCTGCTCGGCCCTGGGTGTTCGCTTGATAAGTTCGAGGTCCGGCCACCGCCAGATCAAGACGGGCGCCCTCTGCCGGTGCGGGCGCGGCGCTGGCCGGCCCCATGCGGGCGCATGTAGGTTTTAAAGGGTCCAGTCACCGGCCGGATCGAGGCGGGCGCCCCCTCTCGATGCGGCGGCGGCGCTGGTTGGCCCTCTGCGTGCGCTCGCTGAGTGCGGGGTCCGGCCGGGAGGTTGCAGCCGCGCAATGGGTGCGCTTGCTGGCGGGGCCGCATGCGAGCCGGGCGGCGAACACCACGCTACCTTCCTTAGGACGGACAGGCGGCGCGGGCTCGACTCCGTACACAGCTGGGCGCGCCAGCGCCTGCTGGCTTTGGTGCTGGTGTCCTGACGCAGCGGGCGGCTGGGGCGCCAGCTCGGAGCGCCTGGCCAAGTGGTGCTGGTGTCCTGATGCAGAGGGTTTGCTGGGGCGCCAGGTCGGAGCGCCTGGCCAAGTACAACCAGCTGCTGCGCATCGAAGAGGAGCTGGGCTCGGAGGCCACCTACGCGGGCGAGTCGTGGCGCCACATCGGCTGGTGAACCGCGGCGGGCGCGCCCCGCGCGGGCGGCGCTGGCGGCGCCGCCATAGGGCGCGCACACGCGCTGCAGAATGCCGTGCGCGTGCGCGTGCGGCTGCCATCGGTGCTGCTGTGGGGCCGCCCCATCGCAGCCGGGGCGCGTGCGAGAGGGGCCCTGGACGCCTGGCTCTGCGGGGCCGCGCGCGCGACGGTGTACACCTTGAGGCCCCGTGCATACGTGCCCAGGCTGATGCATTGCGCAGGCCCACTGCAGCGGACCTGACGCTGCACAAGACTGCGGGGTGCACGGGAGGCTTTGCGCGGCCGGGTGTACGCCCTGTAGGGCGGGTACTTCATGGGGCGCGGGGCTGCGGGGAGTGTGCGCTCCAGGACGGCGGCAGCACTTGCACATGTCATTTTGCGAGCGGCGCAATTGCCTGCCCACCCTCTGGACTGAGCCGAGGTTTGTGCACGAGTGAGCGGTTTTCATCAGGTTGGGGGCAGGCGAGGCTGGGCGTGCATGACATGCATCGCGCCCGGTGGCGGAGCTGAGGAGGTACCACATTTGTGCCTTCTCCGTGGGTGGCCCGCAGGCGCAGGGACAGCATTGTCTAGCAGGAGGGCGAGCGAGTGGGGTTGCTTGTGCAACGTGTTTTACACAGATGTCGTCCTGGCTTTGCGCCCTGTGTGCAGCTGGTGATCCATCAATCGGCGCGTGCGGGTCAGGCACCATCAGGTTCAAAGTCAATGCCGCATCGCAACGCGGTGCATGCAACGACTTCAATCCTGCGAGCCGGGCGGTGTGTGTGTGACACAGACCCCCTCGTTTCACTTTGGCTGTGGCTGGCATCTGCAAGGGAGGAGCTGCAGAACTACATGATTAACATGCTAAATGATACCCGACGATGTCAAGGCACTTGCGTCCAATCACACATGTGTTATGAGGCAAGCAGCAGCGACAGACAAAGCTTGCCTGGCTCAGGCCCCTTGCGTAGCGAAGCCCTGCTGCTGCCCCACAGCATCAGTGCTATGCCGAAAGGCCTGCTCTGTCAATATGATCTAATAACGCAGCCATGGGCCTCCTGTACTCCAAGAGCTGGCGCGTGCCCTACACTTTGACCCTAGTGACAGGCTCACATGCAGGCCAAGCCACGCCTGCGCAGCTTGCGTCATGCATGGTCCAGGAGCGTATAACACAAAGGGACCTGGGGTGAGCCACATCCAAAATGGAAGCCCCTCAGCATGCAGAGATACATAAAAGCTATGGCATGTGCCGGGGCCGACCGTCCGGCCCCGGGACCCGCACGCTGCGGCATTCGTTTACCTCTCAGCTGGTGTGGATCAGATCCAGTTCTTACGCTAGGGCGAGATGATGAGTGACGCTCCCTTTGCATCCGTCCGTTATACCTGCGGCGACAGCCCAGCGCAGCATGGCAGACAGCTGACACGCGCGCGTGCCTGCATGTCCGGAAGCAAACCCAAGCCTGACTGCAAACGAAAGTCGCCTGAATACAACCCCTCTCCCAACCTGCATCCCCGACCTGGCTTTCCCACCCATCACTAGACGCCCCACACCCGCGCACATGGAACGCACTTGATGCGCTGGCCGCGCCCTGCGCCACAGGTCACGGCTTTGCGCTGCAGCTGGCGCGCAGCACGGCCGCCACGGCCGCGGGGTCCAGCCGCGAGCTGCAGAAGCCCTGCCATGCGCAGTCCGGGTCGGGCGCGCCCTTGGCTGCCGCGCCGGCGCCCGCCGCCGCATCGGCGCCCGCCTGCCCGTCCTCTGCGCGATTCTCCTTGCCCTCGACGGCGGCGCCCTGCGGCGCCCGGCACCCAGCTTCGCAGGCCAGCACTGACAAGCAGCGAGCGCGCGCGCGCGCGCGCGGCCAGGGCGCG
>JAABVA010005872.1_pt1 | contig 11010 bp, 5 predicted proteins | sample 5560331 | NCBI WGS metagenome assembly JAABVA01 (sample SAMN12812661, study PRJNA571458) | rock metagenome | isolation source: Antarctica rocks | place: Antarctica: Victoria Land, Mt New Zealand sud | collected 2016-01-07 | reverse complement strand
CAGAATCCTTTGATTAACGACGTGCAGTACTACGGCAACAACGGCACGGCCAACAACAACTCTTTGCTGCTCGGCCTGAAGCAGCAGTTCGCGCATCACGTGATGTTCGACGCGGAGTTCAACTACGCCAAGACCATGGACACCGGCTCGGATCCGTTCTACCAGGACCCGTACCCCTATGATCCAAGCCGGGCGTACGGGCGTTCCGACTTCAACTACGGCAAGGCTTTCAAGCTGTACGGCGTGTGGCAGCCGGTCTTCTTCCACGGCAACAGCCTGCTCTCCAAGGTTGCTGACGGCTGGTCCATTAGCAGTATCTTCAATATCCACACCGGCTTCCCGTTCACGGCGTCCTACCAGGTGCCGGGCGGCAACCTCTACTACGCGTCCAGCAACTACAGCCAGCTTCGTCCGGCAAACTACAACCGGAATGGCGGTAATAACCACAGCAATGCGGCCTTTGAAAACGGCCGGCCCAACCTCAACTTCCCCCAGGCAGGACAAACCCAGCCTTACTTCGTTCTACCCTCAGCGCCCGTCTCCGGTGCGTCCGGCTTCGCCGCCGGTCTGCCGACGCCAGGCATCAGCCGGAACTCCTTTGATGGCCCAGGGTACCGGGACGTTGACGCGACATTGACCAAGTCCTTTGGTCTTCCGAACGGCAGGGTCATCGGCGAGCATGGAGCGATCGAGATCCGCGCCGATGCCTTCAACCTCTTCAACCTGACGAACCTGCAGTCCAGCAGCATTGTTACGGACATCCAGTCCCCGATCTTCGGCCAGGCGCAGAATGGACTTGCCGGACGCATCGTCAACCTGCAGGCGCGATTCAGCTTCTAGCCTGCATCCGGAAACTCCAGATGTACGAGAGGGTGCTCCTTAGGGTGCACCCTCTTTGTTGCAACAATGTTTTTTCACCGGCTCACATCCCGTTTCAGCCGAGGCACACCATGGCACGCAGCCGATCTGTTTCTCTCCTGCTCTCGCTCGGGCTTGCATGCTTGACCCTGTCTGGCTTTTCCCAGGATGCGCCGTTGCAAGCGGGGAGGAACGAGATCGTCACGGTTGACGCAAAGGCCACCGCGACGCCCTTCCCTCACTTCTGGGAGCAGATGTTCGGCTCCGGGCGCGCCATTCTTGCACTTCGCGATGCCTACCGGCAGGACGTTCGCGCGGTGAAAAAGGTGGCCGACTTCCGCTACGTGCGCTTCCACGGGATCTTCCATGATGAGGTCGGCGTCTACAACGAGGACGAGCACGGCAACCCGGTTTACAACTTCGCCTATGTCGACTCCATCTACGACGGCCTGCTTAAGGATGGCGTCCGCCCCGTGGTCGAAATAGGCTTCATGCCAAAGAAGCTCGCGTTCAACCCGGACGCGCTCCATCCCTTCTGGTACAAGCCAAACGTCTCTCCGCCGAAGAGCCTGGAGCGCTGGGACGCGCTGATCCAGCACTTCGGCCAACACCTGGTGGATCGCTATGGCATCGCCGAGGTCTCGCAGTGGTACTTCGAGGTCTGGAACGAGCCGAACATCGACTTCTGGAACGGCATCCCGCGGCAGGAGTCCTACTTCGAGCTCTACGATCACACCGCACGCACATTGAAACAAGTGAGCCCGCGCCTGCGCATCGGCGGTCCCGCCACTGCGGCAGCTCAGTGGGTTCCGGAGTTCCTCGAGCACACCGCCGAGAATCACATTCCGGTCGACTTCGTCTCCACGCATGGCTACGCCGACGACACCGTCGAGAACATGTTCGGCACGCACGAGGTCATTCCCGTGGACGACCGCGTCGGGCGCGCAATCGCCAACGTCCGCAGCGAGATCGACCGATCTCCTACACCTCGCCTTCCGCTCTTCTGGACTGAATGGAATGTGCCAGGCATGTTGCAGGCACGCGACACCATCTTCGTTGGCCCGGCGCTTGCGAATACCGTGCGCGAGTCCGATGGGCATGTAGACATGCTCTCGTTCTGGACCTTCTCAGACGTATTCGAAGAGGGCGGCCCGACGACCGGGGTCTTTCGCGGCGACTTCGGCCTGCGCGCCTTCGATGGCATCAACAAGCCCAGCTACTACGCGTACGGCCTCCTGCATCAACTCGGCGGCGAGCGCCTGGCGAACTCATCCTCCAATGTTATTGTCACGCGAACCGCGAGCGGTACGCTGGCCATCGCAGCCTGGAACCTGGTCGACCCCGATCAACAGGGTGCCGACCGGACGCTCGACCTCCGCATCGCGGGCGTCGCTTCCAATGCAGGTGTCACGCTCCAATGGGTCGACCGCGAACACGGCAACGTTCTGCCGCGATGGGCTGCGATGGGCAAGCCCGCCAATCCGAACCCGGGCCAGGCCGAGCAGCTCAACCGCGAGACGGCACTCCCCGCCCCGGAGCACACCACGCTCCACGAGGGCACGCTGCACCTGGACCTAACCCAGAATGCCCTGGTGCTCGTGATGATCGACGGCTCAGCCGCGAAGACACCCCCCAAAAGACATTAGCGCTTCACGTTCGGCAGTTTTTCTAGAGCCGGCAGCGGCAAACGCTATGGTTTGCCCGGACTCGCCGTCGCCGTGTGTGACAACCGTGCGCTCTGCGGCACCATGACCAGCTTGTCCGAAGAAAAGCCCTCGGCTACGGCCTTCTGCTCGATCTCCGCAAGCACCTCCGGCTTCAACCCGGTCGTCCTCGCGAAGATCCACAACTCCTTGTGATTGGGGCTGCCGACGAGCGACCACGCATTTTCAGGCCCGAGCGCCAGCACCCAGAACTTCGTCGAGAAGGGCCACAGGTAGCTCACCTTCAGCCTGCCATCGCCGCTTTTATCCTGCGCTCGAATCGATCCGTTCCTCACATGTGGGAACCCGTTCTTGGTGATGCAGGAGTTTACCAACTGGAGCTGGCGCGGCTTGTCCCCGGTGGCGATCAGCGCGAACGCATCGCCGAGGCAGCGCTTCTCCCGCTTGTTTGGCAGCCGCGCGATCTCATACCAGGTCCCGGTAAAATCGTTCAGGTCCAGCTTCGGCATTGCGCTGACCGTCTGCGCACTCGAGCCCTGAGTCAGAGTCATCAATAGACACACCAGCGCCAGTACCCGTGAACCCTTCCCCCACACCCGCTTCGCCATCCTGCCCTCCGTGTCGCTGCTCCGTTCGATGTCCGAAAGAGCAACTTCGACCATAAGCAAGAGGGGGCCTAAGTTCAAGCTCGACCCCGGGGCAGAGAAACGGCATCGGGCACGTTATGCTGAGTGGCGTGAGTGGCTGCCGCCTCTGTGTGTGATGGGAGTGGCGGCACTCTGGAGTGAACGATGGGAGCGAGAATGACGCGATGGAAGGCCTTTGCAGGGGCTTGCCTGCTGCTTGGCGTCGGTGCCGCGAGCGGATTCGCGCAGATGGCCGGAGCCGTGCCGGGTGCGCCTCCGCTCTCGCTTGGGACGGCCTGGTACCCGGAGCAGTGGCCGGAGTCTCGATGGGATGCGGATCTCGCGCTGATGGAAAAGGCGCACGTCACCTTTGTGCGCATAACGGAGTTTGCCTGGAGCGCGCTGGAGCCGAGTGAGGGCGACTTCCGGTTGGACTGGGTAGACCACGCGGTACGAGCCGCCGAGCGGCACCACATTCAGGTGGTGCTGGGAACGCCGGGAGCGGCGTCGCCGGCGTGGTTGACGCAGAAGTATCCCGATACGCTGCGGACCATGGAGGACGGGCGCAAGGACGAGCACGGCAATCGCGAACAGTTCAACTTTACGAGCGCGAAGTACCGCGAGCTGGTCGGCCGCGTGACGGAGAAGATGGCGGAGCGCTTCGGGCACGACACGAACGTGATCGGCTGGCAGATCGATAACGAGCTTGCGGCAGAGTCGTATGACGCGGACACGAAGCGGCAGTGGCAGGACTGGCTTAAGGCGAAGTACGGCACGCTCGACAACCTGAATACGCGCTGGACGACGGCCTACTGGAGCGAGACGTACACCGACTGGCGCCAGATCCCGATCGAGACGAAGTACGGCAACCCCGGTCTGCTGCTGAACTGGAAGCAGTTTGTCACTGACACGTACCGGAGCTACTCGAGGCTGCATCTCGACACGATTCGCAAGTATGCGGAACCTCGGCAGAAGATCACGACGAACATGATGGGGCTGTTCGACGGCTACGACCATTACAAGGTGGCGCAGGATCTCGACTTCGCCTCATGGGACGATTATGTCGGCACGGGACACCTCGATCCGGTTCGTAACGGAATGACGCACGATCTGACGCGCGGCTTTCTGCGCAAAAATTTCTGGGTCATGGAGACGCAGCCGGGCTTTGTGAACTGGTCGGCGGACAACAACGCGCTCGACAAGGGCGAGGTGCGCGCGATGGCGTGGCACGACGTGGGCCACGGCGCAGAGGCGGTGAGCTACTGGCAGTGGCGCAGCGCGTTGAATGGGCAGGAGCAATACCACGGTGTCCTGGTCGGAGCGGATGGAACGCCGGTGCCGCTCTACCCCGAGGTCGCGCAGCTTGGAGCGGAGTTTGCGAAGGCTGGGCCGGTGCTTGCCGGAACGACCGTGGAATCAAAGGTCGCAGTGCTGCAGGACTACGACAGCCGGTGGGCCATCAACTGGCAGCGGCACAATAAAGCGTTCGACCCGGTCGCGGCGCTCACGCAGTTCTACGGTCCGCTGCGCGCACTGGTGCGATCGGTCGACGTGGTCTCGGATCTGTCTCCCCTATCGCACTACAAGCTGGTTGTGGCGCCTGCGCTGAACGTGCTGACGCCGGCTGCCGCAAAGAACCTCGAGGTGTATGTGCGGGATGGCGGACATCTGGTGCTGGGGCAGCGCTCCGGCATGAAGGACGAGGACAATGCGTTGCAGACCAAGCGGCAGCCCGGGCCGCTCGTCAATCTGCTGGGCGGACGTGTCGAGCAGTTCTATGCGCTTGAGAAGGATGTTCCGACCCAGGGCAAGTGGGGCAATGGAACGGACAGGATCTGGGCGGAGCAGATGAGCGTCTCGGAACAGGATGCCGAGGTGCTGATGCGCTACGGAACGAGCAACGGCTGGCTCGACGGTCAACCGGCCGCGGTGACGCGCAAGGTCGGCAAGGGCCGCATCACTTACATCGGGGCCATGCTGGATGCTCCGACGATGGCGTCCGCGGCGAAGTGGATGGTCGGGACGAGCGGGCTCGAGGCGGTGTGGCCGAGCGTTCCCGAGGGCGTGGATGTCTCGGTTCGCTCGGGCGGAGGAAAGACGGTCTACATCCTTATCAACCTTTCACATGAAGTGAAGACTGTGCCGCTGCCGGTGGCGATGGAAAATGTACTGGATGGAACAAAGAACGGAAGCGTGATGCTGCCGCAATATGGCGTTGCGGTCCTGCGTTAGGCAAAAGGGATGATGACGAACGATACCAGGCGGGGGGACTGCAGGTCGTGAGTCGCAGGGGTATGTGCAGAGGTGCGACGGTCGGTTTGCTGCTTGCGGCGGCTGGTGGGTTCGCGCAGGAGATCGGCACAAGGCCCGGCGCCGCGCATGTGAGCTACAACTTTCATCATCTTTCTTTCGTCGGTGGGGATTCATCACTGGCATCCTCTTCCATCCGGCGGTGAAGGGACTAGCGTACTGCAGGACAGATATCGGCGGGGCGTACCGCTGGGAGGATGCGGCGCGGCGGTGGACAGCGCTGAGCGAGTGGATACCGGCAGGAGATTCCAACCTGGTTGGGGTGGAGAGTATGGCCGTCGACCTAGCGCATCCGGATGACCTGTACCTGGCCGTCGGCACGTATACCCATGCGGAGTCGCCCAATGGCGCCCTGCTCCGATCGCATGATCGTGGCAAGAGCTTCGAGACGATCGCGTTGCCGTTCAAGCTCGGCGCCAACGAGGAGGGACGGTTTGCGGGCGAGCGTCTGATCGTAGATCCGGTGCACGCCGGAACGCTCTACCTGGGGACGCGACTCGACGGGCTCTGGAGAAGTTCGGACAGCGGGACGACCTGGGCTCACGTGAACTCGTTTCCAGCCCACACGGAGAACGGTGTGGGCGTCGCGTTTGTGGTCGCCGGATTGAAGAGGGACGGATCTCCTGGTGCGCTCTACGTGGGTGTCTCGAGCCCTGGCGACAACCTCTTCGTCTCGGAGGACGCTGGGGCGAGTTGGACACTTGTGAATGGGGCGCCCCGTGGTCTGCTTCCGAACCATGCTGCTGTGGATGGAAGCGGTGCAATGTACCTGACGTACGGAAACAAGCCCGGACCGAACGGCATGACGACCGGCGCTGTGTGGCGACGGTCGAAAGAGGGGGCATGGAAGGACATCACGCCCGAGACGGCCGGGGCGGGTGGCGGATACGGCGGCCTGGCTCTTGACCGCGAGCGCGACGGCGCCGTTGTGGTTTCGACGATGGACCGGTGGAAGCCGGGGGACACCCTGTTTGCGAGTACGGACGGCGGCAAGCGGTGGATCAGCCTGCGCGAGAAGGCGAAGCTGGATCCAGCGGCGAGCCCCTGGCTGCGAAACGAAGGCGGGGTTGTCGGGATGGGCCACTGGATTGGCGCGGTGGCGATCGATCCATTCGACTCGGAGCGTCTGCTGTACGGGACCGGCGAAACAATCTGGGCGACTCACGATCTGCGCCGGGCGGATCACGGGCGCGCGACCTCGTGGAGTGTGGGCGCGATCGGAATCGAAGAAACGGCGGTGCTTTCGCTCACCAGCCCTTCGACCGGGGCGCAACTATATGCAGGGATTGGGGATATTGGCTGCTTCCGGGTAGATGATGCAGGGGCGAGCGCACGGCCGGTGGTGCTTGGGCCGCCGCGGCTTTCGAACTGCAACAGTGTGGCCGTGGCGTCGCAGGCTCCGGAACATGTGGTAATGGCGGGACGGGTGTGGGCAGGGACGAGCCACGGAGGATACTCCGACGATTCCGGGAGGACGTGGAAAGCCTTTGTTTCTGAACCTTTGGAGGCGGAAAAGGATGGGCGTATCGCGATCTCGGCGGATGGCGGTGCGATGGTCTGGACGACCTACGCCGGAGCGTTCGGGTCGAGAGATAAAGGACTGACCTGGCAGAAGTTAGCGGACGGGTCCGATCTGGAGGTGGTGGCAGACCGGGCGGCGGCGGGGAGTTTCTTTGTCATGGATCGGTCGCGGGGAGTTTTGTCGAAGATGGTTATCGGTTCTGGAATGAGCAAGATAGAGGATGGGCTCCAGTACAAGCTGCACATGGTCGCGGGCGCCGAAACGGACGACGTGTGGATGTATGGGATGGAGGGGATCTGGCGAAAGAAGGGCGGACTGTTAACGAAACTGGGCCACGTTCGGATGGCCTTTGCGCTGGGTCTGGGGAAGGCCTTGGAGGGTGGACTGGAGGCGATGTATGTCTCGGGTGATGTTGATGGAAACAAGGGAGTTTACCGATCCTCCGACGAGGGGGCGACGTGGGTGCACCTCGACGACAAGGATCATAAATACGGTGTTGTCGCACCGATTACGGGCGACTCTCGGGTGGCAGGGAGGGTGTACCTGGGGACGAATGGGATGGGCGTGGTGGTGGGTGAACCGGAGTAGTTTGTGGTGAAAAACGAGCGGTTCCGCCTGGGGTGGAACCGCTTTTCGTGGTGAAGTTATGGTGACTTGCTGGTCTGGCTGTTGGTCTGGCTGCCGGTCTAGTGGAGGGTGACCTTGGCCGTCAGGGGGAGGTCGCGGGAGGAGCTTCCGACCGAGACGGTGTACTCGCCCGTGAGGAGCTTCCAGTTGTCGGTCACCGTGTCGAAGACCGAGACGAAGAGCGGATCCACCTTGAGGGTAACCTCCTTGCTTTCGCCGGGAGCGAGCGGGACACGCTGCCAGGCGACGAGGCGGCGGAAGTTTTCGCCGGAGGCGGTGGGCAGTTGGACGTACACCTGAGCGATTTCGGTGCCCGCAACCGAGCCGGTGTTGCGGACGGTGAAGGTGACGGTTCCGGAGGCGTCACCGGTCAGGCCGGAGTAGGCGTAGGTGGTGTACGAGAGGCCGTGCCCAAAAGCGAAGAGCGGCTCTTTGTGCTCGGAGTCGAACCATTTGTAACCGAAACGAACGCCTTCCGTGTAGTTGGCGGGAAAGCTGACATCCTTATGCTGCTCGGCCCAGTGCTCGGGCAGGCCAGCGTCGCTCTTGGGACGGGCCAGACCGAAGATCTCGGCGTGAGGGAGATCGGCCTCGGATTTCGCAAAGGTGATGGGCAGCTTGCCGGAGGGGTTGACGGTGCCGAAGAGGAGGTTGGCAATAGCCTGCCCGCCCGCGATGCCGGGGTACCAGGCCTCCATAATCCCGGAGACTTGCCCGACCCAAGGCATGGAGACGGGGTTGCCGGTGACGAGGACAACGACGGTATGCGGGTTGGCTTTAGCGACAGCCTCGATGAGGGCGTCCTGCCGGTGCGGCAGAGCAAGCGTGGATGAGTCGGCGCCCTCGCTCATGTACTGATCGGCAAAGACGATAGCGACGTCAGCGGATCTGGCGAAGTTCGCGGCGGCGGCTGGGTCGGCGCCGTCGTTGAACTCGACCTTGGCGCTTGGGGCGTGCTCCCGAATGTAGCGCAGGGGAGCGGACGGGAAATAGACGGACTGACCCCACTTGGTGGACTGGCCGGGGTGGATGGCGTCGCCGCCCGGGGCGTCGACCTGAGCGGAGCCGCCGCCGGACATAATGCCCGCGTCTGCGTGGGCGCCGATGACGGCGATCGAGTGGATGGAGGGGCTGAGCGGAAGGATGCCCTTGTCGTTTTTGAGGAGGACGATGGACTCCTCGGCGATGTGTTGGGCGTCATCGCGGCCCTTGAAGGGGTCGACGACGAAGCGCGGTGTGGACGGGTTGTCGAGAGCGCCGGTGGCGATAAGCGAGCGGAGGATGCGGTGCACCATGTCATCGAGACGCGCTTGGGGAACCTCACCGGACTGGACGGCCTGCTTGAGCGGAGCGCCGAAGTACTCTTCGCCGGGCATCTGCATGTCGAGGCCGGCCTTGGCGGCCTTGACGGTGGAGTGCGTGGCCTCCCAGTCGGAGACGACGAAGCCGGGGAACTTCCACTGATCTTTGAGCACGTGGTTCAGGAGCCAGTCGTTCTCGCAGGTCCAGTCGCCCTCGTACTTGTTGTAGGAGCACATGACGGAGGCGGGGTGGCCGATGCGGATGCCGAGTTGGAAGGCAAGGAGGTCGGACTCGTGGGCGGCCTTGTGCGCGAGGTGGACGTCGACGACGGTGCGGCCGGTCTCCTGGTCGTTGAAGGCGTAGTGCTTGATGTCGCCCATGATGTTGTTCCCCTGCAGGCCAAGGATGAGGTGGCCGACGGTGGTTCCGGCGAGCACGGGATCTTCGCCGGGGTACTCGAAGAGACGGCCGTTGCGCGGGTCGCGGGCGAGATCGACACCGCCGCCGATGGACTGGTTGTACCCCTCGGCGCGAAGTTCGCGGCCGATGACGTCGCCGTAGAGGTGGGCGGCTTCGGGATCCCACGAGGAGGCGGCGCCAAGGACCGAGGGCAACAGCGTGGCGTAGCGAGATTGCGACGCGGCCATGCGCGCGCCGACCGCGGAGTCTGCCTGCTGGATGGAGGGGATGCCAAGGCGGGGGATGCCGACGACCTGTCCAGCGCCGCCATTGTTATCGGCGGGAACGGGGGCGCCCTCGCGGAGCGGGCCCCAGCCGATCCCATGCACGAGCTGGATCTTCTCGTCGAGCGTGAGTTGCTTGAGAACGAGATCGGCACGCTCATCGGGGCCGAGTGTGGTGTTCATCCAGGGCATGGACTTGGTGTCGGGAGCTGCGGGGTGTTTCGCGGACTGCGCGTTCGCGACGGTAAAGGTTGCTGCGGAAAGGCAGAGGATGAAGGCGATGCGGCTGGGGGTCATGTAGGGTGGACTCTCTTGTGAAAAGCGATTGCACGACTTCGGTTGCTATGAGGGCAAACGGTTGTCTTATTACGGGACGGCGACAAGTTTAGCGCGCGAGCGGGTCCGTTGTCGCGTGCTTTAGCGAGAGTAGAGGGCGAAAGCACAAACATAAGAGGAAAAGGGCAAAGCGGGTTCCTTCGCTTTGCCTCAGGATGGCAGGGCAACCGCAGAAGGCCATGATCGTTAGCGGGGGATGATCTCGATGGTTGCACCCGAGGCGAGGTCGTCGCCGGTGTGGGTGAGCTTTTGGGTGCTCTCTGACCAGTGGAGGTGGCTGGTTTGGGAGTGGCCCTGCTCGTAGGCGTAGGTGGCGCCGTCGTCGGTGTAGAGGTCGAAGCTGCCGTCGGCGCCGGGGTAGATGCGTACGCTCGCGACGGTCTGGGCGGCGTTGGTGCTTTCGATGGCCGAGCCGAAGGGGAGGATGGAGCCGGCGCGGACAAAGACGGGGATGGTGTCGATCGGTGCGGCGGCGGTGACGGTCTGGCCGCCGTGCAGGCGCTCGTTGGTCCAGAAGTTATACCAGAGTGTTTGTTCGGGGCCTTCCGGGCCGGCGGGCAGGTAGACCTGGCGTGAGGTGACGCCCTGCTCGGTGACGGGGGCGACGAGGAGCGCGGGGCCAAACATGTACTCGTCGCCGATGTTGGCGACGTTGGGATCGGAGCCGAAGTCCATGAAGAGGCCGCGCATGAAGGGCGCACCGGTGAGATTGGTGGAGCGGCCGAGCGAGTAGAGGTAGGGCATGAGCTGGTAGCGGAGGCGGAGGTACCTGGAGAGGATGGGCTCGGCCTGCTTGCCATAGGACCAGACTTCGTTGTGAGTGCGGGAGCCGTGCGAGCGGAAGTTGGGCTGGAAGGCGCCGTACTCGAACCAGCGCGTGTAGAGCTCGGGGTAGTCGTCGTAGCCGCCGACGTTGTCGCGTGCGTCGGACGGGTCGAGCAGCGGCGGGTGTGCAGGCTTGTGGGCACCGGGGAGGTACTGCCAGCCGCCGATGTCGGTCGACCAGTACGGTGTGCCGGACGCGACGAAGTTAATGCCGGTGGGCACCTGGCGCTTGAGCGTGTCCCAGGTGGGGGCGATGT
>JAABVA010005870.1_pt1 | contig 11012 bp, 11 predicted proteins | sample 5560331 | NCBI WGS metagenome assembly JAABVA01 (sample SAMN12812661, study PRJNA571458) | rock metagenome | isolation source: Antarctica rocks | place: Antarctica: Victoria Land, Mt New Zealand sud | collected 2016-01-07 | reverse complement strand
CGCGGCGTTCAAGCTGCCGTTGCGGCAGACCGAAGGCCTGATGACATCGGTGCTCACGTTGATGGACCTGACGATCTCAGTGCCTGATCATACCACGGTCAGCCGCCGAGCGGTGACGTTGCCGGTGATCCAACCGGCCTCGGTGCCGCCCGGTCCGTTGTACGTGCTGATCGATAGCACCGGCCTGCAGGTCTACGGAGCAGGCCAATGGCTGGAGGCAAAGCATGGCGCGAAGTCAAGCCGGACGTGGCGCAAGCTGCATCTAGCGGTCGATGCCGCCAGCGGCGTGATCGTGGCACAGACGCTGACCGATCAGGACACGGATGATCCATCACAGGTCGGGCCGCTGCTCGATCAAATCGACGACCCGATTGGCCGGGTGACGGCGGATGGCGCGTATGATGGCGCGCCCACCTATCAGACAATCGCGGCGTATGGTGATGGCATCAAGGTGGTGATCCCGCCGCGTTCAACGGCTGTCCCTAGTGGATAGAACCTGACGGAAGAGTCCCGAGAGGGATTCCCGCCAGGTGGGTGGCGTGCGAGTCTGCGGGATGCTCACCGGTGTCTCCATCAGCCTTGACCCAATACCGTTCAGTTAGGCCATTTTCCGGAGTGTCGGGCAGCCTTTATCAAGCGGTTTCTCTACCATCACCGGACGCCCAACGGCGTTAACTGAACCGTATTGAGCCTTGACCCATCCGCCCGCGCCCGTCTCGTTGGGATCGCGTCCGATCGCAACAGCCCACAGAAGCACGTCTGGCGGGCGCAGATCGTCCTGCTTTCCGCAGACAGCGTCGGCACCAACGAGATCATGCGCGTCACCGGCACGTCCAAGACCTGCGTCTGGCGCTGGCAGAAGCGCTTCATGGAGGCGGGCACGGACGGACTGCTGATCGACAAGACCCGCCCCTCGCGCATCCCGCCGCTGGACGAGGCGGTCATCGAGCGCGTGCTGGCGCTGACGCTGGCCGAGCCGGCCGGTGAAACCACCCATTGGACAGCCGCCGCCGTGGCCGCGGCCTGCTCCATCAGCGTCAGTTCGGTGCATCGCATCTGGCGCAGCCACGGCCTGCGACCGCATCAGATACGACAGTTCAAGCTGTCCAACGATCCGCAGTTCGCCGCCAAGGTCCGCGACATCGTCGGGCTCTACGTCAACCCGCCAGAGCACGCGGTCGTGCTGTCGGTGGACGAGAAGAGCCAGATCCAGGCGCTCGACCGCACCCAGCCCGGCTTGCCGCTGAAGAAAGGGCGGTGCGGCACCATGACCCACGACTACAAGAGGAACGGCACCACGACCCTGTTCGCGGCGCTGAACGTGCTCGAAGGCAACGTCATCGGGCGGTGCATGCAGCGCCATACCCATCAGGAGTTCATCCGCTTCCTGAATGCCATCGAGAAGGAGGTCCCGGCCAACAAGCAGGTCCACGTCGTGCTCGACAACTACGCGACGCACAAGCACCCCAAGGTCGTGGAATGGCTCGGACGGCATGACCGCTTCACCTTTCACTTCACGCCCACCTCGGCGCCTTGGATCAACGCCGTCGAGGGCTTCTTTGCCAAGCTGACCAACCGAAGGCTGAAACGTGGCGTGTTCCACTCGATCGTCGCCCTCCAGGCCGCCATCAACCGCTTCGTCAAAGAGGCCAACCAAAGCCCAAAGCCATTCCGATGGACCAAGGACCCGGACGAGATCATCGCCGCCGTCCGGCGTGGGCACCAAGCGTTAGATTCGCACCACTAGCGGCAATCCGGGTGTGCCGACACAGCGTGATCGTCATCTGGCGATGATCGCGGAACAGGGCCGCCTGAGCTGGCAGGTCGCCACCGACTACGGTCAGCGTTCGCTAGTGGGAAACGACAATGGGTCGCGACAAGGCGCTGATCGGACCCCGGCTGCGGGCCCGCGGCTTCGCCGCCCAGCAGACCGAGGCTACCATCGGCGTGGCGGTGCTGAACCGGATGCCGGCGGCCGGACGCCCAGATTCCGTCCGTCGCCAGCCGATCATCGCATAGCAATCGGGGGTTTGGGGCTATCTCGACCTCCAGCCGCCAAGTGCACCAACGCCAGCGGGAGCGCCACCACCGGGGGCAGCACGGCCCTTGCCCCCGTCACGCGCCCTCCAGCAGGCCGAACTGCCGGGCCAGCAACAGCATGGCCTCCATCATCATGTGCGCGCACAGGTGCGCCGCCATACCGCCCACGTCCTGCGGCGGGCTGATGGTGTTGAAATCCGCGGCCACGATCTGCAATCCGGTCAGCGTCCGCATCAGCTCGATCCCTTCCCGCGCCGACAGCCCGCCCCAGGTCGGCGTACACACGCCCGGCGCCACCGAGGGGTCGAACACGTCCATGTCCCAGCACAGATAAACCGGGCGCCCCGCCGCTACATCCCGGAACTCGGCCATCGCCTGCGCGAAGCCGCGGCGCAGCAGGTCCTCCGCCGTCATGACGCGGAAACCCAGCCCGCGCGCATGGTCCAGCACGCCGGGCCGGAACACGAAGCCGCGCACGCCGACGTGCCAGGAGCTGCCGGCGTCCACCCAGCCCTCCTCCGCTGCCAGGGTGAACTGGGTCGCGGCATTCAGCCGGTCGTCCGGCGTGTAGGGGTAGGCGTCGGTATGGCTGTCGATGTGCAGCGCCACCATCCCAGGATAGCGTCGCCCGGCGGCCCGCATCAGCGGCAGCGAGACCGACCCGTCCCCGCCGATGCCGACCGGCACCGACCCAGCGCCCAGGATGCGCTCGGCGGCAGCCTCGATCCGCGGCAAGGCGTCCTCAATCCGACCCGGCGTGAGCGCCACGTCGCCGCAATCCACCACGCGCATCAGGTCGAGCACGTCCACATCAGCCAGCGTCGGATGGAAGCGGCGGATCAGGCGGGATTCGTGCCGCACCGCCGCTGGGCCGTCGCGCGCGCCGACGCGGAACGGATGCGTGCCGCAGTCGAACGGCACGCCCAGCACCGCCGCCCGGCAGCCCGGCCCCGGCACGCCCGCCGGCACGCCCATGAAGGTCGGTGGCGGATGGAACACGCTGTCCGTCACGGCGCAGCCCCTTGCAGCAGGTCAAAGGCGGTCAGGGCGTGGACGCGCGCCACCAGATCCAGCTCGGCCAGGTCCACCCACTCATCGGGCCCGCCCATGCCGTGCGGCGTGGGGCCATAGACGACGGTGGGGACGCCGGCCATGCGGAACCAGCGGGCATCCGACCCGCCGACGCGCATGTTGACCGCAACATCCCCGCCCGTGACCTCCCGCGCGGCCGCTGCGCAAATGCGGACCAAGGGGGCGCCGGGGTCGGTGTGGTTCGGCTCGAACTGGCGCAGCACGCGGTGGCTGACGCCGGGCAAGTCCAGGGCCTGGGCCAGGGCCGCCACGGCATCCGCCGCCGTGACGCCCACGGGCAGGCGGATGTCCAGGCCGGCGCGGGCCAGGTCCGGGACTAGGTTGGTCGAGGTGCCGCCCTCAATCCGCCCAATGTTCACCGTCACCTGCCCCAGCACGTCCCCTTCCCCGGCGCCGGCGAGCAGCTCCGAGATGGCGCGTGACGCCGCGATGGCGTCCCGCACCGCATCCGAGGCGGCGACGGGGAGGTCCCGCAGCGCCTGCACCCGGGCCAAGGCGGCCAGCAGCCGCTCCACTGCGTTGTCGCCCAGATGGACGTGGGCGCCGTGCGCGGCGCGGCCCCGGGCCTCGATCTCCACCCACAAGAACCCCTTTTCCCCAAAGCGCAGCACCTGCGGGGAGCCAGCGTCGCCGATGATGGCAGCATCCCCGGTGGCGTGCGGGATGGTGTCCATCAGCCACTTGGTGCCGGCCGGCCCCATGCTCTCTTCGTCCCCGGCCAGGGTCAGCACGGCCTCTCCGCGCCAATGCGCACGCTGCACCGCCAGGGCGGCCAGGGCGGCGATGCTGGCGGCAATGCCGCCCTTCATGTCGGCGCTGCCGCGGCCATAGATGCGGCTGTCCCGTAGCTCGCCCGCCGGGTCGGCGGTCCAACCGGCTGGGTCGCCAACGGGATAGGTGTCCAGGTGGCCGTTGAACACGACCCGCTGCCCCGGCCCGGCGCCGCGGAGACGCGCGACCAGGTTCGTGACCCCATCGGGTCCCGCGAGCAGCACGGTCTCGGCGCCCGGCACCGCGCTGCGGATGATCGCCTCTGCCACGGCGGCGGCGGCCCGGGTGTCGCCGTGCGGGTTGGGCGATGCCGCCCGCACCAGCGCCAGGGTCCATCCGGCAATGCTGCCCTGGCCGGGTGCGCCGACCCGGGCGCGCGGGCTTAGGGCATCCAGGCTCCAAGTGGGCCGGCCGGACGCGGGCGGGCCGGCGCCGTGCGGGTTTGCAAGGTCGGGATTTGGCGCGCGCGGGTCGCCTTGGACGTGCGGACCCCGGCGGCCGGGGTCCGGGGCGCGGGGATCAGCGCCGGGCAAGGCGGCGCTCCCACACCCGAACGCCCTGGGACAGCGGCCAGCAGATCAGGAAGTAGATCACGGCGATGAACGAGAATATCTCTAGCGGGCGGAAGGTGCTGGACGACAGCTCCATCCCGCGGCGCGTGACCTCGCCGACCGAGATCACCGCTGCCAGCGACGAATACTTGATGAGCTGCACGAAGTTGGCGGCCAGCGGCGGCAGCACCGTGCGGACCGCCTGCGGCGCGACGATGCGGGTGAAGGCCTGCACCGGCGACAGCCCCAGCACCTGCGCCGCTTCCCGGTGCCCGGCCGGGACAGCCTGGATGCCGGCGCGGAACACCTCGGCAATGAAGGCGGAGGAGTAGATCGACAGTCCGATCACGCAGGCGGTCAGCGCATCCAGTCGGATGTCCAGCAGGATCGGCAGCACGTAATAGACCCACAGCAACTGCACCAAGATCGGCGTGTTGCGGATCAGCTCGCCGAAGCCCGTCGCAACCGCCCGCAGCGGCCAAAGGCGGGACGACGCCATGATGGCGATCAGCAGCCCGCCGGCCGTCGCCGCCACCAGCGTCAGCGCCGAGATCAGCAAGGTCATCCCCACCCCCGACAGCAGGAAGTTGAGGTTGGCTGGGATGACGTCCCAGCGGAACCGGTAGGTGCCCAAAGCCCGGCGTCCCCGTGCCGCGCTACTGCGCCACGATGGGGCCTAGCCCGTGCCGGGCCGCTGCCGCCGCTAGCCGCCCGTCCAGCTTGATCGTGTCCACCCACAGGTTGACGTAGTTCAGCCACACCTGGTCGCCCTGCGGCACGACGTAGGCATAGGGCGTCACCGCCAGCTTCTCCGGCGGCAGCAGGAACTTCGTGCCCTCGAACTCCTTGGTCATCCGCAGCGCGCTGGGGAAGTCGGTCATGATGACGTCGGCCCGGCGCGACATCAGCTCGGCCTGGCTGGTGGCGGGCGGGGCGACCGGAGTCAGCGTGGCGTTCTTCAGGTAGCCGCGCATAAACGGCTCGATGTAGCTGCCCAGGGTGACGGCGACGTTCACGCCTTTCTTGTCGATGTCCGCCCAGTCCTTGATGGGGCCACCGTCGCGCAGCACGGCATAGACGTTGGTGACCAAATAGGGGTGGCTGAACTCCACCGCCTGCGCCCGTTTCATGGTGGCGCCGACGCCGAACATGCCGATCTCGCACTTGTTGGCCTGCAGGTCGGCGATGAACGTACCGAAGCTGGTCTCAACCACCTCCAACTTCACGCCCATATCCCTAGCAAGTTCCTTCGACAGGTCGGCGTCGATGCCGACCAGCTCCCCGGTCTTCGGGTCGCGCATCGAGATCGAGTAGTACAGCGGCCACATGCACACCCGCAGCACGCCGGCCTTGGTGACCCGGTAAAGGCGCGAGTCCGCCTGCTGCGCCGACGCGCTGCCCGCCAGTCCGATGCACAGTGCCGCCGCCGCCAGGCCCGCCATTAGAACCTTCCGCATCGCCGTCCCTTAATCCTCGAACTGCGCCAGGAAGCGCCTGGCCCGCTCCGTCTCGGCCGCCTCGAAGAAGCGGGCGGGTTCGCCCTGCTCCACGATACCGCCACCGTCCATGAACACCACACGGCTGGCCACCCGGCGGGCGAAGCCCATTTCGTGCGTCACCACCATCATCGTCATGCCCTCCGCCGCCAGGCCCCGCATGACCAGCAGGACCTCCCGCCGCAGCTCGGGGTCCAGCGCGCTGGTCGGCTCGTCGAACAGCAGAACCGCCGGGTTCATGGCCAGGGCCCGGGCGATGGCGACGCGCTGCTGCTGGCCGCCGGACAGCCGGGCCGGGTAGGCGTCCCGCTTCTCCGCCATGCCGACCTTGGCCAGCAGGCGCTCGGCGTCCGCCACCGCCTGGGCGCGCGGGGTGCCGCGGGCGCGCACTGGCGCCTCGATCACGTTGGCCAGCACGGTCATGTGCGGCCACAGGTTGAACTGCTGGAAGACCATGCCGATCTCGGCCCGCACCGCGCGGGCGGCTTGGCGCACGGCGGCGTCCGGGTGGGGCTGCGACACGACCTGACCGCGCATGGTGACGCGGCCCGCCGCCGGCTGCTCCAGCAGGGCCAGGCAGCGCAGCAAGGTGGTCTTGCCGGAGCCGCTCGGCCCAATGACGCAGACGACCTCGCGCTCCCGCAGGGCCAGATCCACGCGGGACAGCACGGTATGAGCGCCGAAGGCTTTGCCCAACCCCTCCGCCACCAGGATGCCATCTGCGGGTGCCTGCATGATCCATTCATAAGCAAGTGTGATGCCAAAAGGCGGTAGCCCCTGGATGGCACGACCGCCACCACCGGAGCCTTGCGCCCTGTGGCTACAATTATATAACTGGCAATGATGGATGTTCGGCAAGTCGAGATTTTCAGCGCCATCATGGAGCGGGGTTCGCTGACGGAGGCCGCGCGGGCGCTCGGCATCACCCAGCCCGCTGTCAGTACCGCCTTGCAGCGGCTAGAGCGCCACGTCGGCTTCACCCTGTTCCGCCGGGATGGCCGCCAGGTCGTGCCCACGGCGGAGGCAGGGCTGCTACACCTAGAGGCAATCCGTGCCCTGGCCGGGGTCGCGATGCTGGACGACGTGGTGGCCGACATCGCCGCCGCCCGGCGCGGCCATCTGACCCTGGGCAGCAACCCCGGCCCCGGCATCACCTGGCTGCCCCGCGTCGCAGCCGCGTTCCGCGCCGGGCGGCCCGACGTGACCGTGCGCTTCCTGACCCGCAGCTCGCGCGAGGTGCGGTCGCTCGTGGCCGCAAGCGCCATCGACCTCGGCATCGCCGAGCCGCCGTTCAACCGCGCCGACACCGTGCTGCGGCGCTACCGCTTCCCGACCGTTGCCGTGATGGCGGAGGGCCATCCCCTGTGCGGACACCCGGTGGTCACGCCGGCGCTGCTGGACGGGCGCGACTTCATCGCCATGCTGCCCATCCACAGCACCGCGCCCGCCGTCGCCCGCGCCTTCGAGGCTGCGGGCGCCCAATGTCGGGTGGTTGCAGAGTGCGAGTTCTTTGCCACCGCCATCAACCTGGCCCGGCACGGGGCCGGGGTCTGCCTGGTGGACCCGATCAGTGCCGCGGAGGCCGGGCCGGGGCTGGTGGTGCGCCCCTTCGCCCCCAGCGCCACGCCTTCGATCACCTACGAGATCGCGGTGCTCGGGCCGGCGCGGGGCGGCCCGTCGCTGCTGTCGGCCGAGTTCGCCGCCGCCGTGGGCCGCTACGCCGCGCCATTCCTGCAGGAAGGTTCTGCATGACCTTGGGCACGGCCCTTCCCGATGACGCCATCGCTGGCCTGCTGAACGACTCCCTGCTGCCTCAGGACTTCGCGGCGGTTTGCGACACGGGCGGGCGGCAGGCCGGCACCGGTTCGGAGTGCGCGGCGCTGGACCTGGTGCGCCACCTGGGCCGGCAGGCCACGGGACAGGAAGTGCAGGTGCTGCCGGCGCCCTACGACGGTTGGGAGGCCACCCGCGCATCGCTGCACCTGCTGGACAGTGGGCGCCGCATCCCACTGGCCGGCCTGCCCCTGCTGCGGTCCGCCCCCAGCCCGCCCGGCGGCATTGAGGCCAAGGTGCTGCCCGTAGGGCGCGGCACGCCGGAAGAATTCGACGCGCTGGGGGGCGCCCTGCGCGGGCAGTTCGCGCTGGTCCGGCACGAGTACATGTTCGCGGCGGGCCACATCCATCGGCGGCGCAAGTATGCGGCGGCGCTGGCAGCCGGGGCGGCCGGGTTCCTGATCGCCGGGCTGCTGCCCGCCGCGGCCGTGGCTGGATCGTCCGGGCGGCGGCAGGAGGCCGGCATCCCCGCCTTCGGCATCACACCGGAGGCCGCGGCCCGGCTGTCCCCGTCTGGCACCCCCGCCCGGCTCCACGCCGAGCTGCTGACGCGGGAGTTTGCCGCCGAGACGAAGACGGTGCTGTTCGACCTGCCGGGCCAGGAGGCCGGTTGGGTGGTGCTGAGCGCTCACGTGGACGGCCATGACCCGGCGGAAAGCGCCATGGACAATGCATCCGGCGTCGCGGTGGCGCTTGCCGTCGCGCGCGCCCTGGTGCCGCACGCCGCCCGGTTCCGCCGAGGCTTGCGGCTGGCCTTCTTCAGCGCGGAGGAGTGGGCGCTGACGGGGTCGCGGGTCTATGTGGACGGGCTGGCGCCTGGCGAGCGCGACGGTATCGCGCTAAACGTGAACCTCGATTCCGTGGCGGGCGCCGCCGGGCTGACGGCGCTGTGCAGCGGCTTCCCGGCGCTGGGCGCCTGGGTGCGTCAGGTGTCGGCGGCGTCCGGACTGCCGGTCGGGGTCCACCTGCCGCTGATGGAGAACTCGGACCACGCCAACTTTGCCGCGCACGGCATCCCGGCGCTGCGGCTGTTGGCAGGCTTCGACGCGCCCGCGTCTAACCTGCGCCATGTCCTGACCGCGGCAGACACGCGGGACAAGGTTTCAGAAGGGGAGCTGCGCGTGGCGGCCCTGGCCGCGGCGGCGCTGACCTGGGCGGCGCTGACTGCACCTGGCGGTGCGATGGACCCGTTGCGGCGCAAGTAGCCGTGTTGCCCGGATCAGCCGCCCCCGGGGTCGTGCGGAGACCATGCAAGATCGTGGAAGGTAATCACGCCGCTGCTGCTGTCGGCCTGCGGTCGTCGTTGGCGGGCCGGAAGCCCGGACAGCGGTAGCGGAAGGCGTCCTCGAGGGTGCCGTTCAGCACCGCCGTGCGCACGTCGAAGAAAGGCTGCACCGTGGCCCGGCTCCAGCGCATTTGCTGCTTCTTCGTCATGCGCCAGGCGTTGATCTCGGGCGTGGTTCAGAATCCGCCCTTTTGGGGTTACACAAGGCGCGCGGAAACCGCCGGCCTGTGAGGGTCGGATTTCGGTTTGAAGGGTGTCCGGTGCGGGAGGCGGCCAGCCTCCCCGGGTCAAGCGCGCTGGGGCTGAAGCGGTCCCAGGCCCAGCAGGGTCAGCCAGTGCGGATGGCCTTGGCCGGTCATCAACTCCCGCGGGCTCTTGCCCTGGCGTTCGGCACGTCGGCTGCGCAGGACGCGGCGGTGGTTCAGGAAGAACCGCAGCAAGTCCAGATACGCCCCGCCGAGGTGCCGGCGCAGGGTGAAGTAGGGGCGCAGCCGCGAATTCAGGTTCCCCACCAAGGAACTGCTGCGCGGCGCGTCCGCCATCGCCCGGCTCACGGCGGCGAACAGGGCGTGGAACTTGCCTCCGGTCTGCGCGCGTAGTCGGTTCCACCCTTGCCAATACGCGGGCGAGGTGCTGGGCAAGCGGTGCAGCAGGCACGCCTCACGCACGAGGGATTCGGCGATGGCGTGGACTTGCGCGATGTCGGCCAGTTTGGCATCGAGCACGCCGGCGAAGGCGAGCAGGTCGTCGCGCTGATTCTGCAGCGCGACACGCACCGGGCGGATGCGTCGCGCATCCCCGGGCTCGCGGCGCGCCAGCTCCTCGACGACGAAGTCGAACAGCATCTGCCGCGTGGCCAGGGGCGGCCCGGCCAGAACCAGAACGTCATGGCGCAGCCACTGGGTGAGCGTGCGAACGTCGCGGGCCAGCTCATGCGCCTGGGCCTCGATCTGCCGGGCAAGCGACAGCGGGGTGGCAAGCTCGTCGTCCGCGACACGCTGGCCGGCGCGGCCGATCTTGGTCTGCAGCGTCTTGCGCCGCGACGTGGCACCGTGGGCGAGGCGCGACAGCGTGTTGGCGAGGCCCTCGCACTGGTGCTGGATGTGAAACACATCGCCATGGCACGGCGTGTCGTCCCAGGCGGCCTTCTGCCCGGCGCGCAAGCCTTGCCCCGCATCGGCAATCGTGTAGTCAGGATCGAGCCCCTGCTGGGCAGCATCCAGCAGATGCACGCCCCAGGTGTCCGCGTCCCGACGCTCCTGCGCAGCAAGGAGATAGCAATACGTCGACGCGGCATCGACCCCGGCCAGCACGGGCGTGGCACCCTGGAAGATCTCGTCATGCAAACCCACCCGAATGCCTGACAGGTCTTGGTCGCGGTTGATCACGCCCGCCTGGAGCGTCGCCGCCTGAAGCACGCTGTGAACGCTGCCCACGCTGATGGACAAGCCCAGCAGGTCTCGCATGAACTCCACGACGCCACGATACGAGCTGCGGCAGATCAGCGTCAGCCCGACGATCACCTGGTGCAGCCAGGTCTTGGTGACCGCCACCTCGAACAGCACCTCATCGTCGGGCGTCGCAGACAGGAACGCGTCATCCAACGCCGCGGCAGCCTTGTGTGTCTGCCCGTAGACCAACTTGCGGCTCACCCCGTGCCGGACCGCCAGATCGCTGACCGTCTCCGATCGCGCCAGCGCCTGAATGGCCAACTCCTTGCGGTCATTCTCGCTCAGCTTCGCCGCTGCGCCAGCACATCGATCCATCCAGTCAGGTGAACTTCGACCGCGGGCTCACTTACAGGGCACGTCCCTCCTTGCGCCAATTCGAGATTATCGAACGACACCATCGAGCAATTCCGCCTTCACTTGATCGCCACGCTTGCTCACTCTTGGTCTTGTCCGATGTCTCTGTCCAACGGGAAGACTGCTGCTTGAGGGATAC
>JAABVA010005868.1_pt1 | contig 11014 bp, 8 predicted proteins | sample 5560331 | NCBI WGS metagenome assembly JAABVA01 (sample SAMN12812661, study PRJNA571458) | rock metagenome | isolation source: Antarctica rocks | place: Antarctica: Victoria Land, Mt New Zealand sud | collected 2016-01-07 | reverse complement strand
GCTGGCTACATATGTGTGTTCCTCAGCCGACGCTAGGCCCAATAGGGACTAGTCAAGGTGACGGAGCGAGGATAGGCCTGGCAAGGCTAGAAGGCTGAGCCTGGCAAGGCTAGGATCGTGACAATATCAACGACGTGTTGTTCGACTGTCTGCATAAATTCTGTTAGATCTATCTGAATGACATTCTCATCTACAGTAAGATCTTGAAGAAACATAGAACTCATGTGAAGAAGATGCTAGACAAGCTTCGTGAAGTCGATCTGCAGATAGACATTGACAAGTGCGAATTCGAGATTCAGAAGATCTCGTTTCTAGAACTACTGATATTCATCAATGATCTACGAATGAACTCTCGAAAAGTAGATGTGATTCGAAGCTGAAAAGTGTCTCGATCGTTGACTCATGTACAGATCTTCATTGACTTTTGCAATTTCTATCGACGATTCATAAAGAACTTCTCGAAGATCGCTCGATCTATGATAAAGCTGATTCGAAAAAATCATTCATTTGAATGAACAGAGATCTGTCAGATGATCTTTGAGAAACTAAAGCAACAGATGACAACAGTCTTCGTTCTGAAGCATTTCGATTTGATCAGAGAAGCTATTCTGGAAACGAACTTCTCGAACTATGTCAACGACGAAGTATTGTCTCAGTATGACGATGAAGACATTCTACATTCAGTGATCTTCTACAGCAAGAACATGATTTCTGCAGAATGCAACTACGAGATCTACGACAAAGAGCTTTTGACTATTATTCAATGCTTGAAGCACTGATGCTTCGAATTAAAATGTACTGATATTTCGATCAAGATCTTCATCGATCACCTGAATTTGAAGTACTTCATGATCATCAAGAAACTGATCAGACGACAGACTAGATGAGCTGAGAAGTTATTTGAATATAACTTCAAGATCATATATCAGTCAGAAAAGCAGAATCTGAAAGCAGACGCGCTGATCAGAATGTCAGACGTCAAGTTCGTTGAATCAAATGATGATTGAAAGCTATATCAGCATCAGATGCTATTGTCAGCAAGCACATTTGAACTGCAATCAATAGAAGATGATCAAGATCTGATTCAGATCTTGCTCATATTTAGCTCAGATTTGAAACAGAAATCGAAAGTTAACGAGAATTCGATCGAAGAGATGATTTTCATTCAGAATCGAATTATAGTCGAAAATCGAACGAATCAACAATGTATCGATATTCGAACAGTCATAGAACAGAACAGAAGAACTTGTCAAGATATGAGTCTAGACAATTGCAGAGTACTGAACGAAGTACTCTGAAAGAATGATAAACTGTGAATTTCTCAGTCAATGATCACTCAATTGATAAGAGAAGCACATGATCTTTCGATCAGTGATCACTCTGACATGAATTGAACGTTAGACTTGTTAAGACGATCATATTGCTGGTCGAAGATGAGAACGACAATCAAACGCTACATTCGAAACTGTTACGTTTATCGTAGATCAAAAGCATCAAGAGATCGAATCAATGAACTATTGAAGTCATTGTCTATATTTGAACAACGATGACAAGACATATCATTGAATTTCATTATCGATTTATTGAAAAGTGATGAAAGCAACGCGATTCTGACAGTAATAGATCGATTATCTAAAGAACGTCACTATATACTCTGTTGATCAGATGACGAAGAAACTTTCGCTGAACAAACAGTTAAGCTGCTGCTGATATGAGTCTTCAGAACTCATGAGCTATCAAGATCAATAGTGTTCGATAGAAGTTCGCAATTCATATCGATTGTCTGAAAGTCTCTATGTTTGAGACTCGACATTAAGATGAAACTATTCATCGACTATCATTCACAGATCAACGATCAAATGAAAAGAGCGAATCAGAATGTAGAACGATATCTACGAAGCTACTGCTCATACATGCAAGATGACTGATTCGTCTGACTATCTATGACTGAATTCGTCGATAACAATGCTATTTCGTCGTCAATTGAACAATCAGCGTTCTTTCTGAACAAGAGCTTTCATTCTCATATGAGCTTCGATTCGAATTCAACTGAATATGAGATCATTCGAGCTAGAATTCAAGCGAGCAAAGCAGAGAATATATTTGAACACATGAAATGATCATTAGCGTTGATCAAGCAGACATTAGCAAGAGTCAGAGTCACAATGAAGAAACAGATTGACAAGCATCGAAAGAAAATGATCTACAAGATGAATGACATGATGTTTCTGAATTCTAGAAACATTATGATCGTAAGATCGTCAAAGAAGCTGAACGATAAGATGCTAGAATCTTTCAAGATTCTGACTGAGATCGAACATGCATATCGACTGAAACTGTCATCGACAATGAAGATTCATTCAGAGTTCGCTTCAAATCTGCTATGACTGAATTCGAAAAACTCTCTTGAAGAACAACGAAATGAGTTGTCTGATTCTATAGTGATAGATGACGAAGACGAATAAGAAGTGAAGAACATACTGAACTTCAGACACTACGGACGAGGCAAACGACTGCAATATCGTGTCAATTAGAAAGACTATGACGTCGATCTACATTGATACAATGTTGATGAAAATGAGTTTGAAGACTGCTCGAAGATCATAAATGACTTTCATCAGAAGTATTCGAACAAGTCAAGTTAAAAATCGACTCAACAAGAATCGATTGATTGAACTGCAGCAATGAGAACATTGTTAAATGAAGAGGGAAAGTAATGTTGCGAGCATGCATCTCTGTTACTTCTGATTAGCCTGATTAGTCTAACATAGACTAGTATAGAGCTGTGAGTAGAGCTGTTGTTGACACGCTAGCGATCTAGCGTGCCTTCGTGAGTAAAACTCACGTCGTGTTGCATTTTCTTTCTACTTCAGCTTTGAACTTCTCGTTAGAATACACTCATATGATTCACTCTATGCAGACTCATAACATGAACGTTCAAATCAATCTATTACATCATCATTTATTATAAATGATTCAATCATTTGAATCACTTCTACTAATCGAGCAACACTTGAAAATTAGCTGCTTGAGTTAACTGATGAATCAACATCAGAAGAATTTACTACAAAGCTTTGTACGTTCTGAAAAAATGCTAATGCGATGACTCGTAAAATGAAGTTGTTGCAGAATCAATTAAGTCAAATAAAAGTCGCTGAAAATGCTCGCAAAGCACGCAAAAAGCAGTCTGATAAGATTCTCAAAATTGAAGACATCTTGTACATCAAAGATGCTCGAAGTATGACTCAAGATAGACAGAAATTGAAGAACGAGAGACAGAAGAAGCGCGAAGTGACCTGGGAAAAGCGTTATTTAAATGCACTAAAGAAGTGCTACAGAGCTACTAAGCCTCATAGAACTGCTCGCATTAAGTTCGTTCAGACTTATCAGAAGAAATGACGGGTTATTCTGAAGGAATTGGTTAAATATCATCATGTATATGATGAGTAGTTGAATTTTGCTGTTGCATGGCTGAAACTGTTGCATGGCTGCCGAGCACTAAGCGAAGAATGAGCTTAGTGAGGGGCACGGATAGCTTTGTCATGCGAGATATGGGAGCTTGCAACACATTAACTCAAAACCCAGAGCAAGACATCTCAACATCCTTTGTCTGAAAATGTGAGCTACGGATACTTGCATGAGACAGCTTTGAGATATTCTGTGAAGCCCGTAGGGCTAGACAGTGGGAGAACGTCCCGGCTGCGTCTAACTGGAACCTTAACTGGACGACCCCGGAACTTCTACGAAATAAAGACAAGACTCCTTGATCGTTAAGAAAGGGTTTTATTGATGTTTCAATTAGATTCTCTTTCTTTAAACTACTTCGAACAGTCATAGCTTTGTAGTACCTCTGGAGAGAAGAGTCTTCTTGATTCTTTTTTCTTACAGGAAACCATCTTAGCGTTCTAGAATTTAACACGAAGAAGGTTCTATGATCGTGGATAAACTAAACTTGGGGCAATATGCGACCTCCTTAGGAGTTGAGCTCTGAATTCCACTCTTCCGATACCTACTCGGTAACCTTGATTACAACTTTCCCGTTGGCATGGCCCTCATTCAACCTCTCAAACGCCCCCTCATAGTCCTCTAGCTCCCAAATACTGTCCACTACCGGCTGACACTGGCCCTCATCCAACAATCTCGAAATCTCCGCCAACTGTTGGCCATTCGGCTCCATGATAAAAAACTCATTCTTCACAACCTTGTTTTTCAGCCCTTCTGGCCTCTGGTTCTCCGGTGGCTCGAAAATGCTGATCAAAGTGCCCTCGTCCTTGACACAAAACCACTCGTCCTCCAACGTTTTTCCTCCCAAGAGATCAATCACGATATCCACCATGCCCTCTCTCTCGGCCCATTGTTTCAGGCTCGTCGTCTTGTAATTTACAGTCTCCGATGCGCCTAGTTCTTTAACAAACCTGTCATTCTTCGCATTGCCAACCTGCGCCACGACATGTAACCCTGCAATCCTGGCCAACTGCACAAGCCAAATGCCAGTTCCGCCCGCCGCGGCAGTGATGAGAACCCTCTTCCCTTCCGTACTCGGATCATCTAACCCCTTCACCCCAGCGTGTTCAAACAAAGCCTGCCACGCCGTTACCGCCGACAGCGGCACCGTCGCCGCTTCTACCCAGCTTAGCTTCTGCGGTTTCAGCGCCATCTCCTCTGTCCGGGAGATGGTGTATTCGCGGCAATTCCCCGGACGAGACGCGCGCGTGCGAGCGTAAATCTCATCGCCGGGGTGAAAGGCAGAGGCTGGTGGAGACGTTATGACCGTCCCCGCAAGGTCGTAGCCCGGCGTGATTTGTTTCTCTGGATTTTCGGCGAATATAGCGGCGGGAAATAGGGTGGGCCAGTCAAGTTCGCGGGTGCACAGGGCTGTGGTTTGAACGTGAATAAGATGTTCATTCTTTGCGGGGTCTGGTGTGGGGACCGGGTGGGAGGCGTGGATGTTGAGGGTCTGCGAGGCGGTATCAAAAATGAGGGTCTTGGCGGTGAGAGGAAGCGTCGGGATGATAGTTGTTGCAGCCATGGCGCTTCAGTAGCTTTTTGGACTTAGCGAGAGGAACTCGGGCGGCGTTGTATTAAGAATTAGAGAGAAGTTCTTGTTTTATTGACATGGCTATGGACTGGATTTAAGGGGAAAATGAAAAGCAAGCATCACAATAAAACGGCCTACCAGCAGACCAGCTATGTTATAGACAAGATCACGAAGAGTCTGGTGAACATTTTTCGGATTCTCGCGGGCTTGGCAGAGCCTTGTTGAAGTTATCCACCACCCACCACGAGGTGGCAGCAGTGTTGAAGTAGCGTCATAGCGACATGCTCTTCAAGGTCGCCAAGATGATGACAATGCATATTGTTGCAGAAATGAACTTCTCAGGAATTGTTATTAGAGGCCTAGGTTAGAAGACGAATTAGATGGTGAATGCTTTCCGAGTAACCGGAGGCTCCATTACTGTACGGAGTACGTACGATGTAACCCTCAGACGTGGCTTAGTAACCAGCGCTGATAAGGCACCAGAGGTATCGAGATATGTATCTCTCAGATTTATTTACATCGTCGAGAAATCAATCCGCGTGCGAGGATGTCGCTTGTCCTGACTGTAACTTCATTGTCACAAAACCGAATTGCTTGATGTCTTCGACAGGGAAGAACGCGAGTAGTTTTCGGTCGTACCTCCAGGACCAGCAAATATCTCATGACTTTCGATGCATCACTTATGTAGTTTACTTGGAGAACCCAGGCATTCATTGGTCTAAAAATCTGGCATTCTACGCATAGAATCTAAAGTTTCGTTGCCTCATATCACATCGACCTTGCGACCTTGTTATTGCACAAAATCATGCCCTATCACCCGTTCCATCATCAAGAAACCGGAGCTCATCAGTCGTTTGAAAGTCCAAGGTCTGGTTCCGCTGGGACAATGCGTATAGTGTTCGTGTGACCCATCCCACCACGCCAGCCCTGAACGCAAACAACGTTATCTCCATGAGTTAGGACACCAAGCTTGATGGCTTGGGCGATACCCCACTTGAGGCGGCCGTCGACGTCCACTTGCCAGTCTTGCTCATTGAAGTCAGGCTTCTTCTCGGGGAAGAGAAACGGATAGACGCCACGATATAGGTGCGAGTACTGATGAATGTGGTCAGCATCTATAAAATATATCGATACTAGGGACATACTCTAGACGCTGTGGCGTTGCGAGTAACCATGATAATGGGGCAAACAGGACGGTGTTTCGAGATCATACGAGCCGAAGAGCCGCTATGTGAGGGTTAGATATGCCAAATATCGTGTAGTGTGCCCACATTACCTGGTAGTCAAGACGAGAATAGCACCAGCGTTAAGTTCAAAGCTGGCGCTTACGGCAGACATCGCACAGGATTCCTGAAGGCTAACTGGTGACTTGATAGTTGCACGTAGCTCGCTGGAATAGCTAACGTATGGAATCGCGACTTCTGCCAAAGAACAGGTCTCGTGCATCATGCTGACAGACTCGCGGGGGTAATTTCCCTTGGCCGTCTCACCGGACAACATGACACAGTCGGCTCCGTCTAGAACAGCATTACCAACATCGCTAACTTCGGCACGTGTAGGACGAGGATTGTATGTCATAGACTCGAGCATCTGAGTCGCACAGATGACAGGCTTGCCGGCACGATTGCATTTGGCGATCATCATTTTCTGGGCGATAAAAACCTGGGCGGGGGGGATCTCGATGCCAAGGTCACCCCGAGCAACCATGACACCGTCAGTCTTCTCGAGGATCTCGTGAAAGTTGTTCAAACCCTGCTGATTCTCAATCTTGGCAATGATCTGAATCTCCTTTCCATCTTCAGCTAAAACTTTGCGAATGGCAGTGATATCGCTTCCACGACGGATGAACGAAGCAAACACCATATCGACCTTGTTCTGAACCCCGAAACGGAGATCTCCTTTATCTTTATCGGAGAGAGCGGGCAAGTCGACGTCGGTCATTGGAAGGTTGACCCCTTTCTTAGATGATATCTTGCCGTTGTTCATGCAACGGACACGGAGAGTTTGCTCGTCAACGATGTCAAGAACTTCGAAGGAGAGAACACCATCGTCAACATAAATGGTACGACCAGGTGCAATGACCTTGGTAATGTTCTTGTAATCAAGATACCTAATATGTTAGCTTTAATACCTAAGATCCCTCATGCTTAGGGAAGAGCGCACATATTCTTGTCGTCGCAGGCAGTAGCATATTTATCGTTGGTCGTGATATTCAGCTCGGTTCCCATGGAGATTGGGATATCCTGGTCTCCAACAGTATTACCGGTACGAATCTCAGGTCCTTTCTAGTATATCACATATAACTTAGCAGTGAGCGTAATTGGTAGCGATAACGGAGAGGATAGTAGCATTGAACAAACGGTATCCAAAGCAATCGCCAGAGGGCGGCCAGGCTGTTCACTCTCTGCCTTCCTAGCATTGTCGATGACTGATTGGTGATACTATTATTGGAAACCCTTGGTTAGCCTCCATGTCCTCGGAAACCCCACCACAGCAGTGGATACAGTTTGGTTATCGCCGTACCTCATGAGCTCCGTGAGAAAAATTCATGCGAACAACGTTCATGCCAGCTACATATCTGACTTTAGTCCTGTGCAATAAGGTGATTCAGGGAACTCATACCTTTGCGTAAGACATTGATTTTTTCGGCGGAGTTTGTTTTTGGGCCGATTGTGCAGATAATCGACGTCCGACGATAATTCTTCGCAGGCTTGTATGCTGTATTTAAATTAGATAGCCACTCAATGCGTGTGCGACCACTCTCCTGGTGTTTCAAGGAATCTGCCATCTTGTATGCGCTGCTGGTTACGTTGGTCGAATAGTCCGGTTGTGCGAGAACAGTCTTATCCATATCGCTTTTTCTGCTTGGGGCGACTATCGCGCTTATTAGTTGATTGGCTGTGACGATGGAAATCGTTGAGGAAGTGGTCATAGCGTTTAGCCGCTGTCGCGCTTACGGTAACTAGCTACTTTGACCATGGTAGCGTGACCCGCATGATTAACTTGGGTGCACAGTGAGGCATTCTTCTCTCATACCTAGTACTACTCGACAGCAAGACCACAACAGCACGATCAGATTGCGTGCAAAAAATTGCTCCTCGAATCTGCCAACTCAATAATTGGGCTGAAGAGTCGCTGATCTCAGTGTACACTTCAATTCGTTCCAAAAGTACAACAGTATCTACAGCTCTATTGTCACCTCATAGCCACGATGGTGGGTTTTTGTTCCTTCTCTCTACCAAGAGTCTAGGGACTGATTACGATGTAAATCAAGCTCGGTCGACTGACCCATTACGCGTTTGACTTAGTCTTCTGTATGTCTTATATCCAAGTCGATGTATAAGCGTATGTTAATACCTCGAACAGTATCTGCATTCCTCGCGGGCGTCAAGCGCTCAACAGGCCTCACGTATGCCATTCCGTCCATCCCCTGAGCCCTTGGCCCTCGGTCATGAACAAAGCACAGCATGGCTTAGGAACTTGAGATCGATAGCTAACTCTACCCTGTTCAATGGGGACGGCAGCCCTAGTCTCAAATCAGAAAAGCTTTCGGATAGCAAAGAAATCCAAAAGTGGGTCGGCAAATACCTTGATGTAGGCGAGTTCGTGATGGATCAGAGTGTTGCAGCGTTGGGGGCGACAAGTTGGTTTGAGAGGAGGCGATGATTGTTTGGGGTGGTGAAGAGACCGGGAATTTGAGGGGCTAAGAGTAAGGTACTGGCGGCTGCAAAGAGGATTTGTGGCATACATGGTCTCAGGAGGCCTCATCTTCTGCGAGGGGGGCAAATTCAGCCTGACAATTAGTGGTACTGGGCGTTCGTGATGTTACTATACGAGCTGTGCGGTGTTGGCTGCCATCTTTATGCTGTCATATCTCAGCTCTGGAATCTGGATATCGCGTTTATCCGTGCCCCCCACTTTCGCTCATACTTCGCTTAGTGCTCGGCAGCCATGCAACAGTTACGGCCATGCAACAATAAACCTTCATATTTTGATCCACCACCTTCAAAAATCCACCAAAATTCCACGCAATGACTTCTACATACGCTATCATCGAAGGTCGCATTCAGAAGGCTATTGAAGCCATTAACACGCGTGAAAATTCTAATCGAGCCGAAATTGCGCGCGAGTTTCGTGTTTCATATGAAAGACTTCGATCTAGACTAAAGAGTTATCAGTTCAAAACAGCAGTACGAGAACTGCATAATAGAGCTTTAAAATCTGATCAGAAGTCAGCTTTACGACAATACTTAATCAAACTGAATGAGTTAGACTTGTCAGCTAGGCTACACATGATGCAATCGACGACAAACGCTCTTCGTGCTCAAGACTTTCCTCGTTGAAATTCTTCATCTCTACTGAGCGACAAATGAATCAAACGATGATTAAATCATCAGTCAGATCTCTTCAAAGCTAAACGAAAGTCTTTAGCAACTGATAGAAAGAACGCGCATGATTTGAAAGTACTACAGACTCATTTTGATGAGTTTAAAGAGATTGTCATCAAATATGATATAACGAAGAATGATACATGAAATTTCGACGAAATCGACTATCGTATGAGCATTGCACGCTTCGATTGAGTTGTTACTGTAGATTCGAGCAGCACTTGCAAATCAGCTGCTTGATCTAACTGATGAATCAATATCAGAAGATTTTAATAGAAAGCTTGAAACGTTCTGAAAAGACGCTAACGTGATGACATGTAAAATGAAGTTGCTGCAGAATCAATTAAGTCAAATAGAAGTCGCTGAAAATGCTCGCAAAGCACGCAAAAAGCAGTCTAATAAGATTCTCAAAATCGAAGACATCTTGTATGTCAAAGATGCTCGAAGTATGACTCAAGATAGACAGAAATTGAAGAACGAGAGACAGCAGCAGCGCGAAGAGGTCTGGGAAAAGCGTTACCTAAATGCACTAAAGTAGTGCTACAGAACTACTAAGCCTCATAGAGCTGCTCGCATTAAGTTCGTTCAGGCTTATCAGAAGAAATGGCGGGTTATTTTGAAGCAATTGCTTCAAAATCGTCGTGTATATAAAGGGTAGTTGAATTCAGTTGTTGCATGGCCGTAATTGTTGCATGGCTGCCGAGCACTAAGCGAAGTATGAGCGAAAGTGGGGGGCACGGATACTGGGATTTTGTTCTCACTCAGTTCCTATTTTCATAATTGCTGAACATCTGTTAGCCTGGAGTCTTCTAAATTGGCCACCCCCTAATCCGAAAGAAAAACCACTCTGCTACTTTATAAGCAAGCTACATTTTTGGGCTGGGCAACTCATACAGAGAAAACGGTCTTTCACATGTGATGTTCCAAACTGTAAACAATGACGCCATAGCGTTTAAACCCTCTGTCCTACCTGAACACTGTCCCATATCCTGCAAGTTTCACCATGTAATATACACTGGCAAACACCGCCGTCAGCCTTCTCTCCCACCCATCCCATCAATGGCAGACAAGTACCTCCTCCGCGTCACCGCCGGCCCCGGCTATGACCCCTCTACCCACCAAATCGTCAACGTAAACACCCCGCATCCCACCCACATCTCCTCTCCCCTCTGCAAAGCCTCAATCTCCGTCCGCATCCAAAACTACCGCGGTACCTCCCCTCATCCCCTTACCATCCAACCCTGGAATACCCCCTAACCTCCCCTCCAACCTCAGGTCTCCCCCACGACTCGCCCACCACATCTCCCTACTTCTCTCACCCCCCACACACTCACGACCAATACTCCATCTCCTTCTCTCTCCTCCCACACACCTCGATCCCTGGCGACTCTCTCGTCTTCGGCAACGACTTCGACCACCCTGTCCGTGACCGCCTCCCCCCGGGGTTCGGCACAGCGCTCAAGATCGTAAAATGGGCCATTGATCCAGGACTCGATGGGGACGTTTATGCGGATAAACCGTATTTGTATGGGAATGCTTTGAGTAGTATCAATGCTTTGAGAGTGGGGCCGAAGGTGGACGGGAAGGG
>JAABVA010005866.1_pt1 | contig 11015 bp, 19 predicted proteins | sample 5560331 | NCBI WGS metagenome assembly JAABVA01 (sample SAMN12812661, study PRJNA571458) | rock metagenome | isolation source: Antarctica rocks | place: Antarctica: Victoria Land, Mt New Zealand sud | collected 2016-01-07 | reverse complement strand
TGTGTACGTGCGCTGCGGCGACCTGATTGTGCATAGGCAGGCATGGGACCGCATCGTGTGCATGTGCCCATGCGCCATGCTAGCTGGGAAGCGGCTGCTGTGATTGTTGTGTGCCAAGTAGGTGCAGGTGTTGGTCACAATCTTGCCCAGCTGCAAGAGCGCTGCAGATGGCTGGACAGCCTTCTGCTGTACACCCTGGAAGACTGTCCAGCCATCTGCAGCGCTCTTACAGCAAGTGCAAGATCGTGACCAACACCTGCACCTGGTGCAGCACGCGGCAATCGGAAGCGCAGTTGCGTCCCCGGCCGAGGACTCCCGCTGGTCACCTGAGTAGTATATCTGTCCAGTCAAGCAGGTGCATAGCTTGCCGCTCCATGCGCAGGTCTCTGAAGAAAGCGAAGTTTGATGGGCAGGTATGCGGGGGTGCGCAGGAGCCGGAGCGCCGCCGCCACCTGCTGCGCCTGTGGGTGTCGCCGCCGGTGGACCGCCCGCTGCCGGCTTGCTACGCGGAGCTGTACGCAAGCGTGGCCGTCGGCGACCGCGGCGGCATCCTCTGCCCCGGCCACGCGCCCAAGATCGCGCTGGACGCCGAGTGAGGCGGGCGCGCGGACGGCGTCGGGGCCCCGCAGCCTGCATGCTGTGCGGCTTATGAGCATGCCCGCATCCCATGCGCCCGCGCAGGCGCCAGGCGGTGGGCATGTGCCCGGCGCTGGCTGAGGCCTCTTTGTCGAGCAGGTGTCTATGATGCTTGCTCTGTGTCCGCTTGTGCTTGCGCCAAAATCGTGCGCTGAGCAGCGGGGCCATGCAGGGCCTGCTGCGCTGTTTATGGCCTTTTCTTTGTTGTACAGAAATGTCCCTGCCGCTTCAGACTGTAGCAGGACCAGAGCGTTCCTGTAGGCAGGGCTGAGCAGAGATGGGCGCTGTCGGAGTTCGAGGCTGTTGTGGAGGAAGAGGAACATACGCGTGTGATCAGTACGGGGGACGTTGCCGGAGAGTGGCCGCGCCGCGTCATGAGGGCGAACGGGGTTGCCGGCTGTGCCGCTCTTTTGTCGCATGCTTTGCTTTGTAGATCTCTGTGGTAGGCAGCGCAGCGGCCGGGGGGCGGTCCAATTGACGATGCCTCCTCGCTCACGCTCCCGCAGGGGCGCTCGAGTTTTGCCCTGCGGCCGCAGCCGTCGCCCGGCGTACGTCCGGCTTTGCGGGCACCCCGCGCCGCGCGGCCGCACAGCTGCGCAGCTGTATTTTGGGCCTGTGGGATTAGCGTATGACACACAACACTACCATGGGACCCTGCGCTCCCAGCACTTTGGCAGTATGTAGGCGCGTGTAGGCTGTGCCCCTGCAGGCTCCGCCGGCAAGGGCCCAGCTGTTAGCCCTTCCCCCCTGTGTATGTCGCTTTCCCCCGGCTCCTAACCCTCTGCAAAGTGCCCTCAGCATCCTGGCCCCCTTGTGAGAGTGCCTGGACTCGTCTGGCTCTTCGCAGCTTTGCGCCTGCGCGCCTGCTTGCGCGCTCCGGCCCTTGGCCGGTGCGAGCCACCTCGGCCCACCTGTGACTTGGCCGGCGCCTGGCGGTCAAACCTGTTGGGGATGCCCTATGGGCTTGGCCTGCTCGTACCCTGCTCCATAGTCAAATGAATGCGTGCTGCTGGAAGTGTCACAAGCAGTAACGATACATACTGCAGACGGCAGCCTTGCCCGGCCTGACACTATTGAGTAGTGTCACCTGTAGTCGTGAATATCTACTGCGGCGGTGTGCATTTGTAATCATAGAATCGCATGACGGGACGGCGTGCTTGCCATGAACTCCAGGCATGCAAGTCTTAGTCACACTTAAAATTGCGGGGCACAAGGGTCAGTTCGAAATTGAATTATGTAGGCTGCGTTTGCAATGCACTTTGCAAACTTTCCATGCGCTTCGCATTGCAACATGCAAGTTGCTTGCAGACTCTGCGGCAAGACATGCAGGAGAGTGGACTGACAACAAGAGATGTTAAAGAGTGTGTCACGACTGGCTTGTCTTACCAGAGACCTGTGCATCAAAGTGCCCAACACACTCTGTACGAGGAAGCCCATGCCACTTAGCACAACATAATGTGCTGATCAGCATTCATTCAGCGCTGGCAGCCCTCAAGAAAGCTTCAGGTCTTTCAGTGATGTCACCCTGCAGCGACCCTGATTCTGAGCGGCCTCGGTTGAAGGTAGAGCTAAAACACAAACACAGCTTGTAGACAACGTTCGCAGTCAGTCTTCAACAACCTACGACACACAGCCTGGCGCTCCCTTGCGTGAACTTGTAGCAAGCAGTTTTTAAATCAGTGCACTTGCCAGTCTGCTCCCTGCAGTAGGTCTGAAGAGCCTGCATTAGTGATAGGAGAACAGCTGCCTGCGCTGCCTGACTGCCACTGCCTCGGGCGGCACCCGTGCCCGGACATAGGGCTTGGGCGCTCACAGGAGACAGCAGCGCGGCGCCGGTATGCTCTCGTCCAACACTGCTAAGGAAAAGGAGGCCAAGAAGGTCGCTGCCGTCCACCCGGCCGTGAAAAGCGTTGCTGGTGCGGCCTTGCTGGGCTAGCACCGGAGCTACATAGGCTTGACCTGCTTCATTACTACTGCTTCGCACCGTATAACTGAGCACGCTGTCACTTGTGATCACAACACAATGTGCCTGGGCAGGCTCGATCGGCGGCCTTGCAGAGGCATGCGCGTGCCAGCCCATAGACGTCATTAAGACGCGCCTTCAGCTCGACAAAGTCAAACGATACAGCGGTGTGCACTGCTGCTTGCCAATGGCTGCTGCCCCAGTGTGCACTGTGGCGCAAGCGCTAGGCGCCGGCCCGAGCTGGGCTTGACTGTTGCTGCGGGGCAACTGTGGCGACCTGCTGGCTGCTGTATGAGCGTGACCTAGGCTTGCTGTATGAGGGTGACCCAGGCTCCACCACCGATTGGCTGCTCTTGTGGGTCCCGCCACGTTGCTCAAGTGTGCCCGACCGTGGAGGTGGCCCGTTGCAGAGACCTGTCAAGCTCGTGGGGAGCGTGTGCTGGCCCCCTACAATTCTTGACTTGTTCGGAGGCGGCTCTGTTGGCCGACACACCGGCCGGCGTGGCAGGCATATGGAACTGCGGCAGCCAGATCGTGGAGCAGGAGGGCGTGCGCTCGCTGTGGAAGGGCCTCACGCCCTTTGCGGTGCACCTCACGCTCAAGTACGCGCTGCGCATGGGCACCAACGCGTTCTACCAGAGCTTGCTGCGGGACAAGGTGCGCGGGCTCCGCAGGCGGCCTGCCACCTGGTTGCCGTGCCGGCATGCTGTTTACGGTTCGGCAACCTGCTGTGTGACCCGCACAGGGCGCTCCAGGCGCCGCCAGGAGTGCTGCCTGGCCGTACATGCTTGTCCATGTGCCCTTGAGTGTGGCGAGGTCGCAGACTGCTCACGCTTCATGTCTTGGACAGCCTCTGACCGCGCTCCCGACATGCGCATTGCCTCATGCATGAGGACCCACCTGAGCCAGAACAACAACAGATGTGCTGTCTCAGTGACTCCGTGCGCCTGGTCTGAGGCCGCGCATCGCGCATCGGGCCAGGACAACAAGCTCAGCGACGGGCGGCGGTTGGCAGCTGGGTTTGCGGCCGGCATCACCGAGGCGCTCATAATCGTGACGCCCTTCGAAGTCGTGAAGATCCGGCTGCAGCAGCAGCACGGCGGCGACAAGGCTCTCCTGAAGTACAAGGTGCGCTTCCCACAGTTGCGGGCAGTTTGTGGCATGTCTGCAGCAACTGCCCTTGGTGAGGTTGAAGAGCGGGGCATGCTGCATGCGGCCGGCAGCAGGGAGGCGAGTTCCAGGGAGCGGTCCGGGCTGCACATCATCCGCACTGGCAATTGTCACCAGCGCATGGCCCGCATGGCGTGCATGTCACGCTTTTCAGTGGCGTCCGGCGCCCCTGCATGCGGCTGCCGCCACTGTGGCGCACGCAGGTGCGGCGCTGAGCACGGGATGTTTGCGCACTGCGCGGCGGAGTCGTCATGACAGCGCTGGACCTGGGCTCCATGTGCCGCCGCCTGACGGGGGGCTGGCGCCGCCATGCAGGGCCCGGTGCATGCGGCAATTACCATCGTCAAGCAGGACGGCCCGCTGGGGCTGTGGGCGGGCGCGGCGCCGACCGTCATGCGCAACGGCACCAACCAGATGTGCCTCTTCTGGGCCAAGAACCAGTTCGACCGGCTGTTCTTCGACAAGATCGAGGGCGACGGGCGGCAGCTGGCCCCCTGGCAGTCGATGATGTCCGGCTTCTCGGCCGCGTGCATCGGGCCATTCGCGACGGGGCCCTTTGACGTTGTCAAGGCGCGTGCCTGCCTTCCCTCGCCGCGCTGCTGCTGCGCCTGCGAGCGCAGCTGTCAAGGGCAGGGCCCCCGCGGCGCTTGTCGATGTTGCCCAGCTTGCATCAAGCCAGCGTCAGCTGTCCAGACTGTCGGGCGGGCCGGTGTTAAGGCTTCATGCAGCCTCTTGAGATTGTGTATGATGTGGGCCTCGGAGCGTGCAGAGGCACGCGATGCCATACATGCCCAGTGGTGTGTGCAAAGCTCGCGCGCATGCATCCCCAGTGCGCAGAGCTGACGCCGGGGTCCCGCCGCGCGCAGACGCGGCTGATGGCGCAGGAGAAGGGCGACGGGCCGGTGCGCTACCGCGGCCTGCTGGACGCGCTGCTGAAGATCCCGCGCGAGGAGGGCCTGCTCGCGCTGTGGAAGGGCCTGGTGCCGCGGCTCATGCGCATCCCGCCCGGCCAGGCGCGCCCGCCGCGTCCTCTCCCGCCCCACCAGCAGGGCGGCGGCTCCTTTCGTCAGCGACTGCGTGCTATGGACTCAGGCGGCGCGTCTGATTGTCCAGCGGGGCTGCAATGCGCCGCAGTGGTGTCTCACATGCAGATCACCAGCAAGCCACGCATGCACTCTGCCAGTGCAGACCTCTTGGGAAAACGCTGAGGGCGGGAGCTGCTTACCGCCAAGGCCCGCCACGTGAAAGTGTTGCATCGGCTGGGGCGGTAGCAGGCGCCTGGTTTTGCGGGATGAAAGGAAAATAGCCTTGGCATGCTGAGCATGTGATGCTGTGTGTGCAGGCCGGCCTAGGCAGGTGCACACTGCTGAGCCAATAGCCAATAGCCAATAGCCAATAGCCGGATGTACCGCACATGTGAGCTGCTGAGTTGCCGGCTGAGGTTCGTGCGCGCGGCTGTGGCGCAGGCCATTGTATGGGCGGTGTCGGACCAGATTACTGGCTACTTTGAGCGCCGCTCCTGGGACGAGGATCCGCAGCTGGTGGGTGGCTCCGATTGAGCTGCGTATTGCAGCTGTGCGCTTGTAGCAAGTCCAGGAAGGAGCTGTTCTGTTTAACCCTGTTTTGTTGACTAGCAAGTCATGCAAGCACCTGTTTTGTTCAGCCTCGTGCCTTCGAGCTATTAGCAAAAGAAGTGACGCAGACGTTTGTTTGCATTGGAAGGAAAAAATCAAGTACAGCAGTGTAAGCCTGCCTGGGAGTTGCTGGCTGATCAATCGATTAATCGATGCTGTGAAGGAAGGAAGGAAGGCTCTGAGCCCCCCATATGTAACCCCCATGGATACAGGCCGTACCTCTTGTTAACCCGTGGTTACACCCTGCTGCTTGGAGCCTGCTGGCCCAGCACCGCGAACGAGCGCAAAGAGGGAAGTGCAAGCTTGACACGGATACCTGTGCCTGGAGAGGCCACACGCCTGCCCGGACCCAGCATGACAGAGTTCGCCTGCAACTGCCAGCCCTTGGCGTCGCGCCTGGCACGGCGCGCGGCTAGCTTGACGCAGCAGGCCAGCAGCAGCGCAGCGTGCGCGCGGCTGCAGCATGCGCAGCGTGCGCCGCGGCGCGCGCGCGGCGCCCTGCGCTGCAGCGCCGGCATGGGCATAGGCTTCCGCGACCGCGAGGCAGAGGATGTGGTGCAGACGCCAGAGCTGCTGCTGGCGGAGAGCGGCATCCGCGTGCCCAAGGCCGCGTACGGGCTCTCCGTGCGGCAGATTGCTGCGCTGGGCCTCGCCGGCGGCGAGAGCGCGCTCAAGCTGGGCGAGCCAAGCCCGGTGCGTCAGACGCGGGAAGCGCGCTCTGCTTCTGCGCTCTGTTTCTGCGCTGTCTGCCTCAAGGTGACACAGCACGCTCAAGGCAGTGCTCTTTTCCACTGTCATAGTCCTGGGTGCTGCGTGTGTTGTGCGTTTGCTGGCCTCCCTACTTGGCGGAAGCCCACGACGACCAGCTGAACAGGAAAAGTGAGCACATTATCACCCCGAGCTTGCACCAAGTGTCAGGCTCTGCCACGCTGGGCACCACGTCCTGCAGCTATTTGCCGAGTGCTGTCGCTGAGGGCCCCACCGCGGCCGCGCGGCAGGAGTCGCTGCACGCCAAGGCGTTCTACTGCGGTGACGAGGTGCCCACAACGCGGCGGCCAACCCGCATGGCTGCCGGCACTGGCGCAGCGCCGGGCCAGGCGCCGCCGGACCTACCCTCCCTGCTCTTGGACGGCCGCATCTGCTACATCGGCATGCCGGTGCGCTGACCTCCTGCGCGAGACGTGCCGCATTGTATTGTTCACCCACCAGCGCCATCAAGGCGCAGCGCGGCCCACTTCTCACTTCACCCACAGTGGGGCTCTGCGTTTGCATATAGTTTTTTTTGGGGGCACATTAGTTGGAGGGGCGACATGGGAGCGGCAAAGCTGCTGTTGGAGCGGCTGGCAGTGCTTGCTCCAGCGAGTAGCTCACCTAGTCTGCAGCGTGACACCATGGGAGCACAACATAGCATCAATCAGGAGTCGGTGCTGGGGTCGCGCAGCTGGTGCCCCAGGTGACGGAGCTGGTCATCTCGGAGCTGCTCTGGCTCAACTACGCCAACCCGGAGAAGCCTGTCTACGTCTACATCCACTCCATGGGCTCGCAGACGCCCGACGGCCAGGCGCGGCGCTCCCCGCTCGTGCCCCTGGCGGGTGCAGCCGCGCAGAAGACGCGCCTCATGTGTGCCCCTGGCGCCGGTTGTTGCCGCACCAGCACAAGCGCTGCTGACGGGCCCTGCAATGTTTTGCAGCAACGGGGCCGCCGTAGATATTGTGTAGGGTTGCGAAAGCTGTGAGTGTGCTGTGCCAGGGCTGCCTTAAGCTGTGCGGCTGTCATGGGTGCAGGCCGTGGGCTTTGAGACAGAGGCGACCGCGATCATTGACACGCTCAACTACATCCGCCCGGCCATCCACACGCTGGTCATCGGCCAGGCGCGCCCCGCGCGCGCCGCCGGCAGCGCCCTATCTTTGAGCCGCATGGGACGTGCTGACTTGCATTGCCTGGCCAGCGTGCACACGCTGCAGTTTTTGCACGCCATAATTACATGTCGCGGGCGACGTCCTGCCCTGTACATTCATGCGTCTCTGTCCAAGAGCCACCCCACAGCGCATGACAGCGGCCGCATTGCACTGCACGTGTGAAGCGAGGGGCCTCGGGCACAGGCGTCCACTGATGCGAGTCTGCCGCTGTGCCTGCAGGCGTTCGGCAACGCGGCCTTGATCCTGGCGTCGGGCAAGAAGGGCTGCCGCTTTGCGCTGCCGCACGCGCGCATCATGACCGCGCCGCCGCGGCTCAACCGCTCGTTTGGCGCGGCGCCCAACATCATGATCAAGGCCAACGAGCTGGAGTACAGCACGCGCACGTACGTCGAGCTGCTCGCGCGGGGCGTCGGCGCGCCCCTGCCCAAACCCGAATCCTAGTGTCTGTCTAGAGGCGTGTATGCCCGCGCCTGAGCTTGCGGTCCCTATACGTTTTACGTGCTCTCGTGCTTGTATGTATTTAAAATTCAAGGTAAGGAGGCAGAACGGATTAGCTGGGACACTCTGCCTGCCTGGGGCATGTGCACGTCCCAGGGCCCTGTGCTCCCGGCAGGCAAGGAGGAGGCCGAGGTGCGCAAGGACGTGGGCCGCAACCGCTACTTCACGCCCGAGCAGGCTATCGAGTACGGCATCATCGACCGCATTGTGCGCCCGCGCGAGGCGGTGCGCGCCCCGCTCCTTGAAAACCCTGGGAAGCCCTACCAGCCAGGGTCCCCAGACAAGGCGGGGCATGCTGAGCGGTGAGCATTTTTGCATCCTTACCGGGCGAGGGCCATGAACCGTCAGCGCCATGACCTGCACATGTTGTCGCTGGGTGCTCCCGCCCACTGCTGCTGAAAGCTTTACATGACAGGACGCGCCAGCCTGCCCACACGGGCGCAAGAAGTCGACGTTCAGGAGGTGCATGGGCGGTGCGCAGGTTGCGATGGAGAAGAGGGACTACGAGGGCATGTTGCAGAAGGCGCAGGCGCAGCAGCGCCCGCGCGCCATGCCGGGGCCGTCTGCCGACAGCGGCTACTGAGGCTGGGGTGCATGTCATGGCTTCATAGCCCTGTTTCGTGTCGGCCATTCTTTCTCTGGTTGGGACTCCTTGCTCTGTCAGTGCTCATGCAAAGCGCAAGGCTGGATATGTACATCAGTGGTTAGGCGGATGTAGTGGAGCAAGCGTGGTCAAGAGGCCAGGCCTGGCAATGACGCCTGTGACGTTGCTTGGGCGCTTTTTGCTTGCCTTCAGCCCCACACTCTTGCTCAGCATGTAGCTGGTGGGCACACTATTTGGCCACCCTGTTGACAAGTCTATCAGGTCCCAGCGCGTCGGGCGCAGTTTGCTGACAACTTTGTTCTGTGCGCTGTTAGAAGCCGGCATGACATGACATGTTGATTGTGGCCAGCCACCAGATCCTGAGTGATGGACATTGGATGCTGGAACGCCTACACAATCAATGAATAGCTAGTCGAAGAAGCAGCTAGTGGTGCTACCAGCAGCCTGCCAGCAGCAAGCGCATACAGCCAGTCACCGGTGATAAGATGCGTGCCCAGCGCGGGCGTCTGCTGGGTTGCTGTGCTGCAGAGCTGCTGGGCTGTGCCTCTCCGCATGCAGGCGCACCGGGGGCCTGGCTGCGGTGGCTGTCACCGGGCCCTGCGGCGCGGCTGGTGCACAGCCACACCGCGAAGGAGCGCCGCGACTTTCCCACGCAGCTGGCGACCCTGGACGACGTGCGCGGCGTGCTGCGCTTGGCGGGCAGTGACCTCATCCACTTCCTGCAGGTGCCAGGCTTTTCTTAGGTGGATGCACTGCAACGTGCACACTGCAAACGCCTATGCACCTCTCACCAATACCATGCAAGGTCGTAGCAATACACGTGACCTTCTGCAGGGCATCACGACAAATGACTGTGCGCCGCTGGAGAGGAAGGGGGCGCCGCCGCGTTACGCCGCGCTGCTCAACAGTCAGGGCCGGGTCCTGCACGACATGCACTTGCACCGTACACGTGCGCCTGCCCGCCGGCGCTCGACACGTGCCTGGCGCACGTTCCGCTACATACTATGGCTGACCTCTTGACGCTTTGCAGGAGACGAGGCGCCTGTGCTGTTTGCCGACGTGGACAAGGAGGGCATGCCAGACCTCATTAAGCTGTTGCGCCGGTGAGCCAGCTCAGACAGCTTGTGCTTTCTCACCCTTGCTTGTACCCAGCCTCACCGCTGGACAGGGCGGCAGGTATAAGCTGAGGGCCAAAGTCGATGTGGCAGACGTCTCAGACGAGCACAGCGTCTGGGTGCGGTTTGGCACTGATGCTGAGGGCGCCATGCAGCCAAGTGCGTCGGTGCCTCGGTGTGTGCATTGTTTTCTTCTCAGAGTCATTTGCGTGTCCTATGAGCGGCATGCCGTACTTGCAAGGAGGAGGTTGCCGAGCTTGCCCGTGCACTCAGCAACTGAAAACACCTGACGTGGTGCTGTCTTCGCTGTCCTGAGCTGCCGGCTGTTACAGCCATTGCTTGGTGAGGACTTTGCCTTGTGTTCCTTTGTGTTCCTTGCCGCCAAAGCCAGAGGACTGGGTTGTCAGCACTACAACTGCCTATGCAATATCGAACATGGTTATGCGCAGACTGCTGGCCACCGGACCCGCGCTTTGGCGCTTTGGGCCAGCGCAAGCTGCTGCAGCAGGACGACCGCTCGTGCCTGCTGCCAGACGAGCCCGTGACAGATGCAGCCGCGTACCAACAGTGGCGCTTCGAGCTGGGCATTGCTGAGGGCTCTGAGATCCCCACAGGTGCGAAACAAGGGCGGCAGCCTGCGGCACTGTGGCATGGCGCGGCTGCCATATGCCAGGTCCGGAGCTGGCCCGCATGACTGGGTCGGCCTGATAGTGAGGCGGCCCTGTGTGCCAGCATGGGCTCGCAGCTGTATAATGCATGCCTTCACTATACCTGCGCAGCTGAGAGCGGCGACCGGGCGTGTGGACTTTCCCACAGGATGGAACGGAGTGACGGCACCACCTCAATAATGTAGAGCGAGCGTGTCAAGAGGACGCCTGAAGAGGATAGCGGCTGCCTTGCATGGTTGGCGCGGGCCTGATGAGTGCTCGGCTGCGGGCGAGGGCAGGCGCGGCGGTGCCGCTGGAGTACAACCTGGACGGCCTGCACGGCATCAGCTTCACCAAGGGCTGCTACGTGGGCCAGGAGCTCATCGCGCGCGCGCACTTCCGGGGCGTCGTGCGCAAGCGCCTGATGCCAGTCACGCTCGCGCCTGGCGCAGGTGTGGCCTTTAACCGGCATGCTTTGCAGTCTGTTGTGTGTGATCATGCTTCGTTTCAAGCATGCGGGGTGCCACACCCCGGCCCGTACGATTCTGCAGACCGGCGTATTTGACGCGTTGTTGGTATTGCCCAAGTGATCCTGTGACCCATGCTTTACAAGCGGGCAGGGCTGCATGCATATGGTGCTCAGCGGCTGCAATAGCAGCACGCCCCATGCGGTGACTGTCCTGCTCCTGCATGGGCCGGAAAAGTGCTGTGTCAGACACGCAACATGCGGCTGCCACGCGCGGCGCAGACGCCGACGCGGCCGCGCTGGTGCCCGGCGCGAGCATCGTGGCGCCTGGCGGCGGGCGGCCGGTGGGTCGCGTGGCGCTGG
>JAABVA010005865.1_pt1 | contig 11016 bp, 10 predicted proteins | sample 5560331 | NCBI WGS metagenome assembly JAABVA01 (sample SAMN12812661, study PRJNA571458) | rock metagenome | isolation source: Antarctica rocks | place: Antarctica: Victoria Land, Mt New Zealand sud | collected 2016-01-07 | reverse complement strand
TCGCACAAAAAAGGCCCGGACGGACCATCTACCCACCGGTTTCTGGGGCCAACGGCGACCGCGCGCGGCCCCAGAAACCCCTGCTCCGCTTGACCTAGCCGCCTGATTCAGCGGAAACTAGAGATCACCGGCTACATTTACATCTCGTCGCGCACGACCCACACACGCCCATGCGCGTGCTCCAGCACGTAGGGAACCGTCTTCCCCAGGTCGAATTGCCCAAAGCGTGAGCGCGGGACCAGGCCCAGCATGATGAGGCGGCAGCCGCGATCGTTTGCTTCGTCGACGATCGCCGGCCCCGCCTCGCGCGCTTGGATCACCTCGGCTTCGATCTCCACGCCCAAACCCTGCGCCACCGCGATAGCCGTATCGAGCACGCGGTCGTTCGCGCTATTGTCGACCACGGCGTCGAGCGGAAGCGTACGGGGCACCTCTACCACGTTGATGGCGATGACACGGCCACGCCCGGTTTTGCCTTTGAGGCACATGTTGCAGGCCATGCGCACCAGATCCTCGTCCATGCTATTACCGGCGACGGCGACGAGGATGTTGCGCCGTTCTGTCGCGACGACATCCTTCTCCTCGCGCGACTCACGTCGAAATAACGACGTTACCATTGGTTGTCTTGCTCCTCTTTGAGATAATTTATCTATAGTGAGTGGATGATTCCCACCTAGTATAACCACGTCGCGCGTAGAAGTGGGCGTTTATCCTAGCGATCCGCTATTTTCCATGCTTGGTAGATATAGTCCAGGGCTGAGAGGAGCGTCAAGATTGTCGCCGCCACCAGCAATATGTAGGATAGACGCGCGGACCAATTGACAATCGCGATCGTGACCGCGATGAGCGTGAGCAAGGTCTTACCCTTGCCCCAGATGCCGGCGGGGATGACGACGCCGCGCGCCGCCGCCCACGAGCGTAGCCCCGATACGACGAGTTCGCGGCCGACGATGACGATGGCAATCCACGCGGGCACGACGCCGATGCCGACCATGGCGATGAGCGTGGCCGCTACGAGCAGCTTGTCCGCCATCAGGTCGGCGAAGACGCCGAACTGCGAAACGACCTGCCAGCGGCGCGCCAGGTAGCCGTCCAGGTAGTCGGTGATCGAGGCCAGCGCGAACAGAACCGCCGCCGCGATGCGGTGCGGCGGCGCTACCAGCAGCAGCACGACCACCACCGGCGTGGCGATGAGGCGCGCGAGGCTGAGCAGATTGGGGAGCTGCGCGCGCCCGACCGCTGGCCCAGCGCCGCGTCGCGTGGCCGCCGGACTAGGTGCTTTGTCCCGCTTGGGACCCGCTGATGGCGCATCGCCCGGCACAGGATTTTTCACCGGCGGTTCGTGAACTGCAATGGTACAGGATAATCTTTGGCCTTGAGCGTGGTGATGATATCCTGCAACTCATCCTTGCTCTTGCTGGTCACGCGCACCGCGTCGCCCTGGATCTGCGCCTTAGCCTTGGGGTGGGTGTCGCGGATTGCCTTCGTAATATCCTTGGCCAGGTCCTGTGCGATACCCTGTTGCAGCGTCAGCGTCTGGCGCACCGTGCCGCCCGCGGCGGGCTCGATGTCGCCCGGTTTGAGGATCTTGAGCGAGAGGTTGCGGCGCACCATTTTCGACTCGACGAGGTCACGCACACTGTTCAGCGTGATATCCGCCGGCGCCGTGATGACGATGCTCTCTTTCTCCAGTTTGATCTCGCTCTTAGTGTCTTTCAAGTCGTAGCGCGTGCGCATCTCGCGCTCGGCTTGATCGACAGCGTTGACTAACTCCTGTCGATCGAACTCCGACACGACGTCGAACGACGAATCCGTAGCCATATTTCCTCCAGTTATTAGTTGCCAGTTGCCAGTTGCCAGTTGCCAGTAGCCAGTTGTCAGTTGGCAGTTGTCAGTAGCCAGTTGTCAGTTGGCAGTTGTCAGTTGGCTATCCCGTCTAGCCATTAGAGGCGAATAGATGAGGACCGGCGACCCGCAACCAATAACTGGCAACTGGCAACTCTCACAAAATAATGACATGCAGCGCCACGAGCGCGATGAGCAGGAGCACGACGAGGACGAAGACGGTCGCTGCTACGGGTACGACGGCGACGCCGCGCCGTGTCGAGACGGTGGACAGCGGCGCCTGCTTGACCAGCGCGGGGCGCGCCTGCCGATAGAGCGCCTCCATCTCTCCCGGCTGTAGCCCCAGGTAGATCGCGTAGTTGCGGATAGCGCCGCGCGTGTAAACGTCGTCGGGTAGGTCTCCATAACGATCGGCCTCAAGCGCCTGTAGGCGCTCAGCCGGTATCTTAGTCGTCTCCGCGACCTGCGCCAACTTGACACGCTTCGCGTCGCGCGCCGATCGGAAAGTTTCACCGAGCGTGGGCATAGCGTCTTTGTCGCACCCCTGTTTTTCTTTTATTGTACCCGCTCGCGGCGATAGCGGGCGCCCTGCGTGCTCGTGCTATACTTCGGATAACAATTCCCCCTGCCTACCGCCTACGCTAACAATAGTCTGTGTGAGGACCTTGCCTGTGGCAAAACGCATCCTGGCCGTGGATGATAACGAGGATTTGCTGATCTTGCTGTCTGATGTATTGGGTGATGAAGGCTACGATGTCGTGAGGTGCAACCGTTCGCGCGAGGCTTACGGCCTCGCTAAAAGCGCCCGTCCCGATCTTGTATTGCTCGACGTGCTGATGCCCGGCATGAACGGATGGGAAGTCTTGAATGTCTTCTTGCTCGACCGTGAGATGCGTTCCGTGCCGATCGTCCTGATGACGGCCGCCCCGTCCGACGCCCGCAAGCGGCTGGCGCGCGTTGGAGCCCACGATATCACGATCCTGGATAAGCCGTTCACCATCGACCGCCTGCTCGAACGTGTCGACGCGGCGCTCGGCAACCCCAGCGAGTGCGAGCGGCTCTACGACCAACTGACCGGTATCGGGGTGCCCACGCCTATCGGCGCCCCGCGCTCGATCGGTGGCGAAGGCTAGCCGGCAAACGCTCACGGCGTCGTCTCTACTGGGAGCGCCGGCGTCAGTCCGCTGACTGTCCAGCCGGCATGAGTTCGCGGACGTTGTCGTATCCACTGGGAGCGCCGGCTTCTAGCCGGCATACGGTCGCCGCTAGCGTGCTTACCACTATCGACAGACTCGCCCACAAACGGGGCCGGCTAGAAGCCAGCGCTCCCAGTAGAGACCACTGCCTGTACGTTCATCCACGATCACGCCGCGCGGGTCGGGGCTGACGCGGACGAGTCGTCAGGGTATCGTCACCTTGAGGCTGACCGCCCCGGTCCATTCACTGCTGTTGTGGACGTCGATACTGTCCGTTAGCACTTTGACCGTCCATGCGCCATGGTCGTCGAATAGCCAGGGCCGGTGATTGACGGACGACCCGAGACGAGGGAAGAAGCGCCACACCCATAGTCCGTGCCCGATCGGCGTCCCTTCCGCCGCATCGAACCCTACGCCGCCCGCATAGAGCAGGGGGAAGAAAAACGCGCGGGGCCGGTCCGGCCCGCGCACGAACAGGCGCGCCTCCGTGGGCGTAACCATGATTCGCTCCAGGGTGACCGTCGTCCCGTGCTGTGATGTCCCGCTGAGATGGGGTGCGGCCTCACGTACCTTCGGGCTGAGAGGGATGGTAATGTCGAAGGCGAACGGCCCCGCGACGGTGACGGCGCGGCCCATTTTGCCGTAGCCGTAGTACCGTAGCACCCCAACGGCGCTATCCGTCTCACAGGACGGGGCCACGGGCGCCGTGCCCGTCACAATCTCTTCTCCCCGCAGGGCCGGCGCCGCCAAGCGCATCCGCAGCGTCTTGCCAAGGAGGGCGGCGCCGGTGTCGAACTCCTGTACGTTGCCGTGCGCCGCGCCGGCGGCGTGGGTGAGGTTCGAGGTGTCCGCGGCGTTCAGCGGCGCGAGGCGCGTTCCCCGCGCGTCGGTGGCTGTGAGCCCCGCTAGGTCGATACCGGCGAACGCGCGGCCAGGCGGGACGTCGACGTCGTAGCCGACGACCAGGCGGTTCTGGTCCGCGTAGGCCGTCTTGAGCGCGATGGTGTAGCCGCAGGCGCTCCGCGACTGGTTCAGCGCCATGGTATAGCGCTGATCGATCCCACCCGGCAGGAGACTGAGCGCTTGCTGCACCATGCCTGAATCGGCGATCGCCGCCCCGATTCCCACGACCGCGGCCAGCACACCGGCGACGGCGAGGACGCGTGAACCACGACGACGCGGCGCGAAACGACGGGCGGTGGGGCGCGTCGGAGGCATGATCGACATGGGCTCCTCCTCCAGGCGTTCGATGGCCGCGCGTAGGCCCGGCGGCGGGGTTGGCGTCGTGTAGACGTCGTGTAGGTCGGCGAGGAGGGTGTCCAACGTCGTGTTGGGCAGGTCGTTGTGGCGTTTAGTCGACGAGGTCATGGGCCTGCTCCTTAACAGCCTATCCGGAAAATCGTCAGGGAGGCTTATGCAGCCTCTGAGAGCGTATTCAGGCACTTTCCGGATAGGCTGTAAGGGCTTGCAGGGTACGAAAGAGGCTTTTCTTGGTGGCGGCTTCGCTCTTGCCGATCACGACGGCAATCTCGGCGATAGTCAGGTCGGCGGCGAAGCGCAGGGCCAGCAACTCGCGTTTGTCCTGCCCCAGGGGGCCGAGTAGCGTGCGCAGCCGATCCAGGCGCTCACGGCGCAACACGCTGGCCTCGACATCTTGGCCGTCCACCGGCTGAAGCGCTATCGGCAGGGAGTCCCAGTTTATGCTCGGACGCGCGACGCGCTGGTGATCGATGACCGCGTTGCGCGCGATGCGGAAGAGCCATGCCGCGAACGGCGTTCCTCCGTCGCGATAGCGAGGCAACGCGCGTAACGCCTGTAAGAAGACCTGCTGAGTCAGGTCGGCGGCGTCATCGTCGTTGGCCGTGCGCGAGCGGATGTACGCGTAGATGCGGTCCAGGTACTGCTCGTACAGGGCGCTGAAAGCCAGTTCACCGCGTTGAACCGCGCGGACCAGCGCGTCTACGGCGGGAGCAGGGCGCGGACCGGCGTCTCCGTCGATAGCGCCCGCGCCTACGCCGCTATGGGGCGCCGAGAGATTGAGCATTCGTTCCCCCAATGCTGTCTTAGTGATCATCGACGGCGGAGCACGCTAGCAGAACTACCGTCGATGACAGCAGTAATAACGATGTAGCGGGCCAAACGGGGACAAATGCTCCATGCTCTAGTATGGTGTCGTCGTGTCGAAGTCCACTCAGACCTTTTAAGGTCCGGCTTCTGCCATGGTCTTTTAAGGCCAGGCCGGCGGCGTTTGTTGTGTACGGGAGCTTCAGTTCGTGGCTAGCCCACGGCTGAGCGCCGCTGGTCAAGCGCCGAGTGGGGCTGGCGCCGCGCCTCGCGCGGCCACGCGCGTAGCAGCAACAGGACGAAGGTACTGATGATGGCGAGGTTACGGGCCACGATGACGCCGACGGCAAGAGGGTCGAAGTGGCGTAAGGCGTCCCAGACGATGGGGACGGCCGCGCCGAGACCCAACGCCAGGCACAGCGAGCCAGTGACGAGGACGGTGCGCGAACGGGCGCGCCCGAGCGTCACGGCGGCCATCGGGCACAGCCACAGCAGGTAGTGCGTCGGCAGCGCCTTGAAGGCGATGATGAATGCGGCCACGGCGGCCATGCTCAACAGCAGCAGCGCTTCAGGGGTCGGGTCGCGGCGCAGGCGCACCCAGGCGGCGGCATAGGTAGCCACGATGGCCAGACCGAATAGCCACGGCAGCAAAGCCACCAGGGGGCCGTCGAGCGCCGAAAAGATGTCGCGTGAGAGCACTTCGCCGGCCGTGGCCGTGATACTGGCCGGCACGTTATACATGTTGTGCGCGATGAGCACGACCGAGGCGTACACACTCTCGATCTCCACGCCACGCTGCGCCTGGTTGAGCAGCGCTTTGACGAGCCGCACGCCGTCCATGAGGAACAAGGGCACGATGACCGCCGCTGAGGATACCAGCCCGGCCAGGGGGCCATGCCACCAGCCTTTGCGTCCGCGCACGCGGTACTGGTAGAGCAGGAACAGTGGCGCCAGCACCACGGGGTAGCCCTTGAACAACACGGCGGCGGCGAGCGCTACCCACGCCGCGTGGTCGCGTCCGCGCGCGAGCAGCAGGACCGCCAGTAGCGTTAGCATGCCGGGCAGGAGGTCGAACTTGGGCAGGATGGCAAAGGTCGCTAGCGAGAAAACCGTATACGAGAAGGCGGCCTGCCACCCATCCGACCACAGGCGCAGGCGGCGCGCCGCCACGCGCACCAATTGCAGCGTCAACGCGTCGACGACAAGCATGACGAGCGCGAAGCCGGCGGCATAGATAAGGCGGCCGCGTAGGAAACCGGGGATCATGAACAGCGCGGCCGCCAGCGGAGGATACTCGATCGGATAGTCGCGGTAGGGCAGGAGATGGTAGCCGTGCGCGTTCAGCACCGTGCAGTTGACGCCAAGCACAGTGCAATTGCCGTACTGCCAGAATACCTTGTCGCAGGGATGGTCGAGTATGACCACGTTGAGGAACATCAGCAGGCGTGAGAAGGCCCACAGGGCCAGCGTCGGTACCCGCCACGGTGATCCCCCCGCCTGACCATCGAGTGGCTGGAGTCGGGAGGATATGGGACTTTTCACGATGAATTTACCCTTAAACTAGAGTCATCGTTCCTAACTTTGACACAGCCGCGCCTAAAATGCAACAGGCCCCGCGAGCGCGACAGGACTCGTGAATTATCAAAACCTGCGACTGCGGTCGCATGGCAGCAGACGCCGACTGCGGTCGGGAACGGGCTAGCCTGGATTATTCATGAGCAATTTGGTCTAACCAGATTGACCGCATTTGGCTGAACACTCACCTCTGTAGACCGGTAGAAGCGGCCGTAGAGCCGATTTTGGCGTCCAAAGTGGACTCTGGGAGCCTGCAAAGCCACCATCGGCAGCCAATCCAATTCGATGAATGTTTTCATGAATAATCCAGGCTAGCGTACCGGCCGCGCCCCCTCACCCTGACACCGCAGTGTCCGTTGGTCTGCCATGCGACCGCAGTCGCAGGCCAACGAGCGCCTAAAATGCAACAGGCCCCGTGAGCGCGAAGCTCACGGGGCCTGTCATCGAGTTAGTAGTTAGTAGCTAGAAATCGCGTTGACGAGAGCAACTAACTACTGACTACTAATTACTAACTACTCGTCTAGTAGTCCATGCCGCCGCCCGGCGGCATGGACGGGGCAGCGCTGTTCTTCTCGGGCAGGTCGGTGATGATCGTCTCGGTCGTGAGCAGCATGCCGGCGATGCTCGCCGCGCTCTGTAGGGCCGAGCGGGTCACCTTGACCGGGTCAATCACGCCGGCCTGGAACATGTCCTGGTACTCACCGGTGAGGGCATTGTAGCCCTTGCCGGGCTCGAAGCCCTTGACAGCGGCCACGACGACCGAGCCCTCGGCGCCCGCGTTGAACGAGATCTGGCGCAGCGGCTCCTCCAGCGCGCGGCGCAGGATGTCCACACCCGTCTTCTCGTCGCCCGTCAGTTGCAGACGGTCGAGCGCGGGCAGCGCATTGATCAGGGCGACGCCGCCGCCGGCGACGATGCCCTCTTCCACCGCGGCGCGCGTCGCCGAGAGCGCGTCCTCGATGCGGTGCTTCTTCTCTTTGAGCTCGACCTCGGTCGGCGCGCCGACCTTGATCACGGCCACGCCGCCAGAGAGCTTGGCGAGGCGCTCCTGCAGCTTTTCCTTGTCGAAGTCGCTCGTGGTGTCGTCGATCTGCGCGCGAATCTGCTTGGTGCGCGCCTCGATGGCCTCCTGTGAGCCCTTGCCCTCGATGATCGTCGTGTTGTCCTTGGTCGCGGTCACGCGGCGAGCCTGACCGAGCATGTCGATGGTGGTACTGTCCAGCCGCAGGCCGACTTCCTCGGAGATGACCTGGCCGCCCGTGAGCGTCGCGATGTCTTCGAGCATGGCCTTGCGGCGGTCGCCGAAGCCCGGCGCCTTGATGGCCAGGGTGTTGAACGTGCCGCGCAGCTTGTTGACCACCAGGGTAGCCAAAGCCTCGCCGTCGACGTCCTCGGCGATGATGACGAGGTTCTTACCGAACTGCACCAGCTTCTCGAGCACGGGCAGGATGTCGGCGATGGCGCTGATCTTCTTGTCAGTGATCAGGATGTAGGGGTTTTCCAGCGCCGCCTCCATGCGGTCGGCGTTGGTGACCATGTAGGGCGAGATGTAGCCACGGTCGAGCTGCATGCCGTCCACATAGTCCTGCTCCAGGCGCAGACCCTGCGACTCCTCGACGGTGATGACACCGTCCTTGCCGACCTTGCTCATGACCTCGGCGATCATCTGGCCGACGCTCTCATCCTGGCTCGAACCCGCGGCGACCTGCGCCGTCTCCTCGGTCGTGTTGACCGGGCGGGCGAGGGTCCTGAGCTCGTCCATGATGGCGTCCACGCCCTTGTCGATGCCGCGCTTGAGGATCATGGGGTTGGCGCCGGCCGCCACGTTGCGCAGGCCCTCGCCAATAATCGCCTGTGCCAGGACGGTCGCGGTGGTGGTGCCGTCGCCGGCCACGTCGTTGGTCTTGGTGGCGACTTCCTTGACCAGCTGGGCGCCCATGTTCTCGAAGGGGTCGTCGAGCTCGATCTCACGGGCGATGGTTACGCCGTCATTGGTCACGGTTGGCGCGCCGAACTTCTTGTCGAGCACCACGTTACGGCCCTTGGGGCCCAGCGTCACCTTGACCGCGTCGGCCAGCTTGTCCACGCCTGTCTTAAGCGAACGGCGCGCCGACTCGGAAAACTCTAGTTGTTTGGCCACTGAATTCCTCCCAAATAAGCTATCAGCAATCAGCGGTCAGCGATCAGCTTCTTGCAGCGGTCGCAGCCGTCATCGCCTCCGCGATAGGCTGACTGCTGACGGCTGATTGCTGACGGCTGATCCCTACACAATTGCTAAAATATCCTTCTCGCTCACGATGAGCAGGTCCTCGCCGTCGACCTTGACCTCGGTGCCGGCGTACTTGGCGTAGAGGACTTCGGAGCCCTCGGTCACCTCAAGCGCGGTGCGCTGGCCGTTGTCGCCGACCTTACCGGGGCCGACCGCGAGGATGGTCCCGCGCTGCGGCTTCTCCTTGGCCGTGTCCGGCAGGATCACGCCGCTCGCCGTCACTTCTTCGCGCTGCGCGGGGCGGATCACCACCCGGTCGCCCAGCGGCTTAATGTTGACCTTTGTCTCTGTCGCCAACGTCGATTCCTCCTAACTTGTGTCCATCTTTTGTCATTAGCAGTCTCACCTTGAGACTGCTAACCCCAAGACGAATTGTAGCAAATGGGGCTAAAGGTTGCAAGAGGAGGGCGCAGGCTAGCTATACGCTGTTGGCCCGCGATTTCAATCGTAGACCCTGGCCGTTTGACAGATAGAGCCTCTTTCCAGTATAAGTTGGCTAACTCCGCGTGCTCGTGCCCATGCCTGTGCCGCCACATTGATGGGGCCGCACTGATCATCGCGTTGCTATTTTCTATCTTTAGACTGTTGTGACGCTGCACAGGCGGGTAGGGGCGGTGTAGTGAAGGGGGGTACGACTACTCAAGGACGTTCGCCGGCCGCTTCCCGCTCATGATCATGATGTCGGTGGGAAGTTTGCGCTATTGCTATGTCGCGCGCGCTATATCAGCGCTCGCGTCCCTGTTCAATCGTTACGACGCTATATATTCAGCTATATATCAGGAGGATCACAATGTCTCCACGCGCCGCACGTCTTAGTAGTGTGCTCGCCGCGAGCACGATGCTCACCGGTCTAACCGGCATCGCTCACGCCGCGCAGCCCGCCGCCCACCCCCGTGCCAGCATGGCCACCTACGATATTGGTATCTCGGTGCCCCTGCTTCAGCTGCCCGATCTCGCCTATGGCATCAGCCATGGCGTCGATGTCGCTATCGCCGAGGCCAACACCAAGCACACCATCCCTGGTGTCACGATCAATCCTATCCTTCTCGACGACACCCTTAACGGTAAATACAGCGGCTCCAAAGACGCCACCAACGCGCGCCAGTTCATCAACAATGTCCATGTAATCGGTGAGGTCGGCCCGCTCAACAGCGGCGCCGACAAGGTGTCGGAGCCGGTTTACAACGCCAACGGTCTGGTGCAGATCAGCCCCTCCAATACGGCGATTGAGTTGACCGCGCCCTCCAAGCGCGCCCTCTACGAGCCCACCACGGCCAACACGAATTCGCCCATCACCTACTTCCGTACCTGCACCACCGACGCTTATCAGGGGCCGGCGGGGGCCATCTACGCCCGCGAGCACGGCTTCAAGTCGGTCTACGTGACCGACAACAAGGGCACCTACGGCATCGGTCTGGCCGCCACCTTCAAGGCCGAGGCGCTCAAGATTGGCCTCAATGTGCTTGGCTCCGGCGAGCTCGACCCCAACAATCTCGCTACCAGCGCGCAGCAACTTGCGGCGACCATCGCCACCAAGAAGCCGGGCCTGGTCTACTTCGGCGGCGAGTATGGTTCGCAGGGCGGGGCCGAGCTCTTCGCGGACGATCTGCGTCGGGCCGGCCTGAAGACTGTCACCTTCATGGGCGGTGACGGCATCCTCGCGCAGGCCTTCATCAACGGTAGTTCAGCCGGCGGCGCGGCCGGCACGCTGGCGACAACGGTCGGCGGCGACCCCACCAAGGACCCCAACGCGACGGCCTTCCTCGCGGCTGAGAAGGCGCAGTTCCCCAAAACCACCGTCCAAGCGTACGATACGTACGCGTACGACGCGACGAACGCGATCATCAACGCCTTTGCCCGCGCCGTCAAGAACGGCAGCATCAAGGTCGGCGCCGCCATGGACCGGACGCATCGCCTCGTGATCGCCCGCCAGGTGCGGACGACCGATTTCCAGGGCGCGAGCGGCCCCGTGTCGTTCAACGCCAACGGCGATTCGCTCAACCACACCATCGGTGTGTACAAGGTCATCAACGGTAAGTTCGTCTTCCAGTCCGTCGCGCCGAAGGT
>JAABVA010005860.1_pt1 | contig 11019 bp, 10 predicted proteins | sample 5560331 | NCBI WGS metagenome assembly JAABVA01 (sample SAMN12812661, study PRJNA571458) | rock metagenome | isolation source: Antarctica rocks | place: Antarctica: Victoria Land, Mt New Zealand sud | collected 2016-01-07 | reverse complement strand
TGAGTACAGGTTGCCTCGGTCCGCTGCGACACTCATTAGTGTTGGGTAAAGGTGCCCAACCTTGAGAACCATACCAGTATCTTGAATATCTTTGCTCATGTTCGTTTTATTCCTCCCAGAAATGCTTTAACCAATTCCCATGAAACGGCCTGTAGAGCCATCCCATTTACCACCAAACATTACTTGTAGTAACGAAGAAATGTTTTACCCTGTCATTCATCCCAATAGTTACCCCCTATTTCTCCATCACCTAATACATCCTTTGCACGTAAGGGAGAGAACTTTTCATGAGATACCCTTAGATGCTCCGTTGTCAATGATGCATAATAGTTAGTCATAGCGAGAGTAGTATGCCCCATCTGTCGCTGTACGTCAAGTGGACTACGACCCATAGCAAGTTGTGTTGTCGCCATATATCGCCTACACTGATGATGGTAAAAACGCTTCCCATCAATACCAGCCCTCTTACCCAAATCAGAAAACAAAAGGCCAAGAGCAACGCGAGTAAGCGGCTTGCCTTCATGCGACAAAAACACGGCATCCTCTTTTCTTACTACAGTTGTACCACCACGACTAACCAAAAAAGAACGATGTCTCTTAACGTAGTCATGAAGTGCCTTAAATGCTTCTCTCGACACAGGCACCTGTTGCCATGTATCACCCTTACGGTGAATATTCAGCAAACATAAACTACGGTCAATATCACAAAGCCGCAATCCTGCTAACTCTTTTCGCCGAGGTCCAGCATCAATAGAAAGTAGTACCAAAGCACGGTTACGGGCACTTAACGCTTTTTTCAATCGAGGTTGCCTATCATCCCCATATTCACATGCAGCTAACAACTTTTCGATATCGCTAGGTACAAGGGTAGGAATAAACTGCTTTTCCATACGAGGTAGCTTAAAACGAGTCGTGATAGGTTTCTCTATAATCTCCTCTTGTTCCAACCAATGACAAAACGCTAAAACCTGCTTAGAGTACATTTGTACCGTAGAGTCTTTCAACTTTTCGCCATTATACTTAATCAAATGCTCTTGCAGGTATACTACATATTCCCGAAGATGCTTCAACTTCAAATCATCCGTATCCGTTACATCCTGAGATGCTAACCAGTCAGCAAAACGAGGTAACACATAATGATAGTTCTTTAAGGTATCCTCGCTATCATTATTGACTCTGTGAGCAGTCATATAGTCGCGTATAGCTTGCTTAATTTTCATGCATCACCTCCCTTTACGCTGCTTGCAGCCCAAGCTTGACCCGCTTGCGCTGGACTTCCGCCGCAAAGTCTTTCTTTGACCGTTTTTGATACACTAACGACCGCTCGACAAACCGCATTAAAAACGTCGAGATATCCGTATCAGGCTCGATCAGGTCATCCCCTTCCCATGCCGCCATTGAGGTTGCATAGCCAAACATCGACTCAACCGCTTTATCTATATTGCGCTGTTCCTTGCGCTTGCGAATAATCTTCCCAAACTGTACAGGGACTTCACAAATGACCGTAAAGGCTTGCTGCACGATCACCCAATTGGGATGCGTCGGCCAGCGTGAGCGGTTGCTATCGTCCTCCGTTGCCACCACGCAGCGCAACCACCCATCAGGATATTCCGCGTCAGACCCGCCGCCTACTTGCCCTACTGCATACGCCCACAGCACTTCTAAACGGTCTATCAACTCATAGGCACTCTCGATCCCATGAAACACCCCCTCTTGTTTCATCTGATGCACCGCCTCCCGACTATACTTATATTCCAGACGTATCACCGTTTCGTCTTCGTCCTCATCCCATCCGTTCACCCTCCACACGTCTTCCATCCACAGCTTGCCCGACTTCTTAATTTCACGCGTCTTATCATAGATTGTGCAGGACATCGAACCACGAGGCGAGAAATCAAACCCTGATGGTTGCAACCCATAGGAATATTCGGACGCTGTTTCACACGTCCAATCCGCCTCATAATGCGGCACTCGTTTGCGCGAACGTGACACAAAATCACGCCGTATATTCAACGTAAGCAGCTCATCCCATCCTGCAATGTCCACGCACAAATCTGTATCCGAGAGTTGCAGGTAGATATCCGCTTGAAAGAACTCATTGAGAAATGCGTTGACCTCAACCAGCGCAGCACTTAACCCCTGACAACCCCACAAGTATTCCGACGAAAGGCGCACCTGTGCGATGCCATTCCACTTGCCATGCGAGACCGCCAGTGTCACAAAGGGACATTTCAGGAGATAGGGGAATTGCCCATGATTGCCCCCGTTCGGTTGAATGTGCAACGTTTGCCCCGCGAACGTCCACTGTGTCGGTATTTCTCCACTCTCTGCTATTGCCCCCTCTTTCAGGTGGCGCAATTCCCCCCACAGCGTATCCTCTAAGTCTTTTTTCACAGGGTTGCCTTGCTCATCGGTATAAAACCCATTGACGACCAGCGTATCTATGCCACGCGCGACTATCTTCGCTTGTTTGCTCATCGACTTCTCACCTCATCGCTTGCTGTTTGTAGATTAAGGGGCGCGATATACTTGTCCCGCGCCACAACGAAAGGGAAGGGCGTGCGGCACCCCACAGGGGACCCCGCCGCAGACGCCCACCCCCACCCCACCATGTCCCGACAGTTCAACACTCGCCGAACGTTCCCGATAGGGACGAGGGCTAGAGATATGCCCTCCCCCTTCGGGCCACCCCCGGCCCACCAGCACTACACGACCATCTCTCTGTCCCATCGCTACGCAACCTGCTCAGTATGCCGTTTGCACGTGTTACGTTGAGCCAGGAACCGCTCGACTTCCTGCTGGTCAAAGACATAGTCAGGCACAGCTCCACCTGCTGTCGAACGCTGTATGACAGGCGGAAGGCACTTGGTCAGCTTGCCCCGTTCCGCCCACATGTACACTGACCTGCCCCGTACTCCTGCTCTCATTGCCACCTGAGCCACCGTATAAAAAGCCTCTGGCGTGGGAGCCAAAGACACTTGCGACTCAGGCTCTAAGGCCGCCCGCAGCCGCTCCACCGCTCGGCGTTCAACAATGCCAATCGACACCACGGAAACGCCTAAACGTTGGGCAACCTCACTCGCCGGTAAGCCTTGCTCCTTACTTCTCAGACCAAAGCGCAACGCAAGTACTACCCGCTGACGTGGGGTCAAGACCTGCTCGAACACCTGTTGCACTTGTGCCATCAAGTCCTCTTGCTGCTGCACGTGAGCAGCACTGGCAGGTTCATACAACGCCACGAACGAAAAGTAATCTTCCTCTTCTACATCGCACGCTTCCATCAAAGCCTGCACACTGATGACTATGCTTTGTTCTCGCCACCCTACCAGCTCACGAATCTTGTGTTCGCTTACCTGCATCTCGTGTGCCAGTTCCGTCTCGGTAGGCTGCCGTTGCACTCGTTGCTGGATGACCGTTTCAGCATGCTGCAATTTGCCAAGAGCCTCTCGAATATTGCCCGGAAGACGCACAGGTAAATCGCGTTGACGCAGAGCCTTGCGAAGAGCATTGGTCATAAAGGTAACAGCCAGCTTCTGAAACGGAATGGCAGCATAGCGTTCACATTGGTCGAGAGCTGAAAGCAAAGCAATGTTGGCCTCCTGAACCAAATCCATCACCTCGAAGCTTGAGGCACGACGGGCAAACTTGTAAACCATCGGCAGCACCAACCACTGAGAGCATTCGATCAGCTCTTCACGAGCGGCAGCAGCAAGAGAGAGCACCCATTGATTGGGCTGTACTTGTCTCTGTTCGTGCAGCCCTCGTCGCACACGAGTCAGCAACTTCTCCTCTTTTTGTGCTGACAAGTGAGGCGTCGATTTGACCAAGCGGTCATACTGCTGAAAAGCCAGTAACGATGCATCCTCAGAAACGGGAGTAGCAGACATCGAAGTTGTAAGAAGCATAAACACCTCCTAGATTGACAAGCTAGGCTTGGTGAAGCATACTTACTTCGAGAGCCTAGCAGCGCGATCAACGTTTCGTTACCTCTCACCGCCAGCCAGTGTGTTGGCGCACACTGGTTGGCACCTTACCAATTCCACCAATTAGGGTCGCCTATCCAGCACGCTAGCAGAATAACGACAAGCACAATTGCAACTACGTACACCATAATTGTTTTTCCTTTCAAGAGACTAAAAATGCAGGAGAACGACAGAGCCATAGTGAACACCGACCCACCACAACACCAACAGCACGACCAGGACAACCAACAACACTTTCATCATAAACCTGAACCCTCCTCTGACTGCCCATACTGTTGAGCAGCCCACTCTTCAAACAACACAAATTCGACATGAGCAAGATTGACATTGGTACAAATCGAGAAGGGTTGAACACTTGGTGAAAGCGTTTCACACCGTACCTCGACCTCACCATCGTCACTGACCCGAACCACGTCACCACGAAACACCTGATCGAACAGCGCGAACCGGATGTGACGATTGAGGAAACGCGAACGCACCCCCTCAACACGATCCCGCGAGTAACAAGAAACCAATGATGTCATACAACTATCTCCAATAGTTCATGTAACCACACTACAGGTAACTCTCGCTAACGAGGTGTTCTAACACCTCATCAGCAACTTCTTTCAAAAAAACTATCAATCAGCGTCTATACAGAATTTACAGTTTAAAGAGTCTAAAGAAACTATATCACAATCTAAGCATGTTTGTCAACACTTTTAGAATAAAGAGTCCAAAGACTAGTAAGAGACGAGAAAATATGAGATAATCAGTACAGGGAAGCAAACAGCATTAAAAAGGAACGTATGTATGACGAAAACAGCTAAAGCACCTAAAAACTTTTATACAGCTACAGAGGCAATAAAAAAGCTAGGTATGCCTCGCGCAACATTCTTTAATCTTGCAAAGTCAGGAAAGATAAAAAGGGTTGTTCCCGAAGGATATACAGAGGGTTATTATCCAAAAGCAGAAATTGATAAGATGGCAATAGCAAGAGAAATGTTTACTCTTCAATATACCTCTGACTCTTCTATATTCCACAGAGCAGAAGAAAAAGATATACAAGGTATAACCGACTTGGGCATAGCTCTCTTTGGTACAAGCACTACACCAAGCTATGAGAGTCGCCTAGCGTGCTGGAAGAAAAACCCTGACGCTTACTATGTTGTAGAGCAAGATGATTTTATTGTAGGTTGGATAGCCCTAGTTCCAATAAAAAAGGAAGCAATTGATGTATTGATGGGATATGTGAAAGATGCTACAGCCATGTTTACAAAAATGCATCAAAATGTGATGGTTCCTGAAAATATCTTACCGTTTACTACAGAAGGAGCAAAATACGTTTTTTTAACTGTCGGTGCCAGACAAGGATTACCAAGAAGTAAAGCATATGGTATGAAACTAATATCAGGAGGATACGAAGTTCTCAAAGAATTTGCTAGAAATGGTATCATCGTTGAAAAACTTTATGCTACCAGCAGAACTCCCGACGGTGTTAGACTTTGTAGAGATTTAGAATTTCAAGAAGAGGAAACAAACCAAACAAGTGCAGTAAAACGTTTCTGGTTAGACCTAGAAACTACGAACTCACCTTTATGGCATGAATACAAAGAAATAGTAAGAGAATATACGACCAATTACAACCCACTCGGCACTAATAAAGAACAAAAACCAATTCAGAAAGATAAAAGCAAAAAAAGTAGAAGTAAAAAGATCAAAGAAAACAAAAACGAGCTAAACCCGCTTCACACCTAGCCGTTTCCACAAGTGTTATACTAGCTTGGGTACTCTCGGCTTATCGAATTTCTTTCCACACTGCTTTTGCAAATGAATGAACTTGAGGGATGATGTTGATCGCGAACGAATAATTAAATTCTTGGTTAGGTAATCTATCATTTTTCGCGTCATAGTAAAGAGCATCCATGCGAATGCTGAGTGCTAGATAACGCTGTAATGAGCTGTGGAGAGGGAAATAGGGCTTTGTTGAATCTGCTAACTCAATAAAAAATTTTATTCGAGCTTTATGAGCACTGTTTTCTTGAAAACCTCCCTTTGGGGAAGGATATAAACGAACCGGTTTTCCTCCTGAAGGTGGTACTAATATAGTCCAACCATCAGGAGGCACTGAGTAACCGGAAGCAGCAATAAAAGCACTCAAGACACACTCATATGCATGATAAGCATGAAATGTAGCACCATCAGAGAAACCTGAATCAAGTAGCCGACGAGCCATCCTTATATGCCTTAGAGCTAGACCATACCATTTACGTTTTGGATCTGGTCTAACCACAGGAGATGTAATCATAAACTACCTACTCAGCAATGTAATTCCAAGAATAGCTTCTTTACCATCTGCCTTAGCTAATAACTCTGCATGTTGCCATTCTTCTAGTGTTACTAAACGAAATTGTACGAGAATATCCTCATCCCCAAGATCAGAGAATACTTCCTCTGCTATTTGTTGGTACAACTTAAAAGGCCGTTCAGAGGAGCGTAATATTATTTGAATAACTACATCGTCGTAGGGTAAGTTACGCAAATCAATACCATAATTTGCCCAATCTCCAATAGCCATCACTCGCTCAATTTGCTCTTCAAAATCACTCTCTAAGCGCAAAAGAACAATCTTTAAAATATCTTTGAGATGACTATAAATTGCTTCAAAACGTGCATGACCGCTATTTGCTTCTCTAAGTAAATCACCTAGAAACGCAAAGCCTTCTGGATTAAGTTGTAATAGACCATCACCCCTTTGTACTTGTCGATTCTCGAGCCATTCTCTCATTGAATCTGCTCGTGATGGTCTAAATAGAAGACGTAACTGTTTATACTCTGTTACCTTTTTCGGGTCGAACCGCCAAACCCGAGGACTTACTTGTTGTGCCATACTACGCAGAAGCCTAGAGATATCAGTAGAAACCGGTTCTAAATCATGGTCTTTAGACAAATAGGTTAAAAGATGTTGTCTAATGGTACCTTCTGTGACTTCGTTTTTTTCTCGAAGCAAATCAAAGATTAAATAACGTACACGGTCAGTGCTTTCAAGTGAAGCGTCAAGTGAAGCCTCTGGAGACATTATCCAGAAGACCGATCCAACGTCTGGTTGCCACGTAGTGAATTTGGGTCCTTTTAACACTTTCTGAATATCCTCAGTAACACCTGTAGGATTATCTCGGTAATTATGGAAAGCTCTGCTATCAAGAACTTGTTGTATGACACCGGAGGTAATTATATCAATATCAGCTCCTAAATATGCCACTATCAAACGCTCTATCTCGTGTTCAACATAATTAGTGCGTGTGGGTAAGCTAAGTACTGGTGCTTCACCGTAAAAACTTTCAAACCTACGTGGAGCCATTTTACGGAAGTTTAAATACATATCTCCTTGAGGATTAATATTAGGGCTTTCTATCTGACGAGTCGAGCGAATTGTCATATTCTGCCAAGTAGCATTTACATAATGCAACCCGTTATCTTCACATGCAGCAACAATAGCTTGCCATAAACTTAAATCTTTATGCTTATAGACAAGTGTAAACCAGTGGTCAGACTTTAATGCACGTGAAATAGATGCCACTGCGGCTGCAAACTCTTCTTCAAATTGTTCACGGCTTTTATGCTGAGTACCGCTAGTAATTAACTCTGCTTTTCTAGCCTCAGAAGTAATTTCCATATCTAGCCAAGCCGCCCAGAGAATAGAAAGGTCTAAAAAGTGAATACGATTTGAATAAGGAGGATCAGTGAAACAATAATCAACTTTTCCTTCCCCAGTAATTTCATGAATCCGAGAAGCTGGTAAATCAGTCAGCGTAAAACTGTTATATTTCGTACCAATAAGTCGATTAGTTTCTTCCTTCGCACGATATACATTAGAAAAAATACGTTTTACAGTAGGCCATACAGATATTTCGTAAAATGAGCTTTTAGCAGGAGAAAAACTGAAGCGTCTAAGAAAATTAGCATTACCTCGATAAGCTGATCTATCAGATGGAAGACTATACGTAATATTTGTATATCTTACAGTATTTGCTAAGACTACTTTCATAAGATCACGATAGAGATCATCTTCAATCTGATTAATCGCATCTCTAAGGATAGTAAGGCCAGCCAGTTGACGAGGGGTGTGTAGTTTATCTACAGTGTCTATTCCTACTGCTCCTCTTACTGTAGTTGGAATTTGGTCACGAGGGTAATCCAAACTATGGAGTACTTTAGTTATATCATTCTCTGTCATCATATCCAAGCTAGTAATTGCTACCTCTGCAATGGAGCTAACTTGATTATATGCTTCGTTAAGTCGCGCAAGGTTAACAGGAGCAACAGCAGTCATTCTTGTAATAAAACGAGCAACAGGATTTATATCACCAGCTATCGCTCTTCTACCCAAAACAAGCGACTCAACAGGTGTTACACCGCTTCCTGCAAAGGGATCACAAACAAGATCGCCAAGTCTAGTGTAGTGTTTTATGTACTCCTGTACAACAGGCCATGGCTTTTTAGCAAAAAATGGGAAAAACCCAAAATGACGTGCGGCACCAGCTTCACGCGATTTAAATGGGATACTAAAATCAATTGGGGTATCAGGAATTAAGGGTTGATTGCTTTCAGGTGTTGCATCAGTGCGTAAAGGCCAGTTTGCCATAGCTAAGCTACCTCCTGCAGTTTTGCTACCTGCTCGTGAATTGGAACGAGTAACATCATTTGATGATGGTGTTTTAATACGTCAACTACCTCACCATCACTAAAAGCATAATAGACGGAGTAACCATCCGTAAGTAAATAAGCTTCAGATTCGTATAACTCAACACCACTTGCATGAAGGTTACGTGCAACTTGCTGGACTTGCCGTGGAGAAAACCCAGATCGGCGAAGCTCGCATACAATCAAAGCCTTAACAACTTCTGTTTTCGTATAAAACAGAGCAGGCTTACCATTATTAGCATCAGCATCACGGAGTGTTGGTGTAATAAGTCCAATCTGTGCCCAATATGTTACTTGCTTACGAGTCATGCCTGTCAAACGCATAAGTTCGGGAGCAGTATATAAATGATGTTTACGGCTTCTTTGCTGTTCTAGCCCCTCAGATATAGGCCCCAATCCAGCAAGCAAGTTATTTTCACTGGACATTAATCATCTCCATTAGCAAAAGTTATCGCCTTTGCTCATTGTAATGCATATCTATTAAGAATGCAAGTAATGAGAAGGTATAAAAACTGTTACATAACGCTCTCAATTTTTAGAAGGGACAAACAATTGTGAGAATAAGCGGAAAAAGGACAAAACAAAGACAGTAGGCTTGCACTCTCTAAAAAGAGCGAAAGACTACTGCTTAACTGAACTGTTAGGAATTGCGTAATTGGTTAGAACGGCCTGTAGAGACGCTTGAAGGCATAGAGAAATGGGCGATACAGGATTCGAACCTGTGACCTACTGCGTGTAAAATATCCTGTACCAAGCACCTACTGAGCTTTCAAAAACTTACCTCAAATAAAAGCCCTGGTAGTCAGATAAGCACCAGGGCCTCTCATGCTAAAACTATTTCACAAACGTTAATTAGAAGCGTTTGTTGCTATACGCAATATATCTGCTCTCACTGATTTAGGAACATAGGGACAGGAAGCAAGGCTACTTCCACACCGCTCAACGTCAAACGCGCCCTCTATTGCAAGTTGTTTGTTTTCTTCCAGTCGGTCCAAATCTCCACCAGAGTTTTTAACAACTCGCTCAGCTACACTTGCACGAAATCCTTCCACTTTTTTCCATGCTTCTTCCATATCTTCCTGATTAGTAAAACCTGTTGCAATGGCAGACGCGACAGCAATACTTGCAGTTCCATCTGCAGTAGTGAATTTCTCTGAGACAGACTCAGGTAAGCGCAGCAAAGCTGTATATCGTCGTATTGTTTGAGTACTGATGCCAGTATGCTTAGATACCTCAGTAATTGACCCGTAATGTTCAGAAAGGGCACTGAAACTTCGAGCTTTGTCAATTGGTGCCATGTCTGCACGTTGCATATTTTCTATCAAAGAAACAGCCATAGCTTGCTGGTCATGCAAATCTGTGCGAATGATGGCAGTGATATTTGTTTGCCCTAGAAGGCGACAAGCTAATACACGTCTCTGACCTGCCACAACCTCGTACCCCCCCTCTCTACGGGGACGTACTGTAATAGGATTGAGCAAGCCATGTTCCTGAATACTTTTTGCTAGATCATCCAATGTAGCATCTTCAGTTCCCTGCTTGAGATCCTTGCGTGCATTTTGTGCCGATATCTTGATCTCAGCAAGCGCAATGTCAACGACTTGAGCCATTATTTAATCTCACTTTCTCATGTGCTTCAAGATGGTTTCATCAATATACCTGATAATCTTGTCAAGAAGAACATATGCTATATATCTATTCTTCTTGACACCATCAAAAACGGAAAGTTAAAGTACTTCCTATTGTCAAAAGCAACAGTTAGGACTACAGCATCGTATAAATATGCCATAATTTAATCAACCCCAACGTTTGGCGAAAGACATCAGCGTATGGCAACGCAGGAAGAACGCATCACAAAGTTAGAGCAAATAATAGGAGAATACCCCCTAGTTTTACAAAGCTTCGCCTATGAATTAACAATGGTGAAAGGACTCATTATTAACTAAGCTAACACCACACAAGAATTAAGAAGAGATTTGAATGATGTCAAAATATAATTGGTATATATTGAGGAACAACTTCATACACTACTCACACTTTTAAGCCCATATTAAAAAACGCAAAGAAATGTTATACCCAATGCATGAAAATACTCTCAATATACTGTTATAAGCTCATCTACATAGCGCAAAAATACCTCTTGAAGCAGCCTATAGAGCCAGTTCAAGAGGTATTGAATTTCTGTCCTTGTTCGGACAAGAACAACTGTACTATTCCTCCCAGAAGTGCTTGACCCAGCCGCGTTTCTGCATGATGCGTCGCAGTTCGTGGGTTGGAGTGTAGCCACACAGAATATACAGAGTTCCACCGGACTCAACGTTTTTGAGTGCCGCGTCGAGTGCTGCCTCGCGGT
>JAABVA010005858.1_pt1 | contig 11022 bp, 10 predicted proteins | sample 5560331 | NCBI WGS metagenome assembly JAABVA01 (sample SAMN12812661, study PRJNA571458) | rock metagenome | isolation source: Antarctica rocks | place: Antarctica: Victoria Land, Mt New Zealand sud | collected 2016-01-07 | reverse complement strand
TCTGAGTCTCAAGCTGAAGCGCACAATCTACAATGTAAGTTCACATGTTATATAGTGTGTTTCGTCTGGCATATATGTAATATTTGCACTAAATGATGATGTATGTTGCAGCTGGATGATGAATGGTACATAGCCTTTGTCAATGAGGTCGGCTGCTGCTTTCTGCATCACCCAGCAAGTGACATGCTGCACAGCTAGGCGCATGTGTTGTTGCTGCCTTTGAGCACAAGAATCTACTCCCGCTACAATCGTTTGGCATGCTGCTACCACTTCATTTGTTCCTCAGTGCATTGACGCCATTCCTGCAGTTGCCAGATGAGGCTTCTCAAGGAGCATCAACACTCAAGATTCCTCAGAGAGCTTACTTTCAGTCATTGGTAAGTCTCACCCTGACACTGAGCAACTTCTTTGGGGGTCACGTTGTGCTCATGCATGCCAAGCAGCCATCTGCTAGCTGCGCGACTGACCTTTTGACATGCTGTTAGGTGTCCATTAGTTCACCGATACAATCAGGACACTGCACTCTCTTGCACAATACTATATTCAGGCATCAATATCACGGCTTCGTGGTAGCACATTGCATGCATGCAATCGTTCCAGCTTGTATGAGTACTTTATCAAGGGTTATTGGCTGGTATGCAGATAGAGGCTATAGCCACCAACGATAACAGTGATGAGGGCAAACCTTGGGTCAGGTCCACAGATGCTGTTAATCTCAACCTCACACAGGCCTCTTTCACTCAAGCAAGCCAGGCAGAGGCAGGCTCTCAGGTGCTGCCCATCCCAATTGTTTAGAAAAGCTCAGAACACCTTATCAATTCCACAGATGCTTTAGACGTGCGGCTTATCATGGCAGCAACATTGACCTCCATTCCCTTGTTTCATTCCATTGTTGCTGCTGCATCTTGCATCTGGCAAGCGGCGCCATCGGTGGCAAGCTTTACTGGTGGGTGCAGAACATGGAGTGAGTTCTCCGTCATCAAGCTATGCAGTAGTGAGCTGCAAACGCGTATCACATAATGTGAACTAGTCACCCAAACATGTATGTTAATGTACGTATATGAAGTGAATGACTGGTAATGTGTTTGAGTCATTGTTCTGCTATTGGGTAACTCACGCTTGCACAGTAGTCTATGCAAAGAATGCACAGTCTGAGTGTGTAAGTCCCACTTGCAGTATGCCTGCTGTTCATGCATCAAACAAGCCTTTGTTGGCTGCTGCAGGTCACAAACGCACGCCTGACACATGCTGAAAAGGAAGAGACGCTGAAGCAGCTTGTAACTGAGGGGTGGATTGCTCAAACACCAGACAGGCCTGGATGCTACAGTGTTGGAGTACGAGCCTTTCTGGAGCTTGGGCAGTACTTGACGGATCTAGACCTTCCTGAAAGCACACGCAACATTTGGCAGAAGTTTTTGTGACAGCAAGGGATTGTCCAGGTGTGGTGCATGTAGAGTAGAACATTGACAGATGTGCAAATGTAGATTAGACTCAAGACAGCAGACAATTCACACATGTACTACAACAGCTGAATGACTACAGGAGCATATTCGACTATCCTGGGCAGCTGTTCATGTTTTGTCTGCATGCAAGTTTAATACACAGTCAATAGTTGGCTGCCCCCAGGCATAAGCAGCTGCTGTTGTGGGCTAAGAAAGCCCTGTGATGATACTGCCAGTGTCTGCTGCTCTGTGACAGATCAGCTGGGGCCAAGGTTCAGCTTTGGCAATATTATATGCTGTTGAAAAGCTACTTGTGATGAAAAGTTTGCATTTGCATGCTATTGCCATACCATTCAGAAAAGGCCCCTTCTCGTCCGATCAGGGAAGTCAAGCTGGATTGGGCTAAACTAGTACTCGGCTCAGTGATCGCCCGGGAACCTTGAGTGCTGTAGTGTTTGCTTTTGCATGTCCATTAGTGACACCGCTTTTGCTTCTGCTGACAGCGCCTGCTGAGCATGTGCTGAGACATCACATCCTGCATTAGTTGGAACGGCCGCTGTGATGGCTGGGCTGGGCCTCCGTGGAGATTTTGGCAGCTTCTTTGGATATGTGTTTCCTGAGTCACCTGAAGGCATTCATTCTAGGAAGGACAGCAGCTGAGATTACGGTACGCAAGCACAGCAGGTTGTCATGTCTCTGTGTAGCCTACAGTCTCTGCAAGTGTGATGAGGCTCAGTTGGTGTCATACCTAGAGGTGCTGCCTTTGTTGCCAAAATGATTGGGTTTGACAGTATATGTTGGGTACCGGTAGTCTGGCCACTGTCTAGGACCACCAACCTTGCAACACATCACTAATTTGGAATTGGACGCAGTGTAAGCTGTCATGAACTTGCTGAAGGCCTACAGAAGCTGTATGTGGGGCGTTGTGAGGCACACAGCACTACTGACCTATCACTTTTGAGCCATGCTGATGGCATTGTGCTTGCAACAGGTAGAAGGGAGTGGCTGCTTGTGAACAATGCGCAGATGTAGCAACCTTTAGAAGGTTACTTGCTCTGTATCACAAACAGCAGAAAAAGTATGTCTGGTGTATAGCCTGACTTCTGTCCCATTACCTGTTTTTACAAGATAGCCGCATTGACTATTTAAATGTCCAGTGTGACACAAAAGGTACTTGTGCCAGTTGGCACTTCAAGCATGTCTGTCCCTCTGGAGCAACCTCCATTGACAATCTGTACAGATGCATACTCTGCTTGTACAATGTGTCATCAGACAATGCTGAAAGCTACTAAAAAGCATGTACACTGTCCACAAGTCAGGATCAACACTTCAGCTGGCCCTGTTCTGATGCACGCCAGTCTCCTTCAGATGCTGCTGCAGAGCCTCATAGACCTGCATTGCATGGACACATGAGTAACACTGATAGCAAACTCCACCATATGTTCAGTGTGAGCACCAAGAGCCATTGAAGGCCTGATGCAGTCCCATCATCCTGTCAGTGTCAGTCACGCAACGACTGTGCAAGCTGCATGTGACAGCACACAGCACACTTGACAGGCTGAGTCAGCATGGACCCGTTCCGCATGGCTTGACAAGATATAGATCACATGCGTCTAACACTGACATCAGTCAGTGCAGCAGTACACCTATACTGTCTTCACAGCACACAAGGAGTAGCAGGCGGCCCTTTTCGTTACGTGGACCCCACCCATCCACACAATGGTGCTCAGATGTCACGGAGTAACGCAAACATAAGTCAACTTTTGTAGTTTCTGTTGAGATAATCACCCCGGGTCTTGACGTCTTGCAATTTTGCTCTGAGTGTGCAGTTTGTAGATGTTCCTTTGTTGCTGAACCATGCAGAAGCCTTTGACACGCTTCCTGACCCGCTAATGCATGACATTAAAATCAAGGTATGGCCTAAAACAGAAGCAATTAATGCAAACCAGCTGGTGCAACACTAAGATTGACAAGTATGCGAGCGGAAGGATGTGCAGATACCTTCTGACAGTCAGCCTTGCAGCTTGTCTGGTTCGCCTGCCATTCTGGCATGGGCCACCAGCTGGGTCGACTCACATCTTTGTATAGCTGCAGCAGCATTCGATTTCTGTCGGGACAACACACGTGATACTACTGCATGTAAGCAAGTCCAGTAGCTTTCACACTGCTGGACTCAGTCAATTCATGGTCAATGGTGTGGCATGCAGCAGAAAAAGCACAATCAGACGATAACACAGATTCACAACACACCAGAGCATCATGACACGTGTATGAAGCATAGTCAGGACGAGTGTCTCACGGATGCAGTATTGGGCATAGCAAGCACTAACGAAGCAGCCAGAATTGCATTGGCAGGACCGAACAAGGGTGCACAGCTCAACGTCAATGAGCCAAAACATGTGTGCACCATATAGATACACATGAGATGAGTGGAATGCATGAAACAGTCTACAAGTGCAACTTTCATGTATGCCCAAGCTCTTATTATGCCCGCCAACTTTTGTTGCCTTGCGGGTGCAGCTGTATCTGAATGCTGTGCTCAGTGTAGACTAGACGTAGGCAAAGATCAATCATACCCCACACTGACAGCAGCAATCAACAGGTGTGCTTGACTGACTTGTCATCTCTTCTTGGGCGCATACTGTGTGGTCATCACTTGTGAGCATCACAAGTAGGAAAGGGTCAGCCAGCTGACCAAAAACATATCAAAGCCAAGTGTGTTTCTACTTGGGTGATGGGTAAGGAGAAACTAGGGTTAGGACATACTCAGGGTTTCGATAGCAACAGAGAGTGACCAGATGTTGACTAAAACGGCTACACTGTAGCTGAAATGACTAATTCTGACCAATGCGAACCAATTTAGGTTCTGATATGTTGAGGTTCTGACCTGGTGGACAGGCTTCTCTCCGGCAAGTGTGCGCTGCTCATTGACCCACAGCTTGACAGCCCTCTTCACCACAGAGGACAGCTTGGAAGCAAGGCCCCAGTGTTCGTGGGGCCAGTGGGCCACCTCGTCCAACAGCTCATCATCCTCTGCCTCTGCAAAGCCCTCCTGCAGGACCAGACACAAACACACAAACATGCTGATGACAGCTTTAAATGCATGATGAGAAAGCTTGGCGGATTCTTTTATAGGCGGGCCTGACGCACCTTGCTGCATGGAATTTCATCAGCCAAACAACAGCGATGTGCACAGCTTGAGGCCGGAGCATCACATGAAACTCAAGAATCAGCACGTGCAACAACACAAGCCGATTTATAGAGCCTAAGGGGTTTGACGCCAGTCCTTAGTGGCATGTCAATAGCTGTGTCCTGTTCATGCAAGGGGAGCTGCAGATGACTCATGTGACATTTGTGACAGCTGAGTTCCACACCATGAGCAGCAGAAGTAGCACAGATAGCACTGCAAGGTGCTTGCCTGGCCAGGAGACGTTGGCTTGAGTCTTCCTGTAGAGGGAGAAGGGCTGTGCAAGACATGAGACTGCTGGCTGGCACGTGGACTATCAGGCACGCTCTGCACCTGTGTGGCGGCATCAGCTTCGCCCTCCTCACCCTCAATCTTATCTTCAGTGCCACTGCTAGATGTTTCTTCGTCTTCTTCATCTTGTTCAACATTGTCGTCAGCTTCTGTCGTATCATTGGCATCATCACCACTGTTACCTGCCTCCTGCTCTTCTTCTTTCTGACCTTCAGCACCCTTGGCTACCTGCAAGGCAAGGCCGCAAGGAAATTTCATCCGTGCATAGTCACTGCATGAAGTGATGGCACGCCTCATATTCATCATGTTGGGTGGCACTGCTGGTTGATGTGGTGCTTGCAGTGCTTCCATGCAAAAAGTCTACTCAACATAGTGAAAGCTACATTGCAGATGATCATACATGTGCGCTCGTACACGCATGGGCAGTACATTATTGGCATTGGACAGCGCCTGGGGCAGCATCCTACTTGCATACCGCAGCATTGTTGTGTGCTGGATGTCACACACTCTCTCATGAGTAAAGTACAGCATGCATCATCTGCTGATCAGCATCCAAATCAAACAGGGTGCTTATCAGGACATTGGCTCAAATGCAATAAAATGGAAATAACATGCAAAGAGGACATGCAGATCAGGGCCAAAATGATGCATAACCTGCTGCCACATCAGTAGAGCCAGGAATCAGCTGCTCACCTCACGGTTGGGTTTCTTAGCTGACTTAGTACTGCCTTTGGCAGCAGGTGAGGTTTCCGCTTCTTCTGCATTTGACTCATTACCAGACCCATTGCCATGTGACCCTTCCTCATTGTCTGAGCCATTGCTTAAAGTGCTGCCTGAGTCAGTACCACCTGAAGTGCCGCTGCTGTTGTCTGCTTTGCTGCTTCCACTGGGCTGCACAGCTGGTCTGTCTTCCTGTGTGATGTCGTCATCATCAGCATCATTCCCTGCATTTAGGGGTAGGTGCCTGGCTGTGATGACAACATGTATGGTGCACTCCTTGGTGCATAAAACAGACGGGAGCAGCAAGGCATCAACAGCTGCTGTGGCAACTCATATGGCAGGCAGACAATGGTGAGGTTCAATTTGCTGCCCTTCTATCGTTTGAGAGGCAGCGCACATTCAATTTGAACAACAAAGGCATGCAAGAGATAGCGAGAGTGCTGTGCAGGCCCCAAGCAGATCCCTATAGCATACTGCACTGTGCACGTGAACACACTGTACACCTCCCATGTGCAAGAAAGAGCACGCTGTATCAGAACAGGTTGCACACCTGCAGTGAATCATGCAATGCAGCCAAAAGGCAAAGATCAGCAAAGCAAGGTGGGTGTTGCATGCACATAGCTAGTCATGGCAAATTGACATGAGGCTTCAACACTGCTATGCCTTGCAGGTCAAGCTTGTTGTTTACACTGTGGGTCACAAGCAAGAGTGATACATGTATGACACATCTCATTAAACCGCCATTATAACCAATGCCTATTTGCAGAAACAGTGTTGGTTTTAGAATGTCAGTGATCTGCCGTCTCAACGGGACGTACGCAGTACAAGTAAGGCAACTGTCTAAAACTTGCAACTGCTATCTGTCTTGTTCTGATGGAGGGAGCTAAAAAGGCCTTGACATGTGCTTGCCCAGCCCCAATGCCATCTCTGGTACTTTGTGAGTGAGAGCGCCAGTACAGGGATGTGCAATGGATGGTGGCAGTGTTGCAGTTCAAGGTGACGGCGAGGTGTCATACTGACCACACAATGTGTGAACGAGCTGATCAAGAGGGATGAGTGGTGAGGTGTTGCCCATGCTGCTACCTGCAAGAGCCTCATGTGGCATCTGTGTCAATGGCGTCCCTATGTCAACATCTTCCTCGGAAGAGTCAGAGTCAATGCTCGAGTCATCAGAGGAGGAATAGGAAGTTGCTGGGGCTGCAGGAGCAGCTGCCACCTGAGTGGGAGCAACCACCACCTGGGTGGGGCCAACTTCTTCCTCAGACTCCGAGCTGTCCTCTGAGGACTCTTCTTGGCTGGAGGATGATGAGGAAGGTGCGGCTTCAGGATCAACAGCTTCTTCCCCTGAACAAGTGCACGCCAAGTAACAGACTAAGTTGAAATGTGATGCATATCATTGGCTGCTATGTGATTAGCCATGCTGCGCTAAGCAGATACAGTGAAGCTTGCATGCTGCTATGCATTTGGACAAACAATGTCGAATGTCGGGGATCCATGTTTGCATGTTATGTTACACACAAGACACACAAAACCTTTTCCAATTTGGATTGAAATGCACCCACAATACTGGCTCAGCTCCATCAGTACCATCCTGCCACTATGCATCAAGTACAGCTCTTTTCAGTTCACGGCCCTTCTCAGTTTACGGCTAACCAGTCAATCATACTCAATGCAGTTGGTTGAGTAAGCAGCACACGCAGGATGCGCTTTGCTTACAACCATTGCAGGAGGATGGTACCTGTCACATGGTCAGGCTCCTGGTTAGGGTCGGCTGCCTGGTCTGCCTGTGCCATCTTGCCTTTAGCAACAGCATCTGCCTTCTGTGCTGAGGGAGCTGCCTCGGCACCATCCTTGGCAGCTGCCTCAGAAGCCGCTTTGGCAGCTTCAGACGGTGCTGTGGCTGCAGCCTTCGCTTTGGCTCTGGCAGCTGCGTCACTAGGTGTGGCACTAGCATCTTGCCTGTCCTGCTGCTTGCCGTCACAAGGCTCATCACTGGCTGCAGCCTCTGTTCCAGATCCCTGGGCTGGGTCTGGAATGGGAGGCATCAATGCCAATGCAGCTGCTCCTGACCCCCCTGCTGCTGGACCCCTTGCTGCTGAGGCCCCGGCATTTGGTCTCCCAGCGGCTGGGGCCCCTGCTGCTGAAGTCGCTGCCATTAACCTGTTACCGGGCGTGACCTTCCTTACCCAGGGTGCAGGCTGCCGAGCTGGTGTGTCAGTTGGCTCCTGTAGTGGTGCAGCGTCAGGTGCAGCATCAGGCTCTGAGTCAGACTCTGAGTCAGCGGGTCTCGCAAGTGATGTGCTAGGTGCTGGGGGGATGTCCTCAGATATTGGCTGACCAGCTGGGTCTTTTCCAGCATCAGTCTGTGCAACATCCGTCTGTGATGTTTTGTACAGCACCTGGCAAATCATCATTACATGATGTAATGATGCATGTAGGTTTTCAGCAGCAAAACAGCGCAACACCACGCAGCATGATTGCTGGGTGTGATCTGTTGTCTCACGACTCCACATGTTATTGTACCATTGGTGTGGACGACTTCATGTGTCGATAAATGGGCAAGTCTGCTCATGATCCTTGACACATCAGTCAGCAGCCAAAGATCACATGAAGAGCGACTAATGCAGCACGTGCAGCAAAGACACTAGCTGCAGCATGGAATGATTGCACAGCATCTTACGTATACAAAGAGATTCACCTGAATGGCTTCCCCCTTCTGCTTGGCTTGGTCCTGGCTGCTGCCTGGGCCATCCGCATTCTCTGTTCCCTTGACAGCAGCTGACGGGCTTGCTGCCGAAGGCTTCTGGGAAGATGTGAGCTGATGCTGCTCAGCAGCCAAATTGTCTGCCTCACCAGGCTTGGCAGCTGTCCTGCCCTTGGATGTGGTCCTGACCTCCTGATCAACTGTTGGCAGGATGTCCTTGTGCCCAGCTATATGCTGCACCAACAGACAGGCGGTTTTAGCCTCAGCTAGCTTAGCTCACACACATCTGTCTGCATCAGTACAGTGTATGCTGCAGTGGTGCATGAGAGAGCTGGTTCAGGTAGACGACCCCTGGGTCAGGTTTGCATGTCTGATACATGTGCATGCTGTAACAGCTGATGGGCATTTATGTACATGTCAGTGAGTAAGAGGCATGCACCACGGTTGAGTATGGCATTACCCGCTGAGCCTGGCTGTCTGTGTCCTTCTCCGCGTCCTTGACCATCTTTGTGCTAGGCGGCGCTGCATCCTTACCCTTGGCAGCTTGAGCACGAGCAGATGAGGGACCAGCCTTGTCAGAATTGCTCTTCTTCTGCTGGCCAGACCTGCTACCCTTGGGAGTAGCCTTAGCAGCTTCTTCAGCAACAGTAGCCTTGGCAGCTTCCTCAGCCTTGGCAGCTGCACCAGCAGCTGCTTTGGCAGACAACTTGAGCGCTGCAGCTAATCCTTGGGCTGCTTGTTGCTGAGCTGCAGTAGATGCCCCTGCTTGCTGCTCCTGAGCCTGATCTGCAGAACCTGTCTTGGCAGCCTTGGCAGCTGACTGGCCTTGGGCAGAGGCTGGTACTGACTGGGCAGGCTGCTCCTCGTCATGCACCTTGACCAGACATACCACAAGTCACTTTCGGATCACAATTCTGCAGGACATGACAGTAGATGTTGGTATGGCGTGACAACATGCCACAACCATTGGTTTTCCTGGTGCAACACAAATGCATGTGTTCAGAAAAGGCGAGCATCACCTATGCAGTGTGGGGGAGCAAGACAGTGGACATGACAACAGGTATCATTTCAAGTTCAGACAACAAGCTAATATCTAATTAGCCGCACACCTACGAGCTGTACAATATGTGCTTTCACATCAATTAGTTTCAAAAATGCTCACTCAAGAAATTGTGCTGCAAAGCAGTAAAAACAGAATGCCGTAGGTACTCAGGCACTGTGCTTCAAGCTGTCTAAGGATCGTAGATCCTCTGGCGCAGAAGGCTCTCACCTTACTGCTGCTTTGCTTCTTCTCACCCTTGTTGCCCTTGTTGCTTTTGCGTCGGCCAGCATGGCCCTCAGCTGGGCTGGCAACATGGTTTGCAGTGGTCTCCTTCACAGGGGCTTCACCAAGCTGTGCCAGATCCTCATTGCTAAAGCCATAAGCTGCACCTGCTTCACTCAATGTCTTCCTCTTTGGGGCAGCCTGCTTACTGCCATCAGTTTTTGCTACTGCAGGCATACACAACAAGAACTAATGTTGCAGGGGCACATCATCATTGTGTCTATGTTACAGCATAAAGCAGTAAATGCAAAGCTATGCATGATCCCACGCTGCTTGCTTACACAATGCAGGCTGACAGAAAGGCATCAACAGTTAGTTGCTGTCTAATTGTTGCAGTTTTGGCCTCCAAGCACAGCAGTGAGTGTTCCTGATGTGGCAAGACCATCACCTGCTTGCTGCTCCTGAGGCTCATGCTCATCTGCTTCATCAACTGCTTTGCCATTGGATGCCTTGTCCTTGGAGGAGGCAGGTGCAGCTGAAGTGCCTGCTTGCTGGTCTGCATCAGGCACCTGTAGCAGCAAGGCATTACCAGACCGAAAATGATTGCCAAGAGGATAATTGCCTCTCAAACTTTAGCCATCTTGAGGATACACAAAGAATTGCAGATTGTGTTCTGTAGTGTGGGTATGCATGCCTCAGGTAAGCATATCTCACACACACACACCAAAAGATTTTCAGGTTTCTTGATGATGTTATGCCCTCTCAGATTCATCAAGATTGTGTTTTCAATCTACAGCATCGGATTGCAAAGAAAGGCAGTATCATATGCACGTAAATATGAAGAAAACTTTATGCTGCAGCTTGGGGAGCAGACTGGTTGCAAGCCGGGAATGTTGATGACGGTGACAGTCGGCATGGAGTGGTACCTGCTTGACCTCGGCATCAAGGGGGGAGAGGACTGGCTTGGATGCCTTCTTGGGACCAAGAGGCGTCACCTCAATGCTGTGGCTTTTGCCCTTGCCGGCTTTCTTGGCTGCAGGAGGCTTGCCCTGCAGGAGACACATGACCAGAAATGATGCAATAGCAGCAACATGCTCTATCAGGCATCGATGCAGTGTCACAATGGCCCAAAGTCTGCTCTTTGATAGCACCTGATGCAAGTGGTGAATGTCAGCTGCATCTACAGGGCCTGATGTGCTCTGCATGCATGCCCATTCATGCAATGCATGGACTGTCATCAGAGGCAAGTGGCCGCCATTAGCTTATTTGCATGAATGATGCTGGTCACAAATTGACAACAATCTGTGTATGTTGACGCAACATATAAGTTTCAGACTCACATGGGAGTGCATGGGAGCTTTGCCCTTGTCATCATCAGGTACTGCTTGTGCTGCAGCCGCGTCTGCATCGTTGT
>JAABVA010005856.1_pt1 | contig 11026 bp, 9 predicted proteins | sample 5560331 | NCBI WGS metagenome assembly JAABVA01 (sample SAMN12812661, study PRJNA571458) | rock metagenome | isolation source: Antarctica rocks | place: Antarctica: Victoria Land, Mt New Zealand sud | collected 2016-01-07 | reverse complement strand
AGTAGCGCTGCAGCAGGGTGTAGTGGCCCTGATTGACCGTCGAGCTAAGCTGCTGATCGACCGCCGACGTCGGAGGGACATCCTTTCGCGCGGAGATGAAGCCACTGCTTCGCACCCAGGCCTGCTGACCGGCCTTCGACATGAAATAGGCCAGGCCCTTCATCGCCGCGTCCTTGTGCTGCCCCTGGGCACTAACCATGAGCGGACTCGTCTCGAAGATGGCGACCTTCCCCGCCGATGGGGTGACGTCCGGCATGAGGAAGAGGCCATAGTCCTTGCCCGGCTTGAAGCCATCGGCGATGAGCGTCGGCTCATTCCAGGTCCCGTCCTCCATCATGGCGATCTTGCCCTGGATGAAGAGGCGGTTCTGGTCGTGGGGCGAGCTCGGGTTACTCCCCGTGACGATCGCGGGGTTGCTGAAGTCGCCGGCCTTGATCATGCTGGCCCACAGGGTCATGACCTTGACCACGGCCGGGTCCGTGTACTTGGCCTTGCCGGCCATCAGCTTGTTGTAGAGCGAGGGGTCGCTGCCCGCCAGCAGCGACTCGAAATAGATGAAGCCGGGCCAGCGTCCGTCGATCGAGATCCCCAACGGGTCGATGCCATGGGCGCGGATGGTCTTGGCGAGCGACTCGAGCTGGGCGAAGGTCGTCGGCGGCTCGAGACCATATTTGCTGAAGACATGTTTGTTATAGAAGACGGCCCAATAGGCCGTGTACAGGGGCGCCCCGTAGGTCTTGCCGTTGTAGGTAAAGGCCGAGCGGATCGCGGGATCGTAGGCACTCGCGTTTTGATTCCAGAGCGACGACGTATCCTGGGCCAGGCCGCTGCTCGCGATGTCCGTCATGAGGTAGCCGGACCACCAGGTGAAGAGATCGGGCGCTTTAGACGTCCGCCCTGAGGTGCGGATAGCGGCCTGATACGTCGTCGTATCCGCGTAGGGCACGGCCTTCCAGTTCACACCGACCGCCTTGGCGGCGGCGGCGCCCGCGGCGTTAAAAAATGGGGCCCAGGTTGGCTTGTCATTGGCCAGCTGCAAGGTGGCGCCCGCCGCGGCGGGGTGCGCGACGCGCGCGGCCTGTGAGATCCCGACTGTTGGCAGGGTCAAGCCTAGACTCAGGACCCCCGCGCCAAACCACCGCGATACCGTGATTGATCGGCCTTTCATCGAATACTCCTTTGTACTGTCCGGTACTATTTGTACTGTCGGGTACTATTGCTGTCCCGCGAGAGAGAGTAACACCGATTGTGGATGCCCCAGCGGACTGTCATCGGTAGGGGCACGCCAGGACTGCGTTCTCGGCCGTTGAGCCGTTGCGCGCCATCACCTCCTTTCGTCGCCGCGCCCGTCTGTCAGTGCGGGCCGCCATTCCCCTTTACACGTCGGCCCCTCGTGGGTTATGATGTCGTCATAACGTGTTAAGGTTGAGTGTATTATGACGGAGATGAGTGAGTTTGTCAACTAGGAAAACGACGCTAGGTGTCGGTATGGATGTGACAGCCCATCCCAACGCCGTATCGTGGGAGCCGCAGGACCCTGCCCCCGCTGTCCTGGCCTTCGATCTGGGGGGGACGCGCATCAAGGCGGGGATTGTGCGGGGAACGTGCGTGTCCTCTCTTCAGGTTGAGCCCACGGATGACCGCGAGGAGAGCGCCGCCCTCGCGGCCCTCCTGCGGCTCGGCCACCGCTTGATGGACACGCGCGAGGGCGGCGATGTCACCGCCGTCGGCGTGAGCGTCAAAGGGATCGTCGACCCGGTGGGTGGTGTTGTGCGCGACGTCAAGGAGCGCTTGGTGGGTCTGGTCGGCCAGCCGTTGGCCGCGATCTTGGCCCGGGAGTTTGGGCGGCCGGCCGTCGTCGAGAACGATGCGCGCATGTACGCCCTGGGCGAGTGGTCCCACGGCGCCGGCCATGGACACCGGAATGTCGTCTGCTTGACATTGGGGACCGGCGTCGGCAGCGGCGTGGTCCTCGACGGACGCCTCTTGCGTGGGCCACGCGGCGTCGGAGGTATTTTTGCCGGGCACGCCACCGTGCAGGTCGATGGCCCCCCCTGCACCTGCGGTAACGTGGGGTGCCTGGAGGCGGTCATCGGGACGGCGGGGTTTGTGCGTCTGGCCGACGAGGCCGTGACGCGCGACCCATCCCCTTCCGTGCTCCGTCATGCGTCACGTACCCCCCAGCACATTTTCGAGGCCGCTGCGCGCGGGGACGCGCTCGCCTCGACCCTCACACACACGTTCGCGACCTATCTCGGGGCGGGCATTGTCACCGCCATCCACGCCTACGATCCTGACATCGTCGTACTGGGCGGCGGCATGATGCACTCGTTCGCGCCTTTCCTGCCGTGTGTACAAGCGTACGTCGACGCCCACGCCTGGACTGTTCCGCGTGGCCGCGTGCGTATCGTCCCAGCGGCCCTGGGCGACGCCGCGGCCTTGATCGGCGTGGCCACACTGGCCACGCAGGCCGATAGTCTGTCATAACCCTAATCGACACAGAGGATAGAGAGAGGAGCGTCCGTCAATGGTCTCGCCAATGTACCGCACCCAGCCGATTCACACGATGCCCGACTTCATAATAGGAGAGGGCTACGAGGTACTGGCCGCGCGGGTGCGCGACCGCATCGCCGCTGCTGGTCCGCGTCCGCTTATCGTGATCGACGGCTTTGTCGGCACGCCGTGGACCGCGTTCATCGCCCACCTCCGCGCCGCCCTGGACGACGTCGGTATGGCCGCATGCTGGCACTCGACGGCGGACTGCTTCCTGCCCGCGTCGCGGATTGACGCCCTCCTCGCGCCCATCCTCACCGACGATCCCGTCTTCGGGCGGATCTATCATGGTCACCTGGAGGAATGGTGGGATACGGGGCGTGTCGAGACGCTGCGGCGGACGGCGCTGGATCGCGCTGACACCACCATCATCTATGGGTTCGGAGCCTCACGGGTGGCGACGGGGGATCTGCGTGTCTACGTGGACGTCCCGAAGGACAAAGGTCAGGAACTCGCCGCGCAGGGGGCCGTCCTGAATGTTGGCGCGAACGACGCGCCGAGCGCGTTCGGGACGATGTACAAACGCCTGTACTTCGTCGACTGGCCCATGCTCAACCGGATCAAACGCGCCATGCTCCCGCACCTTGACCTGTTCGTGGATCTGACGGACGTGGACACGCCACGTTGCGCCGACGGGCAGGAGTTCCGTCAGGCGCTCCACGCCCTGGCGCGGCGGCCCTTCCGGGTCAAGCCATGGTTCGCGCCCGGCCCATGGGGCGGCCAGTGGATGAAGGAGCAGTTCGGGCTGCCCCCGGAGCAGCCCAATTACGCCTGGTCCTTCGAGTTGATCGCGCCAGAGAACGGGCTGCTGCTGGGCGACGGAACCAGGGCGCTGGAATGCGCCTTCGACTACCTCCTGTGGCAGGAGACCGAGGCGGTGCTGGGCGAAGCCGTCGCCGCTCGTTTCGGCAGCTACTTCCCCATCCGCTTCGATTATCTGGACACGATGGGCGGGACCAACCTGTCCTGCCAGGTGCATCCGCGCGTCGACTACATCCGTGATGAGTTTGGTGAGCCGTTCACGCAGGATGAAACCTACTACATCGTGACCTGTGAGCCGGGCGCCCAGGTGTTCCTGGGTCTGCGCGATGACAGCGACATCGCGCGGTTCGAGGCAGCCGCGCGGGACGCGCGCGACCGGGCGGTCCCCTTCGAGATCGCCGATCATGTCAATAGCCTGCCCAGTGCGCCGCACGACCTGTTCTTGATCCCCAGCGGCACGGTGCATTGCAGCGGCGCCGATAATCTGGTCCTGGAGATCAGCGCCACCCCGTACATCTACACCTTCAAAATCTACGATTACCTGCGCAGCGACTTGCACGGGAACCTACGCCACGTTCACCTCGATCATGCCTTCGCCAACCTCGACGCGACGCGTACGGCCCCCTGGGTTCAGGAGCATCTCGTCCCGACACCGATAGCCTTGCGCGAGGGGGCAACATGGGGCGAGTACTGTATCGGGGATAGCGATAAGCTCTTTTTCGCCATCCACCGCCTCGAATTCGCGGATGAGATCAATGATCAGACCGATGGGAAGTTCATCGCCCTCAACCTGGTGGAAGGGGAGCGGTGTGAGATCGTAACGTCTGGTCAGGAGCCCGTCGAGCTACGCTTTGCCGAGAGCATCGTGATCCCGGCCAGTGTCGCCGTCTATACCCTGCGCAACACGGGGCAGGCTCTGTGCAAGGTGGTGAAAGCTTTTGTGAAAGGATAAGCGTCCTGAAGGGCCTCTCCGTCGTGTCGCACGGATACTCCAACCGGCCACGACGGTTCGTAGCTCCAAGAGGCGCGCCGGCACAGGACATGACACGCAGTGATAGAGTACTCCGCCGATTGATGCGAGTATGCCGATGAAGCGATAGGTACATGCACATGATGGACGCTATTCTAACGGGCGATATCGGCACCACTGGGGTGAAGGTTTGCCTGTTTAGTCTCGATGGTCAGCTACTGGCTCTAGAATCCGTCGGCCATGTCACGCACCGTCGTATGGGAAACGAAGCCGAGCAAGACCCCTATGATTGGTTGTGTGGCTTCATGTGTGCCGCGTGGGATGTCCTCTCGGCGTCCCCAGCTGCCGTGTGCGTCGTCGGTATCGGATTGACGGGACAGATGGCCGCGTGTTTGGGCATAGATGAGCACGGCGAACCAACACATGCGGCCTTAACGTGGGCCGACCAGCGTGCCGTACAGGACGCGGCGCATTTGGCCGCCACGCTCGGCTCCGCAACGGTCTACCGGCTGACTGGTAATCCTATCAGCCCGATGTACCTGCCAGCCAAAGCCGCGTGGCTCAAGAGGGAACGCCCGTCTGCCTATGCGCGCACGCATGTTTTTCTCCAAGCGCAAGACTTTATCGCCTACCAACTCACCGGTGCTGTTGCAACTGATTATTCCAACGCATCCTGCACAGGTTTGTTTGATCTTACCGGGCGGCGCTGGTCTTCGGATATCGTGGACGCCATGGACATTGCCGTAGACAAGTTGCCACCTGTTGTCGCGGCGGCTACGTGCGTGGGCGGACTGCGGGCGGATATGGCGTCCACCATCGGCCTCCCGGACGGCCTCCCGGTCATCCTTGGAGGAGGTGATGGCCCGTCGACGGCGGTGGGCGCTGGTGCGGTGGGAGATGGCGATGGATATATCTACATCGGTTCCTCAGCGTGGCTAGCCTTTACAGCCCGCACGCCCTTCCGCCATCACGATCGCGGCATCGTCAGCTTTTTACACCTTGATCCTGACCTATATACGCACACTGGATCAATGCAAGCAGCGGGAACAGCCCTTGACTGGTCCGCGCAGACGCTGCTAACTACTACCCTGGATACAGACGTCTACAGTCAACTCAACGAACAGGCGGCAACGCCGTCGATACATGATGACCTGCTCTTTCTTCCGTACTTACTCGGTGAGCGAACGCCCTATTGGGATCCATCAGCGCGTGGCGCCTTCATCGGACTCACCCCGCAGCACACTGCGGTCGATATGTGTCGCTCCGTCTTCGAGGGGGTGGCCCTCCATCTGCGTGTGATCAGCGACGTGTTCGCCGGGGAACACTTGCGGCTGCCGGTCGTCCCACTCGTCGGTGGTGGCGTCCGCTTGCGACATTTGTGCCAGGTCATTGCTAACGCTTTCGACACGCCCGTTGCCGAACTGAACACACAGGTGGATGCGACCAGCCGGGGCGCCTTCGTCGCGGCAGCAGTCGCGCTCGGCTTGCAACCCGACTTTGCTACGGAGCAAGTGGCTATGGATGGATATAGCAATCTCTGGCAGCCCAACCCGGACCAAGCTTCTCGCCTCGCCGCCTTGCTACCACTTTTTCGCGAGGCGTACGAGGGATTGCAGCCTGTGTTTGCGCGTTTGACCAGCCTGAGACCGGCTTGAGAGGGACGATAGAGTGGTAAGGGAAGGGGTTGTCGTGGAGCAGACAAGAGTGGCCTGGGTTATCGGTGCGGCCGCAGGTATCGGGGACGCGATCGCGAAGCGTTTTGCCGCAGATGGGTGGACGCTGGCCCTGACGAACGAACCGGGAGTACCCCCGACAGCGCCTGTCCCATTGGCCTGGACAGGCGACTGCGATGTGCGTGATCCGGTCGCCGTGGAGGGGACCTATCGTCGCATCGTACAAGAGGTCGGACCAGTCATGGCTGTGTCGTACAACGCGGGCGTCAATGGCCCGTATGATGAGACCACGGCAACGCCAGATGACTGGCGACGTACGCTAGATGTCAACCTTCTAGGTGCTGTGTGGGTAGCCGAAGCCGTGGCGCCTGATATGATGGCGCGAGGTGCAGGGGCGATCGTCTTCACCGCGTCGACGAACGCGCACAAGCCGGCGCCATACATGATCCCCTATCGCGCAAGTAAGGCCGCGCTCGTCATGTACATGCGCAGTCTTGCCCTACTCCTCGCTCCCCATGGCGTCCGTGTCAATGCAGTCTGCCCAGGGGTAGTACTGACGCCGATGCAGAGGCGTGTCAATGAGGAACGCGCGATTCAGACCGGACGCTCTCCGGAGGATGCCCTGGCCGAGCGGCGGGCACGTATCCCCGCGCAGGCGTTTGTTGAAGCCGACGAGGTCGCGACCGTCGTGGCGCTATTGGTCAGCGGCCAGGTCCCGTCGATCGTCGGGCAGGAGTTGGTGATCGACGGCGGGGACGTACAGTACCTCTAGCGGGACACATCGCCCTCGCATTCCAGGGTGGGCGTGGTGGAGGGAGCATACCGCTGACACGGCACAAGTGGTCGACGGCGCGAGAGTGACACGGGTAGACGGAAGTGAGGAACGCGTGAGAGATTTAAAGCCCGTTGCTGGCCTTGATCTAACCCTAAATGAGGAGCAGTTGACTCTCCGTTTCGGGCCGGGAATCGCCCATCCGGCCCCGGAGATACGAACTCTAGCCCAAGTCCGGCCGATGCTCGAAGATCCCGGGGCCAGAGGTCCTGAACGCCTGTACAGCATCTATATGGACATCTATCGTGACGCGGACGCGGACGCCCTGCAAGCACAACGCCTCCTGTATGGATCTGTCATTTATAACCACGGCACGATCGGACAGGAACGCCTGCGCAGCCAAGGGCACATCCATTCAGAAAAGCGTGGTGTTGGGTTGCGGTACTCCGAAGTGTATGATTTTTGGACGGGGCGCGGTTTCGTGTATCTGCAGAAGGAGCCTACTCCCGAGGTGACGCGGGCCTATCTTGTGCAGGTCGAGGCCGGGGATAAGGTGGTCATCCCTTTTGGGTGGGCGCACCTTGTGGTGACTCTGGGTGAGGATGTGCTATCGTTCGGAGCCTGGTGTGCGCGCGACAACAAGCTGGAATATACCGAACTGCGTGCGCTTGGCGGGCCGGCCCACTTTGTCCAAGCCGACGGCTCCGTCCTCACAAACCCGCGCTATCGTTCCGTTCCCCAGGTGACGTATGCAACGCCTGCCGATTTTCCCGACCTGGGTATTCCCAGGGACAAGCCGATCTACAGATCGTGGCTTGAGAGCCCTGATTTGTTCGCCTTCATGTCCAATCCCGAGATCATTGGCGATATCTGGTCTGATCTATAACGATGAGGCGAAGCATCATAAATGCTTGGCTTGAAGGGAGGAGGTCCTGTGACTGCAACCGTTGACATACCAGGTTATCGCACTATCCCCATACACACGTTGCCCTGGCTGTCCATCCACACCGGCCATGACAAGCCGGCCTCCGCACTGAAGCGGCTCCTTGAGGAAGCGGGACGGCCCGCGCGTATCGTGATTGACGGTTTCAGCGGCGTACAATGGGAGACGTTCATAGGATGCCTGCGTACGGAGTTGACACGCCAAGGTGTGCCGGCGCGGTGGATATCAACGGAACACTGCTTGTTGCCGCCCGAGCGCGTGGATGACCTGCTTGCCCCGTTTTTGACGGCTGACCCTGTATTCGGTCGTCTTTTTCGCGTGCCTCTCCTTCTACAGTACGCTCTCGGAGCCAATCGGGGAAAACCGCGCGTCGCTACCGCCAGAACAGCCTCGCACATGATCAGAACTCGCCTGTTATCCACGCCTTGCAACCGGACGAGGGGCAGCGCTTGCCGATCGGACGACAGGTGGAACAATCTACGGGTCAGAACTTACCGGTAGACGCGGGACGAACAGTCTTCAAAGAGCATGCATCGTGGATGCGCGGGTGGCGCAATGAAGACGTGAACGTGTCTGACTGACCTCACGGTTTCAGTATCGGACGTGCATCCCCCATCAACCACAGGGAGCGGCCAGCTAACGCCGCTCCGACTCTTAACATACGAGGAGGTATGGTATGCAGGCGGTCAGACTTGAAGCCATCAACAGCTTGACCGTGCGAGAGGTGTCGACGCCGTCGCCACGTCCGGGTGAATTGGTCGTGCGCATAGAAGCATGCGGCGTGTGTGGCAGTGATCGCCACATTCTGCATGGCGAGTATCCAGCAAAGCCGCCGGTCACGCTAGGCCATGAGTTTGCGGGCACGGTCGTCTCATCCAGCGGCGACGTTCCGCTCGCGACCGGGACGCGCGTTGCCGTCAACCCGAACATCTCATGCGGCATATGTCGAGAGTGCCGGCGGGGCAATGTGCAGTTTTGCCTCAACCTCCGGGCGCTCGGAGTCGACCGCGATGGCGGACTCGCGGAGTATGCGGTGGTGCCTATGACGCAGGCATACGCGTTGTCGCCCGGTACACCCGCGGAATACGGCGCGTTGTGTGAACCCCTGGCCTGCTGCCTGCACGGTATCGATGTCGCCAACATTCGGCCCGGGATGACGGTCGCCGTCCTCGGGGGCGGAGTCATCGGTCAGCTCATGGTGCAACTGGCGCGCTTAGCTGGCGCAACCAGCGTCATCCTTTCCACACGACAGCCCAGCCGACGACAACTCGCTGAACGGTTGGGGGCGACGGCCACGATCGATCCAGGGGCCGTGGATGTCGTCGCGGCCGTGACCGGCGCCGAGGGACTTGTGCCCGATGGGATCGATGTCGTGCTGGAATGCGCCGGCACGATGGAGACCGTCGAACAGGCGCTGCAGCTTGCTCGGCGAGGTGGGACTGTGGTGCTTTTCGGGGTAACGCCGCGATCGCAGACGACCACCATCACTCCCCATGATGTGTTGGTGCGCGAGTTGCATATCGTGGGCGCGTACCTGAATCCGCTCACCCATGGACGCGCGGTAGAACTCGTGGCATCGGGGAAACTGGACCTTGCGCCCCTCATCACACACCATCTCGCACTCGCGGACGTACCGGCGCTGCTCACGTCCTCGCCGCAGCCAGGCGAAGTAAAGGCAATGTTCACGACCTGACACCTCATGCACGACCATGTCGTAGACCCGAGGATGCACTTCCGGTGGCCGTGGCCGTGCGGATCCGTCGTGCGGGGCGGTTTGACCGGGATGACGATGAGAGGAGGGGCGTCAATTGTCAAGGGGGTTCCGTTGGGGCCTGCTGAGATAGATGAAAGATCTTCGGAACGGGTGTTGCTGATCAGCCAAAACAGAGCCGTGCGAGAGGTTTGGAGACCTGGAGACGGTAAAAGTGGGGCGCTGCGACCGGTTCATCCGATGGTTTTTCGGCCAAAACGCGTCATCTCAGCACGCCCCAGCGGAACCAGTGTGAAGGGGTTTCGCCGAAGTACCTCTAAAGGCGCGTCGAAAGGGTACGGCGCAACTACTTCACGGTGGTTGGGAAGTCGCACCGTGAGTGGGTCGGCGGGCGTTAGCCAGCGTGCCGGTGCACGAGAAGGGCTGCAGCCCTTCTCGTTATAGTCTGCGGCCTTGGCCTCGGCGTTCGCCATATCCAGATCCGCGCAGGCGACGGGCTCAAGACTATCCAGACGATGAGCATTCTCCAGGTACATGCCGCTCATAGTGCCGCAGCCAATCACGCCTATGCCCACACGTTCCGTCGCGCCAATCACGCGCGGTCCTCTTTGCCTGCCGCCAGGCTCTCACGCGTCGTACCGCCAGCGTTGTGTGGCGTGTCGGACTCCGCGCGCGCCGCCCAGAGCAGCCCGCGCACGCAGAGGCTCAAAACCTCGGGCTGGGCTACCACGTTGGCATGATGACCGAGCGAGCAGTAGAAGACACGGCCTTGTCCCCACACCCGCGTCCAGACGACCGGCACCTCGACGGGGCCGTTGGCGGCGTGCGGGCCGTCCGCGACCGGGAAGCGCGTCGTCGCCAACACCTTGTTGGCGGGGTCCACATGCATATAGTACTGCTCGGTCGCCACCGTGAAGTCGCGTGCGCCCTCCGTGATGTAGTGAGCGTCGTCGGCGATCGTCACCGTATAGGTCACGCCGTCGTTGCCGGGATGGGCGACCCACTGGCCGCCGGTCATGAACTGGTAGTCCGGCGCGTTGCGGAAGGCGTCGCCCATGCCGCCGTGGCACCCGCCCAGTCCCACGCCGCCCTCGACGGCGGCCAGGAGCGCCGCCAGTTGCTCCGTGGTGATCGTACCCATCGTCCATAGCGGCACGATGAGGTCCAGGGAACGCAGGCGTTCCGCGTCGAGGAAGGCGTCGAGCGTCGCGGATACCGCGACGTCAAAGCCCCTGTCGCGCAGCGCGGCGGCGAAGATCGCGGCGATCTGCTCCGGCTCGTGGCCGTCCCATCCGCCCCAGACGATGAGCGCGCGCCGTGGCGTCCCGCTCGTGTGTGTCGCGTGTTCCATGCATGCTCCTTTTGACGCCTTGGTGAGGACGTCACTGTTAGCGCGCCGCCGAGAGGTCGGAGTAGGTGACGTCTGTCTATACGGCTCGACCGCATCAAGGGATCGGGCAACAGCTACCGGAGGGTATGCCCGCCGACAGACCGCCGTCCGGTCAGCGCCAGCCCATTCACGCCCCTCCGATCATGGGCGGTCTCCATCATGCCCTGGTGGGACAGCACGATGACCGCTCTGGCTCGGAGACGACCGCCTACGACCATGAGGCAGTGCGCCTGGATCGCCATTCGCCGGTCG
>JAABVA010005855.1_pt1 | contig 11026 bp, 11 predicted proteins | sample 5560331 | NCBI WGS metagenome assembly JAABVA01 (sample SAMN12812661, study PRJNA571458) | rock metagenome | isolation source: Antarctica rocks | place: Antarctica: Victoria Land, Mt New Zealand sud | collected 2016-01-07 | reverse complement strand
CAGCGCACCGCCTTCACCACCACGACGCTCGCCGCCTATCACGGTGCGCTGACCGACATCAAGAACCGCTATGCGGGAACCCCGGTGGGCGCCTCCGAGAGCATCGTGGCGATGCTGGCCCCCGCACTGGACCTCCGGCTCATCACCCCGCCGAGCTTCCTCACCGCCATCAGCCAGGGCGCCGACCCGACCGCCGCCGACAAGACCACCGTCGACGAACAGCTCAACAGCGGTGCCGTCAAGGTCTACGTCTACAACAGCCAGAACGCCACGCCGGACATCCAGGCGCAGGTGAAACTGGCGGAAAGCAAGGGGATTCCGGTGTCCACCATTACCGAGACGCTGCCAGCCGGGGTGGACAACTGGCAGCAGTGGCAGACCAGCCAGCTGTTGGCGCTCCGAGACGCGCTGGCCAAGGCCACGGGCAGATGACGCCCGTTCTGCAATTGCAGGGTGCCGCCGTCCGCAGGGGCGGGGCAACCCTGTGGAGCGACCTCGACGTCACCGTGCAACCCGGCGAGTTCGTCGCAGTGCTCGGACCCAACGGGGTCGGCAAGTCCACTTTGGTCAAGGCGGTGCTCGGTCAGCTTCCGCTGGCTTCCGGGGAGCTCCGGGTACTGGGCGACGCACCTCCGGCGGCGAACGAGCACATCGGCTACCTGCCGCAGCGCCGCAGCTTCGACCCGACCCTGCGGGTGCGGGGCATCGACATCGTGCGGCTCGGCCTGGATGGCAACCGTTGGGGCTTCCCGCTGCCGGGGCGCGCCCGGTTCAGTGCGCGTGCCCGGGCGGCGCAGGACCGGGTCCGCGAGGTGGTCGAGCTGGTGGACGCGCAGGCCTACGCGCATCGCCCGGTGGGCCAACTCTCCGGTGGGGAACAGCAGCGGCTGCTCATTGCGCAGGCCCTGGTCTCCCGCCCGCGGCTGTTGCTGCTCGACGAGCCGTTGGACAGCCTGGACCTGCCGAACCAAACGTCCGTCGCCGCCCTGGTGTCGCGCATCTGCCGCAGCGGCGACGTGGCGGTGGTGATGGTGGCGCACGACGTCAACCCGATCCTGGGCTACCTCGACCAGGTGGTGTACCTGGCCCAGCACGGCGCTGCCGCCGGCCCGGCGCGCGAGGTCATCACCAGCGGCACCCTCAGCCGGCTCTACGGCACCCCGGTGGAGGTACTGCCCACCTTGGACGGGCGCCTGGTCGTCGTCGGGGTGCCCGAGGCGCCGGCCATGCACAGCTCCCGTCACTGATGGACCCCCAGCTGAGCTGGAACCTGGTGGCCGACCTGCGTCAGGTCCTGCAGTTCCCGTTCATGGTCAACGCTTTTCGCGCGGGCACCATCGTCGCGGTGCTCACCGCACTGGTCGGCTGGTTCATGGTGCTGCGCAAGCAGAGCTTCGCGGGGCACACCTTGGCCGTGGTCGGCTTTCCTGGTGCCGCGGGCGCGGTGCTCATCGGCGTCAGCGCCACCTACGGCTTCTTCGTCTTCGCCGTGGTAGCCGCCCTGCTGATCGCCCTGGTGCCCGGTGCCCGCACCGGTGGTTTCAGCGAGGAGTCGGCGGTCACGGGAACCGTGCAGGCGTTCGCACTGGCGTGCGGGTTCTTGTTCCTCAGCCTCTACGGCGGATTCCTGGACAACGTCAACGCCCTGCTGTTCGGCAGCTTCCTGGGCATCACCTCGCAACAGGTAGTGGTGCTGCTCGTCTCGGGAGCGGTGGCGTTGCTGGCGTTGGCTGCGATGGCACGCCCCCTGCTGTTCGCCTCAGTGGACCCGGCGGTCGCGGCGGCACGTGGGGTGCCGGTCCGGCTGCTGTCGACGGCCTTCCTGGTGCTGCTCGGCGTCGCTGCCGCGGAGGCCAGTCAGATCACCGGCACTCTCCTGGTGTTCGCGCTGCTGGTCGTTCCGGCGGCGACGGCGCAGCTGCTGACCTCCCGCCCCGCGCTCAGCGTGCTCCTGACGGTGGTACTCGGGGTTACCACGACGTGGCTGGCGCTGTTCATCGCCTACTTCGTGGACTATCCCCTCGGCTTCTTCCTCACCACGATCGCCTTTGTGCTCTACCTGACGGCGGCGGTGGGCCGGAAGGTCGTGGCCGCCCAATGATGCTGGCCAACGGCGGGTTCCTGGCGCAGCCCTTCATCCAGCATGCGCTGCTTGCGGGTGTGCCGATCGCGGCGCTGGCCGGGGTGGTGGGCTACTTCATGGTGCTGCGCGGCCAGGTGTTCAGCGGCGACGCGTTGAGCCATGTGGCGTTCACCGGCGCCGTGGTGGCGCTGGCGTTCGGGGTGGATGCCCGGATCGGACTGGTGGTGGCCACCGTCGGTGTCGGCGTGGCGCTGGGCCTGTTGGGGGAGCGCGGCCGCGCCGATGACGTGGTGATCGGCACCGTATTCGCCTGGGTACTCGGACTCGGTGTGCTGGCGCTGTCGATCTACACCGCGAGTGGGCGCTCCATCAAGGACGGCTCGGCCGGGGTGAGCGTGCTGTTCGGATCGATCTTCGGGCTGAGCGCCTCCGCCGCGTGGACGGCCGCGGTGGCATCCGGCGTGCTACTGGTATTGGTTCTGCTGATCGCCCGGCCGCTGCTGTTCGCCAGCATCGACGAGGCGGTCGCCGCGACCCGCGGGGTGCCGGTACGGATGCTGGGCGTCGGCTTCCTGGCCCTGGTCGGCGCCACCGCCGCCGAAACCACCCAGGCCGTCGGCGCCCTGCTGCTGCTCGGGCTGCTCGCCGCTCCCGCGGGTGCGGCCATGCGGCTGACCGACCGCCCGTTCGTCGCTCTGGCCCTGGCACCGGCACTGGCCGTGACGGCGATGGTGCTCGGCTTGCTGGGCAGCTACCTGTTTCCGAAGTTGCCGCCCAGCTTCACCATTCTCGCCGTGGCCACGGCCAGCTACGCGCTGGCGTATCTCGTCACGGCTGCATCTCGTAGGCGCCCGACAGCGCCTGCACCTGCTGCCACAGCCGATCGAACCGGGTGACGTCGGTGACCGGCTTGCGCACGTTGGCCAGCGCCCACTCTTGCTGCGCCGCCGTGGACGAGGCCTTGCCGTGCAGGGCGACGGCATAGGCGGAGAAGTCCCGCACCAGGACGTCGAAGATCTGGTCGACGATGTCGCCGTCCAGCTCGGTGAGTCCGGCCTGCTCGAGGATGAGCTGGCCGTACACCACCAGGGTGAACAAATGGCCGAGGTTGAGCAGGAAGTTTAGGTCCGACTGCTGTTCCCCCGCGGGCGCGCACTCGGTGAGGAACTCGACGAGGCCCTCGGCCTGCTCGGTGAACCGGGCGACGTAGGGCACCTGGGCGAATTGCCGATAGGCGTCGCGCCAGTCGTGGAACCTGACCCCGCCCAACCCTCGGGCGGTCGGCTGGTGGAAAAAGAACTCGTCGTCGCTCGCGTCGTGGCGGGCGGGCACGGGCGGGTAGTCCTGCGGGTGGAACAGGTAGTTGGGCATGAACTTCAGCACCAGCGCCAGGTTCACCTGCACCGTGCCTTCGAGCTTCGGCAGCGCCCGGATGTCGCGGGTGGCCATCTTGAAGTAGGTGTCCTTCTCGAAACCCTTGGCGGCGATGACGTCCCACAGCAGGTCGATCACCCGCTCGCCCTCGGTGGTCACCTTCATCTTGGTGATCGGGTTGAACAGCAGATAGCGGCGGTCGTCCGGGCCGGCGCTGCGAAAGTAGTCCACAGCGCGGTCGCTGAACAGCTTCATCGCCGTCAGCCGCGCGTATGCATCGACGAAACCGGCGCGGACGTGCGGGAATGCCGTGACCGGGTTGCCGTACAGGATGCGGTTGTGCGCGTGGGTGATGGCCTCGTAGAAGGCGTGTTCACAGATCCCGATCGACGCGGTGCACAGGTTGAACTTGCCGACGTTGACGGTGTTCAGCGCGGCGCTGAACGCGGCAGGCCCGGTGTGCAGGATGTCCTGCTCCGTGACGGGGTAGTCCTCCAGGCGGAAGGCGCTGACGAACATCTGCGAGGCGACGACGTTCTTGAGCAGCTGAAAATTCGGGTGCTGGCTGTCGACGGCGAAGAACACGTAACCGTCGGCACCGGCAACGTCGGCCCGGCGGCCGAAGACGGACACCATGCGGGCGACGTTGCCGTTGCCGATGTAGTACTTCTCGCCGGTGGCCCGGAAGCCATCGGCATCGGGGGTGAGCACCATGTCGGTGGAGTAGACGTCCGCGCCGTGGGCCTGCTCGGACAGGCCGAACGCGAAGACCTCGCCGTCGTCGAGCAACTGCGCGGCCTTTGTTTTCGCGGCGGCGTTGTCGCTCATCCAGATGGGTCCCAGCCCGAGGATCGTGACCTGCCAGGCGTACCAGTACTGCAGGCCGTAGAAGCCCAGCACCTCGCTGAGGGCGGCGTTGCGGGCGGCGTCCCAGCGCTTGTCCGGGTTGCCGTCGGCATCCGCGGCAGGCGTCTGGAAAGTCGCGAAAAGTGCTCGCGCTGCACGAACTCCAGGAAGTCGGTGTACCAGACGCCACTGAGATCGTCAGCGATCAGCTGGTGCTTGCCGCGGTCCTCGAACCAGTCGATGGTGGCTCGCAGCAGCCGACGCGACTCGCCGTCCAGATGCCCCGGGTCGTAGGTATGGGGATTGAACAGCAGGTCGGTCACGGTGTCCTCTCGGTTGCTCTCGGGCGTCGGCCACAGATGTTACCAGCGGGTAACTTACCCTTGTCTCGCGTCGCGGCCGTTCTCCGACCGGTCGTTTCACCCCCTCTTCATGGCACGAAGCCCGTAACGTCTATCGGCGGCGAGACGCCCCGGCTTACCGGAGGAGGACATTGTGAGCTTCATGGAGTACCTCTCCCAGCGGTGGCCGGACATCGTCCCGCTCGTCGTCGAGCACGCCCAGGTCGTGCTGATCGCGGTCGCCATTGCCACCGTCGTCGGAATCGGCCTCGGCGTCGTCATCGAGGGCCATCCGGCAGCGACCCACGTCGCACTGTCCGTTACCGGGGCCATGCTGACGATCCCGTCCTTCGCGCTGTACGGCTTGCTGATCCCGTTGTTGGGCCTTGGCGCCGCGCCCACCATCACCGCCCTGGTCCTCTACGCGATCTTTCCCATCCTCCGTAACACCGTCACCGGACTGGCATCGGTACCCGCCGAGATCGAAGACGCCGCTCGCGGCATGGGCCTGAGCCCCGCCCGACGAATGACCAGCATCAGGCTGCCGATGGCTTGGCCGGTGATCATCACCGGTATCCGGATATCGACGATCATGAGTGTCGGAATCGCTGCGATCGCAGCCGCGGTCAGTGGGCCGGGCCTCGGTCAGCTGATCTTCAATGGGCTGGCTCGCATCGGCAGCGCCAACTCCTTGAACGACACTCTGGCGGGTGCGTTCGGCGTGGCACTGTTGGCGCTGGCCATCGACCTGCTCTTCGTCGCGTTCACCCGACTGACCACCTCGCGAGGCCTCCGTGACTGACACCTTCAGCCGTGCGTCCGAGGCGATGATCCGCCTGGACGCGGTGAGCAAGTCGTATCCCGCACAGACCACTCCCGCGGTGTCCGAGCTCTCCCTCGACATCATGGACGGTGAAATAGTCGTCCTCGTCGGTCCGTCCGGCTGCGGGAAGACGACGACCATGCGCCTGATCAACAGGCTGATCGAGCCGACGGCGGGCAGGATCTTCCTCGGTGGTGAGGACGTGACCACCGTGGACGCCGACCAGCTAAGGCGCCGCATCGGTTACGTCATCCAGCAGGTCGGCCTGTTTCCGCACATGAGCATCGCGAACAACATCGGGTTACTCCTGCGTGCGCTCGGCTGGAACAAGAAGGAAATTCGCAGCCGCGTCGATGAGCTGCTCGGCTTGGTCGGGCTCGACGTCGTCACCTACCGCGATCGCTACCCGAAACAGCTTTCCGGCGGGCAACAACAGCGCGTCGGCGTCGCTCGCGCACTGGCTGCCGACCCGCCGGTGATGTTGATGGACGAACCGTTCGGCGCGATCGACCCGATCACCCGCGAGCGGCTGCAGGACGAACTGCTCGGCCTGCAATCCCAAATTCGCAAGACCATCGTCTTCGTCACCCACGACATCCAGGAGGCCATCAAACTCGGCGACCGCATCGCGATCTTTGCCGAGGGCGGCCGACTGGCCCAATACGACACCCCAGCCCAGATCCTCACCAACCCCGCCGACGACTTCGTCGCCTCCTTCATCGGCGGGGGCGCCGCGGTGCGGGGCCTGGGGCTCGAGCGCGCAGACTCGGTACCTCTGGAGGCCGTCGAGGTGGTACGCGATGCTTCGGCAGCCCAGACTCGCACGGGCTCCGGCCGAACGCTCCTCGTCGATGCCGCGGGACGCCCGCAACGCTGGCTGCGCCCAGCGGCGAGCCAGCCAGGGGACGCGGCAGAGCACGTCGCCGTGGTGCGCAGCGACCAGAGCCTGTTTGACGCATTGGACGCCATGCTGAACGCCAGGGACGACACCGCGTTGGTAGTCGGGGAGCACGATCAGATCCTCGGCCAATTGTCGTGGCCCGCTGTAGTCGGCAGAACCGCTCGGACGCACGACGACACCGTGCCTGGGCCGGATCCCGAGCCCGCAACTGGAGCTCGATAGTGGCCATTACGGCGCTGCCCGAGCGGGAGACCGGTCCGCTGCCGACACCCCCCGGTGGTGGTTCCCCGCGTCGCCGGCGGCAACGCAAAATTATCGGCCTCTTCGTCACCCCGATGGTGCTGCTGGTTGCCTGCGGTGCCCTCTACCTCTATCTGCACGGCCAGCAGCTCGATGAGATCGAACGCCGCTCCATTAACCGTCAGGTCATCGGGCAACGGTTGCTGGAGCACATCGAACTGGTCGCGGTGTCCACCGTGGCGGTGATCGCGATTGCGGTCCCGCTCGGCATCCTGCTCACCAGGCCGGCCCTGCGCCGCCTGTCCAACCCGATCCTGGCACTGGCCAATATCGGGCAGGCCGTGCCCTCGATCGGCGTGCTCGTTCTGCTAGCCGTCACCGTCGGCATCGGTTTCCAGAAGGCCCTTTTCGCGTTGGTCCTGTACGCGTTGCTTCCCGTGCTACGTAACACCATGGTCGGTCTCGATCGGGTGGATCCGTTCCTCATTGATGCCGGTCGGGGGATGGGCCTGGCCAAGTCCACGATCCTCTTCCGGATCGAGCTGCCGCTGGCGGTTCCGGTCATGCTCGCCGGCATCCGGGTGGCGCTGATCCTTAACGTCGGGACCGCCACCCTGGCGACCTTCACCAATGCCGGCGGTCTTGGCACCCTCATCGACACCGGCGTCACCCTGAATCGGATTCCGATCCTGCTCACCGGCAGCGTCCTCACCGCCGTCCTGGCCCTTGCCGTCGACTGGCTCGCCGGCCTCGCCGAGCGGGTCCTGCGCCCCCGCGGCCTCTGACAGGCTACGTTCAACGCACGCCACAGTACGAAGGAGACACTCATGCGATCGTTCTTGCATCGTCGTCGGCTGCTCGACCGGTACTTCGTGCGCACCGCCGCCCTGGGGGTGGCTACCGTCCTGCTCGCCGCCGGCTGTTCCATCGGCGGCGGCGGGGCGAAGGATGCTTCCGCCGGGAGCCTCGCTCAGGGTGCCTCCCTCAGCGGCGCGACCCTCACCGTCGGTGGCAAAGAATTCACCGAGCAGCTCGTGCTGTGCCAGATGACCATCCAGGCGCTGCGCTCGGCTGGCGCCACGGTCAACGAGAAGTGCGGGCTCACCGGCAGCAGCACCGTACGCACCGCACTGACCTCCGGCCAAATAGACATGTACTGGGAGTACACCGGCACAGCCTGGATCAACTACCTCGGCCACACTGCACCGATCACCGATCCCACGCAGCAGTATCAGGCCGCCGCCCAAGAGGACCGCGCCAAGAACCAGATCGAATGGCTCAAGCCGGCACCGTTCAACAACACCTACGCGGTGGCCGTCAAGGACAGCGTGGCCCAGCAACTCGGCGTGAAGGCGATCGCGGATTACGCCAAGCTGGCCCAGACTGACCCCGCCAAGGCCTCGTTGTGCGTGGCCAGCGAGTTCGTCGGCCGCAGCGACGGTCTGCCCGGACTTGAGAAGGCCTACGGCTTCACTGTGCCACCCGGTGGCACCGCGACTCTCGCCGAAGGCGCCATCTACAACAGCGTCGCCAAGAGCAATCCGTGCAATTTCGGGGAAGCCACCACGACGGACGGCCGCATCAAGGGACTCGGGCTCGTCTCGCTCGTCGACGACAAGAACTTCTTCCCCGTCTACAACCCGGCGGTCACCGTCCGTAAGTCGGTCGTCGACGCCAACCCGAACGTCGCGAAGGTCCTGAACCCCATCGCCGATGCTCTGGACACCGCCACCATTCAGGACCTCAACACCCAGGTCGACATCAAGGGTCAGCAACCGGCTGACGTCGCGAAGACCTGGTTGCAGAGCAAGGGCTTCATCGGTAAGTGAGCTACCCGCGCAAACTCGTGGGTCGAGCGGGAAGAACCAGGTTCGATAGGCCAGCAAGAGCGCTGGCACCGAGTACCGCCAGCAGCGCGAATCCATCCCGCCAGCCCGGCTTCGCCGGATGCGCGGACAGCTGAACGCATCGTCGACTGCCGGTCCCGGCGCCACACCCGCCGCGGCGGCGATATCCAGTCCCACGGGGGCCCTGAACCTGCAAACGCGGGTGCTGAAACGCCAACGCCAACGCCACCGCCCCGACCTGCTCGTGAACCGGGCGCCCGTCGAGCAGGCACTGTCCGGCACTCGGCCGCAACAGGCCGGCCAGCACCCAGGCCAGGGTCGACTTGCCCGAGCCGTTTCCGCCTACTACGAGCAGTCCTTCACCCTCGTGGACGGTGCGCCGCAGTCCGCGCAGGGCGGGCTGCCCCACGGTGTGCCCTGCGCGTAGCGATGATCCACATCGAAGAGCTGGAGGACGGGCGCCGCACCGGGTCGGGTGGGCGGCGCCTGTGCCGGTGGGGTACCTCCGCGGTCCACTGCACCGGGTGGTCGACGACGCGGCCGGCCTGCAGGTGCAGCACCCGGTCCGCGCCCGCGGCCTCCGACTCCTGATGGGTCACGTGCACCACGGTCACCCCGTGCCGGCCCGGCAACCCCGCCAGCAGCTCGACCACGGCGTCGCGGCTCGCTTCGTCCGCCATTGACGTCGACTCGTCCGAGATCAGCAAGCGGGGGCGGCGGGCCAGGGCAGCGGCCACGGCGAGGCGCTGCAGTTCACCGCCGGACAGCGTGGTGGTCTCGCGCTCCCCCATGCCGGACAAGCCGACGTCATCGAGGAGTCCAGCGACGTCGACATCGGCGCCGGCCGGCAGGCCCCACACCACGTCGTCGGCCACCAAGACCCCAAGTACCTGGCTTTCCGGACGTTGCAGCACCACCGCCGTGCCGCCCGGCTGACCGAGCCCGACCGAGCCGGCCCGCTCGATGGCGCCGGCCGTCGGTGGCGCTCCGGCCAGGATCCGCACCAGGGTCGATTTGCCCGACCCGTTGCGCCCGACGACAGCCAGGAATTCCTCCAAAGCGACGGTCAGATCGACGCCGGACAGGGCTTCCTGGCTGCTGGCCGGGTAACGCAAGTGCACGTCGGTCAGCGTCACGGGCACCGGTTCCGGCGCGCCGGGTTGAAGCGCGGCGTCGAGGTGATCATCGGCGGCAACCCACGTCAGGCGCTCCAGGACGGCGCCGATGGCTACCCAGGAAAACCAGGTGCCCGCGAACACCGCCGCGATGACGACCACGGCGACCGAGATCACCCAGTACTGCACGGCCGTCGCGGTGAGCCGGTCGAGCTCGGCCGCGGCCGGACCGAGTCCCCAGATCGGAGCCAGCAGCTCGGCGGTGCCGTGCGCGGAGTTGCGGGCCGCATCGAGCGCCAAGATGCGAGTCTCGCTGAACACCAGCAGGGTCCCGTCCGCGAGCAGCGCCAGCAGGGGGCCCACCACCGCCGCATGGAGCACGATCGTTGCTCTGCCGCGGCCCCGCCGTTTCACGTCACCGACCATTCCGCCGAGCACCGCGCACATCCACACCCCGATGGCCGCTGCACTACCGCCCATCATGAAGGCGACCACCGTCGCGGCGACGGTGGCGGCCAGCAACGCCCGCGGCCGGTGGCGGTGCGCGACCACGCTCATCCTGCGTCTTATCCCCACCGGCACACCGCCTCGATCACTCTCTGTAAACGGTTGAACCCGTGCGGTGATGTGTGTCGCAGTGGGTCTTGTTCGGTCGCAGTGGGTCTTGTTCGGTCGCAGTGGGTCTTGTTCGGTCGCAGTGGGTCTTGTTCGGTCGCAGTGCGTGACGGGGGTGGCCCGGGCATGAAGAGAGCTGTCGTGGACGGGTGCTCGTACCGAGGGGCAGGAGTCGCGATGCAGCAGGGACCGTCACCGCAGGAGCAGGCGTGGCAGGCCGAGCAGCGTCGTCGGCTCCTCGCGCTCGCCCAGTGGCAGGCTCAGCGACGGCTGGTCTCGGCCCAGACCCAGGCACTGCAAATGGAGTCAGCCCAACACGAGGAGTTGACTGAGCGGAGTTCGCCGAACGGAAAGGGCGAGCCGCCCCGAGCGGGCGAGCAGGAGCACTGAAGCCAGACCGGCGGCAAGAGTCGGGAGCCGGTGGGTCACCCAGGCCTTGAGCGTCCAGAGGCGTGGCGTAGCCGACGACGACGGCTCACAGCGATACGGGAAGCCCAGTGACGTTGAAAGACTGCTCAGCGGATTCAGCTCCTCCGCTGTCGATCGCACGCTGTCAATGACGGAAGCGACCAAGGCTGCGCGATGGTGATCGCCGCAGCCCGCCCAACGTGGGGTGATGGAGCCGCCTGTCGGAATCGAACCGACGACCTTCTCATTACGAAGTGAGATAATCGACTGTCCGAGGCTGTCCATACAACGCTCTGAGCTGGGTGCGTGAGCTGAGCGTAAACCGTGTGAACCACCCTGGAGCGCCCCAGTGGCTACCACGGTGGCTACCACGCCCGTCCACAATGGACGCAGCCAGCCCTTTGCTGCCGACGGTGGTCTGCCGCGTAGAAAC
>JAABVA010005854.1_pt1 | contig 11028 bp, 9 predicted proteins | sample 5560331 | NCBI WGS metagenome assembly JAABVA01 (sample SAMN12812661, study PRJNA571458) | rock metagenome | isolation source: Antarctica rocks | place: Antarctica: Victoria Land, Mt New Zealand sud | collected 2016-01-07 | reverse complement strand
TTAAAGAACTAAAGAATTAATATAATGATGAAAATCTTGTTGAATATGTTCTTAAGATGTTGAAGAAGTGAAATCTGACACATTGATTGCTGATAGTCACAGCAGACAATATGTTCAACAATTATATACTACAATGTTATTTGAGTCAGCTTCTGAGTCAGAAGAATATTATCTGAAGTGATGAAACTGAAATTATGAACTGCATAACACATATAATTCAGCTTGCAGTCAGTCAGCTACTTATATATCTGAAAGTGAACATAAAGAATGATTAGCTCATCATTACATTTAATAATGATGAGTTACAAAATTTCACAATTAACAAAGACTACTTCTTTGACATCATACTGAAAAAGATCAATATATCTTTTATAATGCTTTATTATAATGCTCATATCTGTTGAGTTAATATTTTAACAAAAGTCTCATATAGATTCAATTACTAACTATTGTCATTATGACATCATCACAGTGTCTAGAGTTGTTCAAAGATTTGTAGAAGACAAATTCATAGAATATAATTGAAAATGTAAGAACTTAATGAAACTCTTTATACAATATGCTGAGTCAAGCATATGAGTTATAAATTAAACTTTCTCAATGAATAGAATGTCTGACTTTAACAATAAGCAGAATGAAACTTCTTAGATGCAATATAAAAGAGTGACAACATGTTAAATATATGCTGTATTTTCTGAAGTACTTTAAGAATTAAACAGAGACAATGAGTGCTATCAGTGAGTCAACAATTTATAAGCTGTAATATACATACAATGATTTATTTAATCATCTTGAAAAACAGAATGAAGCAATCAGAGAATTTGAATTGTTCTTTAGTACTGAGCTGCAGAATGTCATTAATGCATTAAAAAAGAAATTAACTCAATACTATAAAAAGACAGAAATCAATTAAGAGTTGTTCTGTAATCTTAATGTCATATTAAATTTATGCAATAAGCTTAACATGTACAATGTAGAATATTCTCAGTTCTTAATAAATATTATATAGCAAGACTGACATATTGTATTAATAAAGAGAAGACTGAGAAGATCTACATTTAAAGTATAAACTTGAGTTTTAACAATACTACAGAGTTAATTATCAGTACTTGAAGAAAGAATCATTAAATGATGATTTGAGAATTCTTGACTTAAAGAAGAAGAAGACAATAGCAATGATAAATTACATAAAAAATGTTAAAAAGCATTAAGACATATCTATGATAAAAGAAGTCTCAGATTATCTGTAAAAGTCTTCAGTATTAGATGTGAACATTTTAATACTTGATTACTGAAAGCTGATGAAGAACTTAAAATCAGCAATAATACAATTCATAAAAAATATATTTGCAATTTCTGCAGCAGATATTGAAGTCAAACACTTATTTAACATGACTCAAGATGTAATTACATATTGTTGAAATCAACTGAATTCAGACACTATTGAGAACATTATGCTGATTAAATATCATGATATGTTCATTCTTTCAGCAAAAGTGATAAAAATAATTAAAGAGAGATCTGCATTGACAATAATTGTCAATAATAATGAGAAAGATTCATCAGTAGATGAGCTGAATTCAACAGTAACTAAATTATGTATAGAGCTTCTATCAGATTACTATTTCAGTGATAATGATCTTTATGATGATAATGATTATAAGAACAACATCAACTTCAGGCTTTATAATCATGATTAAAATAAGAACATTGACTTAAGACTTAACAACAATGATTATAATTAAACTTTAAACATAGAAGCAATACAATTAAGCATTATAAATATTTTGAACAGCACACACTCAGAATATGTAATCACTGATAATGATTATAGTTATAAGTCAAGAGAGATTAAAGATTACATAAGTTCATTATCTGAAAGGCTCACTACAGCAATTAATGCATCAGCTATTAAGATCATTAATGATGATTCAATAATCATTAGTTTCAGTTTTTAAATCATTTACTTAAATGACTCTGCTCAGAGTACATTGACTGTCAATATATACACAGTCTTGAATACAATACAATATTAATCAAGAGAGAAAAGTCTTCTTTATTAACAAAGTAAAAAATTATTAAAAGCATTACACTCACACTTAAAAGCATAAATAGAGCACATTAAGTTCTTAACTGCTTCAGTATTACAATTTTATAAAAGACAGAATCTTTCATCTGTTGATATCATTAATGATTGTTTAAAGTCAAGAGAAATTCATTCTTTCTTATTTAAAGATGATGTTAACATTCATCAATTTAAGTATCAGTAATCTCAGTAAACATATGCTTAATATAATTTTTAATTTAAACATCAGATCTCTTTACTCTTTCTATACAGTTTATAAACACTTCAATTTTCTTAAATTGTTTATAATAAGCATAAGTTACATGTGAGCTAATATTATTGAGTGAAGTATTAGAATTGAACATGCTCAGATGTAGAAAATAATATTTAAGAATCTTTAAAAACATTTAGCTTTACTTAGAACATTAGAATTCATTTTGATTCTCTGTATCTTCATTAATATTATCATTATCATCATTATAATGATCTTCATTCTTCTTATCATTATTCTATATCTTCACTGAGTCTTCTGCCTCTTGATCTGCATCATTAGTGAAGATTAAAGCTTATAATGTTGACAATTAATCTTTGTTGTTGATCTTAATTTATAAATATAGTTAATCAGCAAGAAGCTAATAGACAATTGTAAAGAGTGTTATAATAAAGTGATATAATCATATCTGATCAATTTATATCTTAACTTCATCACTCTTTGACATTGAAGTAACAGTCTATGAAGTTTAAAATTTAGTTAGATCTCTGATAAATAAACAGTGCAGAATTAATATATTTTGTCTTTTTTTAATATTGTCTTTCTGATATCTGCATGCACAAGTTCATCAGATTTAAAAAAGATACACTCATCATTAGTGTTCTTATTCAGCATCACTTAAACAGAAAAAATTATTGTAACTTTACTCTCATCATCACTCAGCATCATCTCTGCTTCTTCATTTTTATCTGCAGAGACATTGAACACTGTTGAGAGCTAATAACTATAAAATGAAACAACATTAACTTTTATCTTCAGATTCATTATAAAGAAGTGTTAAAAGTATAATATACACTGATGATTCTTCTTGTTTGTTATGTGCTCTGAATTAAGTATGCTGCTATTAAAAATCTGTATAGCAAGATTTAAATTCTCATCTTCAGCTATAGTAAGTTGTTCATAGCTATTAAATTGAATGATTCATTCTTAATGCTTAACTACTTTATTTAGATAGATATCTCAACAGCTTTAAATATGCTTATCTGTTTTTTCAATTTAATTATATCAGCACAGATTAAATGTTAAATAAAGTTAATATATCTCTTCTTTAATTATTGAGAAAGCATTCTTTGCTTTAAGAAGCTTATACAGAGCTTGTATTTCTTTAATAGTTATGATTAAATTGTTTTGCTGAGCAGTATCTTTATTTTTCTTTTATTCAGTCATTGCATTCTAATCTGTAAAAAAGATCACTATAAATGAAGTTAAAGTCTGATATAAAACACTATAATCATTTATTAATACTCATCATGCTCACTCTTTACATATCTCTTAGCAACAATTTTCTTTCTTGTCTTGACTGCATATTTCATTCTTTAAATTCTTATCTTGAGCTTCTTATATTTTAAATTATGTTTAAAATCTATATTCAATCTATTCATTGTCATATCATTCTGCTCTTAAGTCTCTTCAATATTAGCATCTGTGAATGCATTGATCACTGAAGAATGTGATGAGATCAATTTTTAAGTGATATCAAAACATAAAGAACTCAATAAAAAAATAAATGAAGAGCTTCTAAGTTCTTGAATATGATCTATTCTCTGATTTAGTACACACTTTGTGCATTATAATTGAGCATTATAATAAGTGAAGTTACATACTAGATTTTGAGCTAAAAGAAGTAAAAGAAGCAGCTGAAGTACTTTGAGACAGTGCAGCATTGAATATGAATTTAAAGTAGTTAATAAGTGTTTTTATTCTTCTTTATTAATCAGCAAAGTCTTCTTTCTTCAGATGTGCAGCAATGTCTGAGACAAATAGATTAATTTCATTGATCTTTTTCTTTCTTTTCTTCTCAGATTGAGATGAGAAGTCTGATGTATCAGTAGAATGTGTTTTCTTGCTGATAAATTAATTTCATTTAATAATGAAAGATATAAAGTCTGATGCTTTTACTATGTTGATGAGTTGATTCAGTTCAGTGATGTAAGATGTGAAGTCTGATGCTTTTGCTACATTAATGAAGATAATCTTTACACTCAGTTTTCTCTGTTCTGATGATGTATTTCTAAAATGAAAGTCAGCATCATATCTCTTCATTACTTACTTTACTTACATAATGCAGAAAGAAAATGTAAAAAGCTTAATATAAAAAGTAAGATGTTCTGTAGAAAGAAAATGTAAAATGTGTTGTGTTAAAGATAAGCAAACTTGCTAAGTCTTTATACTATTATTTATTTACATGAATGCTGTGTTTTTGTTATCAGTGAATTTGTAGATAACTAAGATCAATTCAAATTAAACTGCATAATTATTCAGATTTATTGATTTATAATCATTTCTTCTTAAGCTATTATCTAAGAAATTCAAAGCAATACATACAATTTGTAAAGTGTAGTATCTCAATCATGTTAGTTGCAATTTCTTTACTAAGTATAGATCTTTTCACAGTAAAGAAACTGACATTAAAATTATGTTGTATAGCATGACAGAGTCACAACAAAAGTCAAAGTCACAAAAAAATATTAAGCAGATTTTAAAGCTTGTGAATTTGACAATACAAGATTCATTGAAGAGAACAGAATATGAATTACAGATGAAGATATATAAGACAGAATTAAGTTCATGAAATGAAAGTAAAGAATAAGCTGTCAAGCATGACATCTTTAAAGAAGAAGATTAAATCATTAATAACTCTTTTTTTTTTAAATCAGTTTCTGCACAAAAAGAGTCAAGTAAGTTACATGATTGCATCATTAAATTAGATTAAAACATTCAATTTTAATGCTCTCTGATCAGCTCATGCAATGCAGCAGCAGCAGTATTGACAGAAGCTGCATTCTTTCACTTTAAATTTAGAATTCTTCTTACTGCTGATTGAAGAGATTTTTAATCAGTATAATGACAGCTTGAAGTGAAATTAATTAGTCATTATAAATTTGCAGAAGATAAGTGAGACATATCTTTGCACATTTTTTGAAAGTATAAGTTCTTGTATATTAAGAATCTCTTTCATGACTTATTTGTGATATAGTTGCTGAGCTACATAAGAAAGAAGATCTGATAATATTAGAAAAATTGTAAAAGATAAAAGCAATCTTTTATACATTGCAGACTTACTAAGAAGATAGAGTGTATTAATTAATGTATTTTTGCTTTGTAGAGAATGAGTGATCTGATAATTAAGTTAATAATACTTACATATAACACTTGTAAATCAGACATGTAGTCAAACAAAAAGAATTGTGCACAATGTTAATCAAAAATGTTGCAATAATAGCTGCTGTCAATATAAAGCTGCTTAATAACAGAAGCTAACTAATTCTGATTTAGTCTGAGCTGTCAAGAATAGTCTGACTTAACTCTGTCTGAAACTCAATTCTGCACAGAGTTAGATCAGATTGCAAAGTAAAGCTTAGTGAGTTAAGTTAGATTTTAAAATCTGAGCCTGACCTGACTTAATAGCCACTCTAATCAGCATATTGACTGCTAAGACTTCAATAACATTTTATAGATTTTCTTTTATCAATTATTTTTTCATAAGAATGAATCATTGATTGCAGTTCTTGTAAATGAGAATTGAGATAAGTTGTTGCTTTATAAAGAAGTTGTTGAAGTTCATGATGATGATAGTTGACATGTAGTATAAGAAGTGCATAAAATAAAATAATAATGTATGCATTGAAAATAATATAAGTAAAACAAATAAAAAGCTTTTGTATCTTTTGTTTTGTAAAACAGTAATGTTTATTTATCTTAATAATTCATATTAAGCTGTCAAAGAACAGTGCTTTCTGAGCAACTATAAATGTTAATTTTTGTTAAGATCAATTCTCTATGAATCTTCTAAGTCAAACATACTCAACTGTTGCAAAATGCTGATTCTGCTAAAGCTAAATTTATCACAAATCTTAATAATCAGTGATACTGCTAAAGCTGAATTAACTGTGAATCTTAATAACTAATATATACAGCTATTGTCAGTGTGCTGATTCTATTAAAGTCAGATTTATTATAAATCTTTTATAAATCTTAAAAGCTGATGTACTCAACTATCATCACATTAGAAGTATACACTTTCTCTGAGAAGTTTTTTGCTAATTTGAGCTCATAATTTATTGAAAGAAAGTAGATACTCATGCTATACTATGTCATTTAGTGAAATCTCTAAACTGTGTTGTCTATGAGTACATCTTGATTGAGAGAGTTTCAGAAGAAGTAAAAAGAATGTTGACTGTAATTAATGTAAGCAGAGTCTTCACTCAGTCTCTGACACTAGTTCTATCTCACTTTATAGAAGCAGCTAGAACATCACTTCTTAACAATTAAGATACTAATGAAAGTCTGTTCTTAAAATATAAGTCTTTAACATAATTAATATATTGTGTTCAACAAAATTAATAATATATTCATTCAGTTTCTCTGTGTACTGTGTAATCTGCTTGTTGCTTCATATCAGTTTGAAGATTATGATGAGTGTAGATATGATGAAAGATTTATTATAAATAAATTATAACATTAATTAAGTTACTATCTACATTCACTTTAACTTATAAATATCAATGATTGTCTCTGAGAAGTAAAGATTCTTTACATTTCTTTTAAAAGTTAATTTAAAGTAAAATTGAAAAAATACATTGATAACTGACTGAAGCAGATTATAAACACAGTTTATTATCTTAAAAAAATGTTCTTCTTGCAAAAATCTCAGATTTAAGATTTTGCAAACTTTCTGTAAATCAAAGAATGAAATTTCTTAATTATTAAGAATTCTTTTAATGACTTCATTTTAATGATCTTTTACTGTGTTTATATTGAGATTCATAACTTATATAACTTCATATATATATAAAAGAAGATCAGCTAAAGACTATATAACTTAAAGTTTCTTAACATAATTATCTGTAAAAAGACTTTTCATTAATATATAAATAGTCTTTAGTAACTTTAAGATGCTTAATAAGTCTTGTGTAATTGCTAATTAAGTATTCTTTATTATAGAGCTGATTCAGATTTTGAGACAGATCATTTTGTAGACTTTTTATAATTTAAGAATAATGTAAATAAATTTAAATTTTGAAAGTTATTCTTGTCAACAAAATCTAAATAGATGATCAGTAATGTCTCACTTAAATAATAATGTAAAAAGTTCTTATCTGACTTGTTAGATACTTTGATGTATTTTAAATTTAATGTTAAATAAACTACTATTTAAAAGTCTATTAGCTTTATATTTATATAAAAGTTAATCAAAATTTATATTAACTGATCTTTGTACTTTCTTAATGTGACAATGACAGAACCTAATGGTGCTGATGTTGATAATAATTTTATATTTAATAATTACAGAATAAATATCTGTTCTATATGTCAGCTTTATATCAATATAAAGATAAATTATTAACTGTATCTGCTCTTCAGATTTCTGTAAGATTATTAGTTTTAATTGAACTTTGAATGTAATATTGTGTTTAGATGATGCATTATGTTTAGATAATGCATTGTGTTTAAATAATATATTGTATTTAAAAGACATTGTGTTCATAGTTGATGTAGTTGATGTAGTTAATATAGATGATGTAGATGATGCATGTAATGTAAGTAATATATGTAATGTAAATGATGTAAATAAGTAAACTAATAAGTTTAATATATCATTAACTGTCATTACTGCTGATGCTGCTGCTGCTGTTAATATTAATACTATTAATGTTGCTGTCATTACTGCTACTGATGCTGCTGCTGTTGCTGCTACTACTGCTGCTTAATTTTTAATTTTTATTTTCTGATCTTTTTTTGCTGTCTAATGATGATGTCAGATTCATATCAGTATAGTAATGATTTAAAGAATCTACAGCTTGCTTTTTATGATTTATTATTATAATAGTGATGTAATATGATCTGATAAGATGTTGAGAAAGTTGAGAGTGTGAAGATGTAAGAATGTAAAGTGTGAAGATAGTGAGATGTAAAGATGTAAAGATGTAAAGATATAAGATATAAGATGTAAGATGTGAAGATACATAAATATATAATATATGATTGTGTAAATGTCTGATGCATAAAGAAAATATAAAGTAAATGTAAAACTAATTTGAAATTATATCTTCAGTAAATGTAACTAATAAAAGTAGTGTGTTACTGATAAAATTTATAGTACTTAACAAAATAGCTTGTCAGAATATTTACTGTGATATGTAAAGTAATAAGTGTTGAACTGATAGATTGAGAAAGATGATGATATTAATAAAGATAAAGTATTGAGATCATCAGATTGTAAAGATACATATGATAAGATGAAAGTGCTTTGTGAAGAACAAGATGTGTAAGAAGAATAAAGAATGAGTAATAGAAGATTGATATTTGAAGATTTAAGTGATGAAAAGATAGTTAAGTGAATAAAATTGAATGATGTATTATGAATGATGTGTTAAGATTACTATGAATGTGTTAAAGAAAAGAATAAAAATAGATTTATTATTTTTATATTAGTATGAAGTTAAATCTTAATGATGTTTTTATGTACACATTAATAGTTTTTAATTCTTCTTTAATCTTTCTGTCTTCTCTTCTATTCTCTTCATTTTCTTTATCTTCTCTTTTATTTTCTTTTTCATTTTCTCTTTCATTTTCTTTTCTTCATTCTCTTCATCTTCTCTGTCTTCTCTTCTGTCTTTTCTTTCATTTCTTTCATTTCTTTCATTTTCTTCATCATTCTCTTCATTCTCTCTATGCTCACCATCAGCAAGTTAAGAGATTGACTTAAAGTCAGCTCATATTAGTAAAGTTAAACTCATAGTGTTTAGATTTAATAATCTTATATTTTGACTTAGAGCTGTTCAAAGTGACTAAAAAAACACAGTTACAAAAAAATGTACTTAAAATATAAAGTGCATCATTTGCAATTAATTTATCTTTAAGATATACATCAACTTGATTGCATCACTCTGCATATGTATTGTGACTGCACTTTATATTTATTCTTTTCATATAAATTTAATTACTCTTATCTTCATAAAGAACTTGTATTTACAATTTAATTATTGCAGCTTAAGTCAATTTCTCATTTGCTTTACTTAAAATTCATTGAACACAAACTTCATCTTTAAAACTGTTGAGAAGTGTAATGTTCTATTTACTTTCTTGATTTCTTTAGTCTTAGCATAAGAGACTGACAGAGTCTTCTTCTATCTTAGATAACAGAGTTTCTGTCATCAATCTAATTACATTTAAGTTGACTGCAGTCAACATTGACACATTAAATTCATTAAATAAACAGATAGCATAAATACTCATTATTCTTTCAATAAATTATGAGCTCAGATTAGCAAAAGACTTCTTAAAGAAAGTGCAGACTGATCTAGTGCACATAACTCTTAATATGCTGCTTATTGAAGCAAAATAAGTAGACAGTTCTTAATATGCTGCTTATTAGAGCAAAACAAGATGAATATAATGAGTACAACAATTTAACAACTTAATATAAGTTAAGCATTAACAAATAAGCATTCTCTACATTGTTATAAGTAAACAATACATACACATATCTCTTCTGTTATTACATTCATCTTTATAACACATTCTTTTATCTTCAATTCTTATACTGTGTGCCAATCATCACTATAAATCAAGAGCACAACTCATCATTCTTTATAAAGCAATGTTCAATTTCTGTTCTCACTCAAGAGAACTGTGAAAAATGATTTATTTATATGAAAAGATAACTGATTGACAAGAATCTCTGATATATAATAAAGATTTTTATTTAAGTCTTTACAGACAATATACTCATCAGTAATGTTTTTTCTTTCTTTTTATTAAACAATCTTAATTTTAAGAATCAGTAAATCAACAGTAAAGCTTTATTCTGAATTACAGTTTGCATCAGTGCTGATGATGAGAACTATTTTATGAATAAAATTACAGTAAAAAAAGCTTAAAATGTTTTCTTCTTAAAGTATAAGAAGAAATTGCAGACAACTGAGAAATAATATTTTACAAAGTTCATTGAATATAAAATGTCATTAAACATGACTGTTAATGAGACATGAACTTAACTTAACAATCTTAACAAAAAGATTGCTGCAACACAGTTAAGACTTAAAAACTTTATTATATTTAAATAATAATTTTAAACACTGCTTTAAGCACTGTCAGCAGAGTATGTTGTTATTTGTAATATCATTAATGCTTAAAATACATTTGACATTGAGATGAATCTGTAAAAACTTTAAAAGAAAAAGATTTAACTGAAGATGTTTAATAATGCTTTATGAGCTGAGCAGTAAAGATAAAATAAAAGTTATTAAGAATGTTAAATCTCATAACATGATCATAGAAGGCACTCAAGCTTAAATAATGATTATTTATCATTATGCAGAATTTTAATCTGCTATCTTTGTAATAATACTTACTGTAAATAAAACTGTAAATATATCTCTGTAATTTACAAGATTATACAGTCAGCAAAGCTAGTTAAGACAGTTAAGAAGTGAGTTAAGTTGATTGCAATTAACTTACATAGAAATAAAAGAAGAAATTAAGTCTATGATGTAAAAATTATTTCTGAAGAGAAATTCAATACATAGAAATCTGAAGCTGCAGATGAGTCTGATAAGAAGATTATTACTATTTTTAAAAATATTATTAATAAGATTTCTCAATCAGACTGAGTTACAGACTCTGATGTCTCATCTTATAAAATTAATAAACTTCAGCTTTTCAGTGACTCTCTGATATGCATGTAATG
>JAABVA010005852.1_pt1 | contig 11031 bp, 4 predicted proteins | sample 5560331 | NCBI WGS metagenome assembly JAABVA01 (sample SAMN12812661, study PRJNA571458) | rock metagenome | isolation source: Antarctica rocks | place: Antarctica: Victoria Land, Mt New Zealand sud | collected 2016-01-07 | reverse complement strand
CTCTATTCAGATTTTAAGAATTCTGAGACTGATTAGTAAGTAAGTTCTTGAAACTTGACTTAAGAATAAAGATTATGAGCTTAAAGATTACTGATACATAAGCATTATAAGTAAGCATTATATATACACAGTTAAACAGCTTTCAATTTAATCTATTTATTTACTATATTGAGAGTCAGATATTCTCAAAATAGTCTAGTAATGATTGCTTTAATCTGCATCTTTAAATGCAATATTTCAGTTATGTATGTATTTCTTAATAAGAGATATGTTCTTATGCTGAATGATAATTTACTTTATATAAATTGCAGTCAGATTGACATCTGCATTTTGTTAACTAATAAATGATAATTACTGTACAGTTCATTAAATATATTTTTAAAAAAGACAACAATATATGCTTTTACTGTCTTTTGTAGACTGTTAATGACTGAGCTTTAAAAGCAAAACATTTTATGTTGAGAAAAAACTTTCTTTAAATAATTTTAAATTATCTCTCAATAAAGTCTTTAAAAGAATAGTTTTGCTATCAGAAAATCTGTTAATTTCTGATAGTGACATATTTTATGAAGAGTGACAGCTGTAGAACAGAACATTATTATTAAACATTATATTATATATTAAAATTAAGCTTACTATCTAACTTTCAGTGATGAGCTGACTTAAATGCTTCAGTGTTTTCTTTTATATTTACAGCATTATTTTTTTTTTTTTAAATATCTTTCTAAATATTCTTTTTACTGCTACTGTCTTCTCTCTGCCTAATACAGTCTTTGTAACACTGCATCTCTGTCATGATATCACTATGCACTCATACCAAATCATAGCTGAATCCCTCACACAATGATTAGTAAGCAAAGTACTATATAGACAGTCTTTGCATACAAATCTTTTAAGTTCTTTAGTTGTTAGTCTTCATCAATACAAGACCTTAACATTGAAACTTCATCAAATAGCTGTCATAATGTAGTGTCTCACATTGTTACATATCTTACTCATCAGCCTCTTATAGATAAGAGGCTCATGAATTCACAATTTTAATAACTCTTTCTTTTTAAAGAATGACAATTCATTACATTGCAATATGCAGACTAAAAGTCAACAAAATGAGATAGAATCATTCTTTAACTGTATTGAGACTTAAGTGATCTCTGAAGAACAGAAATCTGCAGAGATTCAGACTGCTATTTAGATCACAGAAAAGAAGAATTAATATTTAAATGAATAGATCTGTTTAACTGAAATTAGACAGATCAATGATGAGAAAAGATGATGATTCACAGAAATCAATTGTGAAATGTAAGCATTTAATATGTATAATGAGATCAACAAACTTCTGAGAGATAAAGATTCTTAAGTTTCATCTGAGAAAAAATCACATACAGAATCTTCTTATACTCTTATCAGCTCTTTAAATTCAACAAAGTGACATGCATTCAAAGTTGTGTATGCACTTTCAGCAAAACAGATGCAACAACTGAAGAACTTGTCCACATATAATGAGAAGTTCATCTGTAAATATACTGAATTTATACACAGTACTGTGACAACATTTCATTTAATCTCTAAAAACTTCTTCAGTGACTGCAATAAAATTCTCTTTGTTATGCAGTTCTTAGCAGAAGAATCTTAAGATGCATAATTTTGTCACATTAATGAGAACAAACTTCTGAATAACAAATCATAAATATTCTTTTCAGAGTTTCTGCTCAATCTTGTTGAGAACTCAGTGAACTGCAGACTTAGCACAGTACAGAAATACTTAAAAGTTATACAGAAATTTACTTAATCAGTTTAAGCTTTTACAACATATCTCAGCATGCTGAAGAATCAGCTTCTGAGCTATACAGAGAAATAGAAAATAAGTTATTTCTTTATGAAACTTTGATTAGAGATTTAAGTGACTTTAATTAATTATTAAAATCTTTTAAAGACAAGAAAAAGTCTAATAGCTCTGACTGCTAAACTAAAGATTAATCAGCAATCTGCAGACAATTGCACAGTTTGAAGTCACATTATCAAGAAAATTTATAAGCACTGTTCACACTCTTTTATTCAGGCAGCAAAGTCACAGCAGAACAATTGTCTTAACTCTGAGACTACAAAATCAAGTCATCATGACAATGCAGGCAAACTTCATTTTGAAACTGATGTCAAAAAGAATGACTGCTATAACTGTGAGAGATCAGATCATTTCACAAAGAACTGCAGAAGTTTCTTAAAAAATCTTAATCACATCAAGATTAATGTAGTCAAGACAAAAAAAGACAGAGTCTCATTGACTGCATTTTAGCAACAAAAATTAGATTAAAGATCATAAAGAAATTCAGCATTATAAAGAAAGATTAAGTCTGAATTAAATCTGACTGAGTCTCTGTCAATGTACTGTTAAACACTGCAGCAGAGATTAATGTGATGTCTTAGCAATATGTTGTCATTCATTAATTGACATAAGTTGATGTGAAACTTCTGAGATCAGAGCTTCTGAGAAGACAACATGTTTACTGTTATAATACATATTTAATGAAGCATAAACTCACTGACAGTTAAATACAAAAGCAAACTGAAGAGCAGTTATTCTATATCTTAAATAAAAATGAATCTGAACTCATCTTTGATCTCTTAGATCTGAAATGACAACACATTCATATTGATTGTGACTCATACACATGACACTATAAGATAGAACAAATGTCTCTGATTATTGATAAGTCTGAAGTGTTTATCAACAACATTTAAAATCAATCTGCTGTTTATGCATTGTTGATGATGCCTAAGTCAGGCTCATCAACAACTGCTGTATATGTTGTTGATGAAACATCAGCACTATCTTAACAATACAATAAATACACAGATGTGTTCTCTGAAGAGAATGCTGACAAATTATCATCTCATTAAGATCATGATTATGTTATAGAGACAGAGAGACATGAATTACTTTATGATTCACTTTACAATCTGTTGAAAACAGAGCTACAAGTGCTTAAAGAATATCTAGACAACATTTTAGCAAAGAGATGAATACAATATTTTGTCAGCTTTGCAGAAGCATTAATTCTGTTTGTCTTAAAAAATGAAGAAAGCTTACATCTATGTGTTGATTACAAAGATCTTAACAAGATTACTGTCAAGAATTGTCATTCTTTGTCACTGATTAGCAAGACACTTGATCAGTTGAGTGAAGTTAAGATGTTTATCAAACTAGATCTTAAGGATGCTTATCATCACATCAGAATTAAGAAAGACAACAAGTAAAAGACTGCATTTCACACATGCTACAGTCATTTTGAGTACATAATTATGTCATTCAGACTGATTAATGCTCTGGCAACTTTTCAAGTCTATATCAATTGAGTGTTGACTGAATTAATTAATGTCTTTTGTGTAATATATCTAAATGATATTCTGATCTATTTCAGTTTTCTAGAAGAACATCAGAGTCATGTGAAACAAATTTTAAAACAACTTCAACAGTTTAAACTGTATGCAAATCTAAAGAAGTGCACTTTTCATACTATATAGATGAAATTTCTTAAGTTCATCATCTTCACTACTGATGTTTTGATGAATCAACAACAAATCAAAATCATAAAGAAATAACTGATATCTAGAAGCTACTGTGAGATACAAATATTTCTAGAATTTGCAAACTTTTATCATCACTTTATACAGAGCTATTCTAAGATTACTGCTTCTTTAACTGATCTGTTAAAAGACAGCAAGAATGACAAGAAGATAGATGTCTTTAAGTGATCATAAATGACAGTGTAAGTGTTTTATAAGCTTTGCAATGTCTTTACACAGACATCTATTCTGACACACTTTAACTCAGAGCTAAGAGCTCAGATCAAAACTGATGTCTTAATAGTTAAATTAATAAATATCTACTTACAGCTTCAGACAGATGCTCAATGACATTCTGTTGTCTTCTAATTAAGAAAGTTAAACTCAGCTGAAACACACTATAAAATTCATGATCAAGAATTGTTGACAATTGTGAAGGCATTTAAACACTGATGACACTATCTTGAGAATAGTCATTATCTTATTGAGATATTCATGAATCACAATAATCTATGAGAGTTTATGAATGTAAAATCATTAAACAGAAGACAAGCACATTGAGTTATAAGGCTAGCTGTTTATGATTTCATAATTATACATTAATTAGAAAAGACAAATCTCACTAATATATCATTAAGATGCTCTGACTACAAAGTTAAGAAGAACATAAACAGGTTGCTGTCAACATTGCAACAAAAGCTGATCACACTATCTTAAGAATTAAAATCAAGCATTACTGCTCTAATTAGTCAGATCAACACTTAAAGCTTAGATCTGCAAATTACATTAATCATTTTATTAAAAGAATATTAATTAAGTACTCAGACTGAAGATCATAACTGTTAAGAACAAGTCAATGAAAGATTTAGAAAGTCTTCATTCAGAAATGAATCAAAGAACAATGACTATACATCTAGTTTATCTATATGCAATGTAGCAGAAGAGCTGCTTAACTTTGTTGCTGAAACTACTGATTGTAAACAGTTCATTTTACATACATTGATTCAGAAAGTGACTGATGACAAAACAATACATAACAAAAGACAATCATTCTTTCTTGAACTTGTTCATCTCTTGCAGAACACTGATGTTCTAACAGTAAAGATGCAACAAGACTTGAAATTATAGAGTAACTACAATCATTAAGACATCAATGACAGTCTGTGAATGTTTAATTTTACTGAATTACTTCATTACAAAAGTAAGATATACATATTATCTGATGAAGCTGTTAAGAATGAGCTTATGAAGCTGCATTATGACAATGTTCTAGCAGAACATTATGAAGTAGACAGAACAATCAATCTGTTGTTTAGAAAGTATTATTGAGTTAATATAATGAATGACATTTAAGAATATGTCACTTCATATACTGTATGTCTAAGAATTTAAGTATCAAGACATCACTCATATAATGAATTACAGTTATTGTCACTATTTACTCAATCATGAAAGAAGATAACAATGAACATAATCACTAACTTGCTGTCTAGCAGATAAGAAACTGATGTTTATGACTTCATACTGATAATTGTGAATTGTCTTATGAAGATGACTCAATATATTTCTGTCACTAAAAAACTCACTGTAATCAAGTTAGCTGACATATATATTGAACAGATCATATGTCATTATGAAGAACTCAGAAATATTGTCTTAAATTAAAAGTCAATCTTTATCAGCACATATTGATTCAAATTCTGTTATCAACTTCAAACAAAGCAAAGATTAAGCACTGTCTTTTATTCATAAACTGATGATTAAACTAAGAGACAGAATCAAATCCTAAAACATTATCTGTATTGTTATTGTTGTGAAGAACAAGATAACTGAGTGTTCTTTCTGTTTATGATAGAGTTTGTATATGTAAACAGAAAATATACAATAATTAGTTAAACACTGTTTAAGACATTAATGAGCTATCACTTAAGAATTACTCAACATGTTGAGAACAACATTCATGAAGAGAAGATGTCAGCAGTGAAAGACTGAGTGCAGTAAATGAAGAAAATTCATGTCATAATGATAAAGTGATGACAAGCTGCTGTGAAAGTGCAAGTCAAGTACTTTAACAAAAATCATGTTTAAAAAAGCTACAATGTCAGCAATCTGATGCTATTGTTCATCAAGAACTTAAAGCAACACAGATTAAGCAAGAAACTGTTGCACAAATTCATTAAGTCTTTTCAAATTGTTAATCTTATTGATAAACAAGCATATCAACTGGCTCTGCCTGCTCACTACAGAATTCATAATGTATTTTATGTCTCATATTTAAAGTCTCATAAATATCATTTAAACAATAATTCTTTGTCAGAACTGCTTTTCCTGAACCTCATAAATGATGAAAAGAAATATAAGATCAAAGATATCTTAAGCAAGAGATGAAGAAGAGAACAGTTACAATATGAAGTTAAGTGAATAGAATATCTGACAGAATACAATGAGTGACTTTAAGTAGAGTACATAAGAGATGCAGAAGTGTTGCAACAAGAATATAACACAAGAATAGAGAGAAAGCAGAAGCATAAATGAGATTTAAGAGATTAAAAACTTCTATTAAAAATATTTTACATAGTATTATCTAGAAGAAGTGAAGTCAAAACATAATCAATACATCAGCAAAATGCTATTAAATCAGTCTGTTATCTTCACATCTGTGTCACTATCAGAAGCAGAAGACAAGAACAGCAACTGCTTATCAATGTTATAATTGCTGTTGAAGTGACTAAGTCACAGCATTAAGTTGTAAAAGCTTTTTAAGATGTTGTTACTTAACTGAAGAAAGGGAAGCTTACACTTGAAGTGAAGTAAGCAACATGACAGCAACAGCAAAGCACAAGAAAATTAAGAGAACAAATCATAAAGCAGAAGATGTTCAACATAAATATCTGCATCACAGTGACTGCTCACTGCTCTTGAATCATGAGCAGTAACAGATTGTGAATCTTTATAGACTTATGATGATTGCTGTGATGTCTCACAACATAAATAATGTAGATGATGACATACTTAATAAATGACATCTGCATACAATCAAGGTGATGCTGAAGCCAAGGCCAGCAGACATCATTGACTGCTATGATGACAATATAATTGATAAGTATGTGCAAGTTGTTAACTCAGTAATTAAAGAATGCAGAAATCTGTTATCATTAATGCATCACAAGATGACAAGAAACTTTCTGTCAAACTGAGTTGCACAGCTTTTGAAGTGTCTTGCAATAATTACAATTCTAATTCTTAACAATGTTGCACTGATTAATGTTGTTGCTGATATGTTTTGAACAGTAGAGACAACAGAGAGAATTTAATTTATTGTTGATGTAATGATTACAATACAGCATCAAGATGATGTCAGTATGAGCAAACAAGAAAGTAAAGAAATTGCTGAGAATACAATGTCATGAAGCAGCAACATTCTCAGAGACTGAGATGAAAACAGAATTGAGATGCAATATGTGTGACAACATTACTGTAGAAGAAAAATGTAACATATAATGTAAAGTAGAAAGATGTTCATCAATTACAGTCTTAGACTCAGCACTCTTTTGAGTGATGAGTTTCTGACAAATCAATTATACTGCAGAAGTGATGTTCTATGAAGTCAGTGATGCAGTAACAGTCATTAAGCAAGCATTTTCAATTAAGTTCATCAATAATGGCTCATCTGCAGCTTGAGAAAGCAGTGTGTGAAAAGACAGCATTTCATCATTAAAAAGATTAAATAAATATGACTGTGTCTACATACAGCAGTAGGATCTCTGTTGCTGTCTCTTTTGTGCAACAATATTATTCAGAATGTGCACCTCATCATTGTTGTGCAGACATTTTGTCAGCAGATTTGCCTTAAGACACTTACATTTCTTGTGCTCAGTATTCTTCTTCATCATATTCTGTTTCTGCATTTCATTTCAGCAAAGCAAGTATGTCAACAATGTTACTTACAGTATTCATTGCATTCTTCACTGATCTAGCTCTTACAGACTTGATCTTCAGAACTGACTCTGACAAATTTGTCAATTCATCAGTGTTTAAAACTGTGTTGATGAACAGTGTCTGATGATGAGAGCAACAGAAACTTAAAGATTTATTATTGTGTTTCTTCATACTTGTGTGAGCACATCTCTTAGGCTGCAACATTGTTAGAATGTATTGATGTCTCAAATGCTATATGTACAGAAATCACTGATAATTCTGCTGAATTCTTAATGAGAGATACAACAGAAGAAACATCTCTCTTATTCTTTTTAATGATTATAATGTCAATGTTGCTATGCTGTTGCTATTGTGCTGTTTACAAGATGTTACAAGAGAAAAGCATCATTCAAAGTCATGAAGTTGCTACAACTTTGATCTATTAAGATGTTGAAGATGAAATGAATGTAAGTTGTGTATAAGAAAGAGTTTCTTATATATTGCAATTAAACAAAGAGATCACTGATCTAATCAATTTAAAAATAAAGAAAAGTTGATCTCACTTATGTTTTGTGTGTTATTCATCATTGAACAAAGCTGAATCACTATCTATCTGAATGCAGCAAACTTAAAGTATTGCACAAGATCATCAGCCTAGCTAAAATAGGCAACAAGCAAAATACATAAGAATGTTAAGTGAACTGTTGCTTACACCTTACTGACCTAACATCAATGATATGTCAATGCACTGAAGAATCAGCACATAGAAGGAAAGACAATTGTTATGATATCATTATGCACTCATATCAAATCATAGCTGAATTCCTCACACAATGATTGATAAGCAAAGTACTATATAGACAGTCTTTACATACAAATCTTTTAAGTTCTTTAGTTGTTAGTCTTCATCAATACAAGACTTTAACATCAGAACTTCATTGAATAGCTGTTGTAACATAGTGTCTCACATTGTCACATACCTTACTCATCAGCCTCTTATAGATAAGAGGCTCATGGGTTCACAATCTCAGAGTTTTCTTAATATATATCATAATGTAATATGACAGTACAATGATGTTTTAAGATTAAATTAATAAAAACATTATAAAAAAACAGTTTAAATGCATCTCTAAATAATAATAAGTTCTAGAGTGATCTTGTAGTTTGAAGATGTGTTGTAATTTGAAAGTGTGTTGTAATTTAAAAGTATGTAGTTAAAAGATGTGTTGAGAGCTTTTAGATGTTAGCAATACTTAGATATTAGATTGCTGATAAATAACACATTTATTTATGATATATACATCAATGTTATGAATAAATATATCAATACATTCACTTTTAACACTCAATCTAACACTTTCTTATCTTCATCTCTGTCACTTAATTTATTACACTTACTCTGTCTTTACTCAATCTCTACACTCAGTCTCTACACTCACTAAATATATTGCTCAATGCTATTACTTATTTTATTGCTCATTTCTTAAGATTTAATCTTATACATTGCTTTTATACTTTACTCTGATGCATAGCTGTAATGCACACATATAATGCTTAATTATGTCACTCAGTATAGAACTCAGCAGCTAACTATATATTCTAGACTTTCATTATAATGAATTTAGACATTAAGTTTTCACTATAAACTATAAAATACTTAACTTTCAATTCATTCTCAATCTCTAAAGAAGAATTTAACTGTCATAACTGTTTATAGAAGTTTATATATAATTTAAAGAAGACATTTAATGAATACTTGAATAACTTAAAAACTGTATGTGCAAGAGAGAAATAACAGAAATGTATAAAGAATAAGAACTTTAAATAAATTGAAAATGTAAAGATGATGAATTGCAGAGCTGTAAAATGAGAAAGAGATGCATTAAAAAAGATTGATGTATATTAAATTGTGAACTCAGCATTGAAGAAGATTATGAAAGAAAAGATTAAAGATAAGATCTTAAAGAAGTAATATAACTGTAAAATTTCTTATAAGATTTCTTTAAAATTATTATGCTCAATTATATTGCTTTTAACTATCTGCAGATGTCTATTATAAAGATGAGTTGAGAAACAAATTAATGAAGAATGAGAATTGAACTTAACTTAAAAAGAAAATTAAAAAGAAAATGTTATTTACTGAAGCTTTTGCACTAAAAGAAGAGCAGAAGTTCATAGAAGTGAAGTAAGAAATATATTATATTTATATTTTTTATAGATTCTTTGACATTCTTTAGAATATCAATAAAGATGAAGTTATTCAGTAGAAGTACATCAACATCAATTATTAAATTGAGAAATATCTAATAATTATAATTAAGCATTAAGAATGAGTTCTTAATGATACAGAAAAACAGAAACTACATAATGCTGAAGATTCTGACTTTATTAAGATCATACATTATTTTTATAGTGAAGTTCTTAATTCTAAACACATCAATGACTTCAATTATGTATAAATATTATATTACTCAATTATAACACTTCTTAACTCTAACATTAACTAGTTACATTTAAAAGTCTGTATTTGATCAGAAGAAAAAAGATGAAAAGAGTGTAATTGAAGATGTTGATGAAGCTTGTATAATGATGTTTAAAGATAAGAAATTTTCAGATGATAATTTCATTAATAAATTTGTTCTTAATGACTTAATTGATGATAATGAAGATAATGAGAAGAATGTTGAATCTATTAGTGATGAAGAGAGTAATGAGAAGAATAATAAATAATCATTATTAATTGAATAGAAAGCTGATCTTTAAAGATTAAAGATGTAAGATAAAGAATAATTAAATAGATCTTTAATTATCAATTAAAGATTTTTCAATGAGAAATCTCTTCATTAATACTTAATATTTACTATACATAGTAATTTTTAAATAATATCTATTATAATTGATATTGTAAGCAATTCATTTTATATTCAGATACATATTCTGTCACATAACTACAATCTTGTATATACTAATTTTGAAACTCTCACAACACACTATCATTAACACATCACTTAAAATACAACAAAATATCATTTATTTACTTAACTTACTACAATAACTCAACATCATATCTTTATACAGCTCATCATTCAATCAGATCTTAAGCAATTTAAAAAGATTATTTCTGAATGCTTTCAGTGACAAAACTAAGTTATTTTAATTAAATTAATCTTATTCTTTAATTCTTGCAGACACTTCAAACTCAGAGTATGTTCTTTAAAGATTTGCAACAAAGTAAGAGTTTCAAGACTGATGAGAAATAACTGTATGAAGTTAAAACATAAATATAAAGATTAAGAATTATGCTTAAATGACATAAAACAGTTTAATTTACTTAGCAAAGATCTGACAGTTCTTTGCTGAAGTAGTTAGCAAATGTAATGAAAGATTAAATGTAATGTGTATTAACTATTATAATATTATGAATTATTATTATTATTTGTTCTATTAACTCCCTATTCAGTCCCTATCTAGGTCTATGAGGGCGAATCGCCTTTGCAAAGGAAAAACCAAAATGGAAAACCTTAGTTCTGCCTCGCGGGCGCCCCGCAG
>JAABVA010005851.1_pt1 | contig 11033 bp, 13 predicted proteins | sample 5560331 | NCBI WGS metagenome assembly JAABVA01 (sample SAMN12812661, study PRJNA571458) | rock metagenome | isolation source: Antarctica rocks | place: Antarctica: Victoria Land, Mt New Zealand sud | collected 2016-01-07 | reverse complement strand
GCGCCGCCTCATAGTCCACGGTCTTAAATGTTCTACTCATACTGTTACGTCTATCAGCACCCACGAGACGGAGAGCCCGCTTCTCTCCGACAAACTGCTAGGGAACTTTGCTGTGGCGCACCCCTTACCTCCTTCGGTGTTGCGAGCTATATGCTCGTCGTGTAGGCTAATAGCTAACTGCTAATCGCTAACTGCTAATCGCTAAGAGCCATGAAACTGATCACCGCCATCGTCCGTGACGAAGATGCCGGGAAGCTGACCAACGCGCTGGTGGCGCAGGGCTTCCGTTCCACGCGCGTCCAAAGCGCTGGCGGCTTCTTGCGCGCCCGCAACAGCACGATCCTCATCGGCGTTGAGGACCACAAGCTCGAGGACGCCCTGCAAGTCATCCGCGCGACCTGTAAGACGCGCACGCGCATGATGGCGCCGCTCCTACATGGTGGCGAGATGGGTGAGCTATTCGTCCCCCACCCCATCGACGTCGAAGTGGGCGGCGCCACCATCTTCGTCACCCCTATCGAGTACTTCGAGCGAGTATAGGCCGTCGGCCTGCGCTTGACAGGCAGCGGCCTGACAGCGATGGCAGGGGACGGACCTTGAAAGGTCTGAGGGGCGCGACATGTGCGCCCCTCACGTCGCGTGGTCAGCGCGGCTGCCGTCGGGAGACCTTTTAAGGTCGGGTCCCTGCCATGGTCTTTTAAGGCCAGGTCTCGGCTGATCGCCGAAAGCTGATAGCCTTAAGGTAAAGCAGGCGTCAAGACGGAAGCGGGTGGGTGACGGTGCGGGTAGCGGGGGACGGCCGGGCCAAACAGGGTCCGGTACGCGCCACCCTGGCCTATCTCCACGTCTTCGTCGGTCTACACCCCAACGCCCGCCGCATGTTGCTCGGGAACCTGTGCATCAACGTCGGGCTGGGCGTCTTCGGCGTCCTGTTCAACCTCTACCTCGTCGCCCTCCACCATAGCGTCGGCTACGTCGGACTCGTCGCCGCCGCGACCACGATCGGCCAGGCAGCCGTGGCTCCGCTGGCGGGCCTAGCGCTACGCAGGTATAGCGAGCGCGCGGTCCTGATGGCAGGCGCGGCGGTCATGGCGCTCGCCTCGGGCCTCTCCGCGCTGGTTACCAACGATGTCTTGCTGGTCGTGGCGGCGGCGATCTCCGGCGTCGGGTTCTCCACCGCCACGATCCCCGCGCTCCCTTATATGATGCGTTACGCCACAATACGCCAGCGCACGCACCTCTTCTCGGCCTACTTCGCCTCGGCCACAACGGGGACAATGATCGGCTCGCTGCTCAGCGGCGCCGTCCCCACCCTTGCCGCAGGGCTACTGCGCGGCCACGCCGACGCAACGACGCTCTATGACCGTCTGGGACTCCTCGCGGGCGTGCTCGTCACGGCGATCGGCGTGCTATGGTTTCGGTCCATGCGTGACAGCGCGCCGCTGCTCGACGACGAATCCTCTCCAGCGCGAGCAGTCGCGCCGGCGCGGGACGAGCAGCGCACGCGGCGCGCCGTCCTCGTGATGCTGCTCGCCACCGCGATCATCGCCCTGAGCATGGGCGCGACCATGCCATTTTTCAACGTCTATTTCGCCACGCGCCTGCATGCCGGTACGGGAACCATCGGGACGATCTTCGCCGTGTCGGGGTTGGTCTGCGCCGGCGTAGCCTTCCTGGCCCCTGTCTTCGGGCGCTGGGGGCGTCTGCCTGGATTCAACGCCATGCGCGTACTCACCGCGCCCGCCTTCCTGCTCTTCTGGCTGCATCCGGGCCTGGGCCTGGCCACGCTGGCCTACATCGCGCGCAACTCGTTCGGCACCGTTTCAGGCGCGCTGGAGAACACCTACTCCATGGAGATCCTGCCGGCACGCCTGCGCGGCATCGTATCCGGCTGGCGCTCACTCGCCTACAACGGCGGCTGGTCGGTCGGCTCACTGGCGGCGGGCGTCATCGTGGCGCGCTTCGGCTACGACGCCATCTTCCTCGGCGCCGCCGCCCTTACCCTCGTGGGCTCGGCGGTGTACTATGGCTACTTCGCGATAGGCGATAGGCGATAGTCGATACCGGCCTCACCTACCTGCTGTGGTACCCGGTCGCCGCCCTGCTCGTCGTGATCGTCCTCTGGTTTGGCTCCTTTAAGTTCGTCGAGAACGCCGCCGCGCTGCTCGGGCTGGCCATCGTGGTCTTCGTCGTGGCCGCGTTCAAGCTGGCTACGCCCTGGGATCAGGTGGCCCGCCAGGCCGTGCTGCCCCTCATTCCCCCCGACCAGGGCCATAGGCAGGCGCTGGCCGCCTACGGCTTCAGCGCGATCGCTCTCCTCGGCGCCCTCATCGCGCCGTACGAAGTCGCTTTCTACTCCTCGGGAGCCATCGAGGAGCGGTGGGGCGGCACGGACATCATCACCAATCGGGTCACCGCCATCGTCGGCATCGGCTTCGGCGCCCTCATCACCGTCGCCATGATCGTCGTCGCGGCCCAGACCTTCTACGCGCACGGCGTGCAGTCTCAGACGTTCGTAGGCATCCGCCTCCCACTCGTCTACACCCTGGGCAAGGTGGGACTGGGCGCCTTCCTGGTCGGCGCCTTCGCCGATTGCAACGGCTTCAAGGGAGGTAAGGTGGACGACCTGCTGCTGGAGTTGCGCGCCGGCGAGCCGCCGGTCGTGCGGGCCATCATCACGCAGCAGGGCGCTGGCCCGCGTCCTCGGGCGCCGGACCGCGCGGCTGAACGCCTGGCTGCGCGCGTGGGCGCTGGGGCAGGGGCCGGAGGTCACGCCCGTCGAGATCGGCTGGGCGCACGTCACGCGCATCGACGTGACCGTGCATATTGACCTGAGCCGGACGGACGCCGACCTCCTGCGCGGCGACAAGGACATCTGGGAGCGCTGGATCAGCCGCCTCCCCTGGGCGCGGCGATGAGCGCGCCGATGGCGGAGGATGATCCCGCGACCGTGCGCCTACAGGAGTTGACCGGACGCGTCGTCGTTGACGCCGCCGGGCGCCGCCTGGGCCGCGTGGTCGATGTCGTGGCCGAGCCATGGGACGACGAGTTGCGGGTCACGACGCTGCTGGTCGGGCCGCACGCGTGGGCCGCGCGCTTCGGCTCGTCGAGTCGGGAGGGGGGACGGCGCGTCCGCTGGGAGGAGATCGCCGCGCTCACCCCACGCATCGTCCTGCGCGCGGTCGCGGCGCCGGAGAGTGGGGAGGCCACGCAATGATATGGGTCGAAGGCATCGCCACCGTGACCGTCATTCTCTCCGTCCTGTGCTTCATCCTCTACGTCATTGCCCTGCTGCGTATGCCAACCGGACGCCGGCCCGCGATCACGCCCCTGGATCGCCTCGGCCGTCCCCTGCCGCCCGCCGAGAATCCGGACTATCGCGACACCGAGGAGGAGCGCGGCGGCTAACGGCGCCAGGGTCACGTCGCCGGTGTCGCAAGCCGGATGAGGAGGGGAGCCAGGACAGGCGGAATAGGTGTGCGCCGAGAAGCCAGCGCGCCCGTGCGCCCGTCACTCACGAGGCGCGCCTGTTCCCCCGCCATTGAGCAGGAGGAGTAGACTAACATACTACGGGAGGCTGACCATGCCGACAGTCCCGGCGTCGCTGCCCCACTGTAGGTGGACCGGGCCTGCGTCGATGCCGACCCGCCGCCCTTCGTGCGCTGCGGCGATAAAGAGATGCTTGGTCCCGTCATCAACCGCGATGTACCCGCTCATGGGGATGGAAAGAAGCTGACGCCCGCTGCGCGCGTCCAGCACTAGCGTCTTGCCCTGGCCGGTTATGAAAAGGCGCCGGCCCGGCGTGTCCAGGGTAATGTCGTAGGAGCCGTAGGGCGCCGGAGCCAGCGGTATGCTGCCCAGCAGCCGCCCGCTCGTCCCGTCGAGCACGCGCACGGCCCCATGGGCCGCGTCGACGACGAGGAGGCGCCCCGTGTCGTCGTCGACGGCCAGCGGGAGGTAGTAGCGCGACCCGAGTGCGAACGCCCGCCGCGGCGCCCCCGTGCGGCCATCGAGGGCGCGCGCCACGCCCATCGACTCTTCATAGACGGTCCCCGTGCGGTTATTCACAAACACCTGCCCCGAGAATGTCTGTCCCCTGAAGCTGGCGCCTGACCCGACGAACGCCCCGCTCCGCGCGTCGAACACGACGATGCGCGGAGCGGGCCGCCCGTTCACGCCCTCGCAGGGGACGAAGACGCGCCCGGTGTGCTCGTCAACGACCCCGACCTGCGGCGCGCACGCCAGCGGGACCGTGCGCAAGACGCGCCCCGTGCGCGCATCCAGCGTCACCACCTTGTTCGATTGGAAGTGGGACACGAAGACGCGATCCGTCCTTTTCGCGACGACGAGGCCCGCGCCCGGCCCCACCGATCCGGCCGGGATCACGCCGAGGAGACGGCCCGTCCGCGTATCGAGGACATTGATTCCGCCGGTCATCTCGTTGCTCACGAACACCCGGCCCGCCTGCCCGGCGACGGCCATGCGCAGGGCGAAGTGCCCCAGCGGCGTCGTGCGCATAACATCGCCGGTCCGCGCGTCGAGGACGCTAACCGCACCGGCGGCGTTCCCATAGCCGCTGCTGAGGACGAAGACGCGCCCACTCACACTGTCGGCAATCATGGCGACCGGGTTGACCCCCACGGTGACGACGTGCGCGCCCGCGGTCGTCGTGGCCCGACCAGACCATAGCGCGCCACCGCCCGCGATCGCGACGATAGCCGTACAGGCCAGCGCCACTATCCGCCCCCGCCGGATCATCGCATTCTCCACCCGCTATCCTTCGCTGTTACGCCCAAAGCCTAGCACAAAAGAGGGGGAAAGCTATGTGGAGCTTCGAAGGGTAGAGCCATGGATGGATCTTCCTATCTGGCCTCATGTATGGTGCTCCGTGCTGTCGTCAAGGGTTAGGCGCGAGGTAGTGGGCAAACCAGTCGCGGGCCAGCCCTGCCACCACGTCGAGCGCCCCAGGCTCCTCGAATAGGTGCGTCGCTCCCGGCACGATCTCCAACCGCGTGGCGCCGTGCAACTGGGCCAATGCCTCCTCGTTCAGGCCGATCACGGGCATGTCGTTGCCGCCGACGATGAGCAAGGTGGGCGCCCGCACGCGCGCCAGGGCCGCCCCGGCCAGGTCAGGCCGGCCCCCGCGCGAGACGACCGCGCCGACCGCCTCCGAGCACTCCGCCACGGCCACCAGCGCCGCCCCGGCCCCCGTGCTGGCCCCAAAGTAGCCGACCCGGAGGTGTTGCGTGACGGGTTGGCGCCCCAGCCAGTCCGTCGCGCCGACGAGCCGGCCGGCCAGCAGCCCGATGTCGAAGCGCAACTCCCGCGTCCGCACATCGACCGCCGCCTCCTCCGTTGTGAGCAGGTCGATCAGCAGGGTCGCCAGCCCGGCCTCCTGGAGCACACGCGCCACATGGTGGTTGCGCGGGCTGTGCCGCCCGCTGCCACTGCCGTGCGCGAACAACACGACGCCGCGCGCGTCCGGCGGCAGGCTCAACGTCCCGTCCAGCAGCGCCGTGCCCGCCGCGACGGACACCGCGCGCGCCCGCGTGTCGTTCTGATTCCCGCCCGCATCCATCGGCGCCTCCTCCCTGATCAAGTCCTCCGCTCGTTCGTCTCGCCCTCCGCCCACGCCACCGTGCCGGACGCGGTCCCCTGCCACGCGCGCGCCAGCAGGTCGTGGACCTCCGCGTCGGCGGTCGGGGTGAAGTCCGCGTACCAGAGCCCGACCGCATAGAACGGCTCCGGCGTAACCATGCACACAATCTCGTCGACCTCCACACGGAACGCGTCACAGGTGTCAGGCGCCGCGACCGGGACGGCGACGACGAGGCGGGCAGCGCCCTCGGCGCGGAGAGCCGCGACAGCAGCGCGCATGGTCGCCCCGGTCGCCAAGCCGTCGTCGACCAGGATCACTGTGCGGCCGGTGACCTCCGGTGGAGGCCGGTCATCCCGGTAGGCGCTCTCTCGCCGCGCCAACTCCTCTGTTTCGCGTGTGGTGACGACCTCAATGGCGCCTGGGGTGATGTCCAGGGCGCGAACCACCTCCGCGTTGAGCACGCGCACGCCGCCCGAAGCGATGGCGCCCAGGGCTAGCTCCTCGTGGCCGGGGACGCCGAGCTTACGCACCAGGAAGACATCCAACGGCGCGTCCAGGGCCCGCGCCACCTCAAAGGCGACGGGCACACCGCCGCGCGGCAGGGCAAGCGCCACCACGCCGGGGCGCCCCGCATAGGCGGAGAGTTTGGTCGCGAGCTGGCGGCCTGCCTCGTAGCGGTCGCGAAATGGCCGGGGGCTGGTCTCTCGCGGCCCGACTGCGTGTTCCGCGCTATCCATGCCGTCGTGTGCCGCCCTCCTAGTCGCTGTCGTTGTGGCCGGCGCGATTTCCGTTCGCCATACTAATAGACGACAGGCAGCACAGACCGTGCCACATGGCGTCCTTATCCGGTTCGCCGACCCGGCGCCACGGCACGAGACCCTCTGACGCCCCGGCAGAGGTGGGCCGAAACGATAGCGATCAACGCCTCCGTTGAATGGCGAAGCGCAGGAACGCCTTGACATTACCGGAGGAGTCCTCCACGCCGATCAGCGCCGTTTCGCGCCAATGGTGGAGTTTGTAGCCATTGAGGCGGAAGGTGTGGCTGGAGTAGCCGGTCGCGTCAGCGCGCACATGCGCGATGGCCCAGCGCTTGTTGGGGTAGACCAGGATATACGTGAGCGGCGCGTGCGCCGAGCCGGCCAACCGCACGGAAAACTTCTCGGTATGCCCGACGACGGCGGTGTGCGGATAGTTGGTCAACGACACGACGCTGGGCTCCGGCGGCCGCAGGAACGCCGGCAGCGGGAGCGCGCCGAGCTCGAATGGTAGGGCGGCGCCGGCGCCGAGAGCGATCGCGACGAATAGGAACCGTACTAGGCGCAGCCCCTTGTCAGACTTTTTAGCCGGCCGTACAGGGGCGCCGGCGCGAACGGAGACCGACGAGGCTACCATAACGTAAAACTCCCTACACCTGAGCACATACGACGTATCATAGATGCCCATAGGGTAAAGGGTTCGGGTAGTCTCTATCAATAGCCCGTTTGGGTGTAAGCCCTATGCCTCACTCGATGCGGTCCTGGCCGAGATTGAACGGGACGGCGCCGCGTACATCGTCTGTCGTGGAGATGTGTCCGGCCTCTAGCGTCCGCGCTCTACATCACGTCGGGTAAACAGGACCACACCTACGCCAGGATAGCCGTGGCGACGGCCATCATGATAAACCAGGGCTCCCAGCGTAGCCCCTCCGTGATCGGACTGCCGTTCTTACTCTGAAAGATGATGGACTTCTTCGCTGGTCTGCTCCAGCCACTCAAGGTAGGTCTGTTCTCGCCTCAGACTGTACTCTAGGACCTGGCGCCGGAGCAGTTGTTCCCGGCTGACCTCACCTCTCGTTCCAACCGGCGCATCCAGAGGAAAGAGGATTTTCTGTTGATAATAGGCCAGGAGCTTGCTGTGCGCGGCATGCTGGCGTTCGAGCAGCTCAATGATATCCGCGTTCGCTAAAGATGCCGCGAAAAAAAGCTGGATGAGCAAGGGGTCGCGCAAGGCCGGCAGCGCCTGCGACGACGTGAGCCAGTGTCGCAGTTCTGCGCGCCCCGCATCCGTCAGCGTATAGACCTTGCGATTCGGACGGGTGTGCTGAATCTCCTCGTGGACCGACACGCTTCCTTGCGCAAGCAGACGATCCAGGGTGCGATAAATTTGCATCTGGTCGACAGGCCAGAAATACCCGATGCCTTGATCAAACTGTTTTTTGAGATCATAGCCACTCATTGGCTCCGTGTGCAGCCAGCCGAGAATAGCGTAGGCGAGCGACATCTTCTTTTCCCTTCCGCGGTGCGCATGCTCTTGACAACTCTTACTCTTATAAGTTATTATACTCTCAGCCTGGTATCAGATATATCTGATATAAGATATACCTAGTAGTAAGGTCACGGCCCAATGGGATCACGCCAAGATGCCTACGAGCAAAAGCGGACCAAGAAAGGATCAACCATGTCAGCGGAAGAGAACAGGGCAACCATCCATCGCGTTGTCGCAGCACTTGAGAGGCACGATCTGGAGGCGGTTTGGGCGTGCCTGGACCCGCACTGTCGCTTTCCCGTCCTCACGAGATTTGGCATCGACCCCACCTTTGACAACTACAAACGCTTCATCGCTTCTTTCATTACCGCCCTTCCCGATGTCCACCATACGTTTGAAGAGACAGTGGCCGAGGATGACAAGGTCTGGGTGAACTACACCATACGCGGAACCCATGAAGATCTGTTCCGCAATGTCCCGGCCACCCATAAGCACATCAGCTGGAGTCTTATTTCGATGTATCGCGTGGCCAACGACAAAATTGTGGAAGCAGACTTCCAATCTGATGATCTAAGCTTGCTGCGGCAGCTAGGCGCCCTTCCCTCCTAAGGCGCGAGGAACTGACTCTTTCTCCAGGGGAGGTTCGCTCAGCAATAATTCACAGACCCTGGGAAAGATTAGGACTAGTAGACAACGGTCGTAGTAGACTGATAGTCACGTAGTATGAGGAGGCGCCGTAGTGGTGACGAAAAGACAGGGCGTCACGATGCCGCCCCGGCCGCCGACGGGCTGGCCGCCCGACGACACCGAGGAGAGCGTGGTGGGGACCAACCTCCACCAGGCGACGATCACGAACCTGCGCGTCGGCCTGAACGAGGTCGCCGCCGCCCTGGCGCCGCCCGGTCAGGCCGCGCCAGGGCAGGCCTTGAGCCAGACGATCATCAGGAACTTCAGGCGCCGCATGGGGATGAACAAACCCATCGTCGTCGATAGCCACCACCACTTCTGGGACCCAGCGCGAACGCGCTATCCCTGGATGACAGATGAAATGGCCGCGATCAGGCGTCCGTTCGGTCCCGACGATCTGCGGCCGGAGTTGGCCGCCGCGGGAGTTGACTATACCGTACTGATCCAGACGCGCTCCAGCGAAGAGGAAACGCGCGCGTTCATGGCTATCGCCGCGGCCACGCCGTTCATCGCCGGCGTCGTCGGTTGGGTCGACCTCACCGCGCCGGATGTCGCGGAACGGCTCGCCGCGCTCAAGGCACGGCCGGACGGCGCGACGCTCGCCGGCATCCGCCACCAGGTACACGACGAACCAGACGCACGCTGGCTCCTACGCGACGACGTGCGGCGCGGGCTGCGCGCCGTGCGCGACGCCGGCCTGGCCTACGACCTGCTCGTGCGCACGCGCGAACTCCCCGCCGCGCTCGAGACCGTGCGCGCGTTCCCCGACCTGCGCGTCGTGATCGACCATATCGCCAAGCCGCCCATCCAAAGCGGCGAGATCGCGGCGTGGGTCGCGGCGCTGGCGCCGTTCAAGGAACAAGAGCGCGTCTACTGTAAACTCTCGGGTATAGTGACGGAGGCTGATTGGCGCGATTGGACGGCGCGCGATCTCCAACCCTACATCGACCGTGTCGTAACAATCTTTGGCGAGGATCGCTTGATGTTCGGCTCGGACTGGCCGGTCTGCCTGCTCGCGGCGTCCTACACGACGGTCTACGCGACACTGCGCGACGCGCTCCGCGGCCTATCCCCCTCGGCGCGGGACAAAGTCTTCGGAGCCAACGCGATAAAATTCTACCAACTCATCCTCGAAGCGCAACCGTGCGAATCGGCGTGGGGTGAGCAGGAGCACGACGATACCCATCACCGCGACGAGGACGAGTCCCACGAAAACCTCGTGGGTGGTACCCTATGGCCTGATAGTAAGCACGTCGATTAGTCCTCCATGGAGGCGCATGACATGGCGAACAAGGTCCGGTGGGGTGTCCTGAGTCCGGCGAACATTGGTGTGGAGAAGGTGCTCCCCGCGATGCAACGGGGAGAGGCTTGTGACATCGTTGGGATCGCGTCACGCGACCTGTCCAGAGCCCAAGCGGCGGCGGAGCGCCTCGGTATCCCACGCGCGTATGGCTCGTACGAGGAACTGCTGGCCGACCCCGCGATCGACGCCATCTATAACCCACTCCCCAACCAACTCCATGTGCCGTGGTCGATCAAGGCGCTGCAGGCCGGCAAGCATGTGCTCTGCGAGAAGCCCATCGCCCTGGACGCGGCGGAAGCGCGGCGCCTGGCCGACGAGGCCGGCCGGCATCCACACCTGAAGGTGATGGAGGCGTTCATGTACCGCTTCCACCCGCAGTGGCAACGGGCGCGGCGGATCGTGGCCGATGGCGAGGTCGGCGAGTTACGAACGATCCAGTCATTCTTCTCGTACTACCTCGACGATCCAGACAACATCCGCAACAGGGTCGACAGCGGCGGCGGCGCGCTCATGGACATCGGCTGCTATACCACCTCGCTCTCGCGGTTCATCTTCGACGACGAGCCGAAACGCGTGCTTGGCGTCATGGAGTACGATCCGCGCTTCGGCACGGATCGCCTTACCTCAGGCGTCCTGGACTTCGAGCGCGGCACGGCGACGTTCACCTGCGCCACGCAACTCGCGCCGTACCAGCGCGTCAACATTTTGGGCGCGGAGGGACGCATCGAGATCGAGATCCCCTTTAACGCGCCGCCCGATCGACCGTGCCGGATCTGGCGCTACCAGCGCGCCGGTGATACGACCGAGGAGATCGTGTTCGACGTCTGCGATCAATACACGATACAGGGCGACCTATTCTCGCGCGCCATCCTTGACGACACGGCCGTGCCGACGCCAATCGACGACGCTGTCGCTAACATGAGCGTCATCGACGCCATCGTCTGCAGCGCCAAAGAGGGGGCGTGGATCGCCTGATCCCAAGTGGCCGCGTGGACCACACCCACGCGGCATTCATGACCACCCGTTGCACCACGGAGACACGGAGACACGGAGACACGGAGACACGGAGATTTTTTACTCGACTGTTGTGATTTGCGCTGGCAGGCGGACCCTGCTACCCTGCAAGGCCAGAACCATGTGCCATGAAAGGGAGACCCTCCGATGCAACTGCCTCTTGTCGCGCCCGCCCCGCTGGTCAGC
>JAABVA010005850.1_pt1 | contig 11033 bp, 15 predicted proteins | sample 5560331 | NCBI WGS metagenome assembly JAABVA01 (sample SAMN12812661, study PRJNA571458) | rock metagenome | isolation source: Antarctica rocks | place: Antarctica: Victoria Land, Mt New Zealand sud | collected 2016-01-07 | reverse complement strand
GAGCGGTAAGTCCGTACTGGTCACCGGTGGGGGCAGCGGCATCGGCCTGGGTACGGCCGCCGCGCTCGTCCACTCCGGTGCCCATGTCACCATCTGCGGCCGCGACGCGCAGCGGCTGGCCGCCGCCGTAACCAGCATCGACGGAGCCGGAAGCGGATCGATCCGATCGGTGGTCGCCGACGTCACCGACGAGGACTCGATCGCCGCAGCCGTGGGCAGGGCAGCGGAGCGGAGCGGTTGCCTGGACGGAGTCGTCGCGTGCGCAGGTGGCAACCAGACGATCGCCCCGATCACCCAGATGGACACCGATGCCTGGCGGAACACGATCGAGCTCAACGTCACGGGAACGATGCTGACCCTCAAGCACTCTGCCCGGGCGCTCGTCCAACGCGGCGGTGGTTCCTTCGTTGCCATCTCCTCCATCGCCAGCAGCAACACCCACCGCTGGTTCGGGGCCTATGGCGTCTCCAAGTCGGGAGTCGACCACCTGGTACAACTCGCCGCCGATGAGTTGGGCCCCAGCAATGTGCGGGTGAACTGCATCCGACCGGCGCTCACGCGGACCGACCTGGTGTCGGTCATCACCGCCGGTGGACCGGTCCTCGAGGACTACCAGGCATGCACCCCTCTCCCGCGAATCGGTGAGGTGGATGACGTGGCGAGGCTGGCCAGATTCCTGCTGGGCCCGGAATCGACGTGAATCACCGGACAGATCATCAACGTCGACGGCGGCCAGATGCTGCGCCGCGGCCCGGATTTCCGGTCGATGCTGGAGCCGGTATTCGGTGCCGACGGTCTGCGTGGAGTCGTCGAAGCCCCGTAGGGCTGGATCAGCTGGAGGCGACCTGCAGGTCGAAGCGGGTGGCCACTGGGGCCCCGTCGACGGCCTGGTCGATTTCTTCCTGCACCCGCTCGGCGGCCGCCGTCACCTGCTGGAGATCCGTCATCGGGTCGACGGTCGCCGTGAGCACGATCGTTGGCCGCCCACGGTCGACCAGCGCGCGGCCACTGGCCGAACGCACGCCGTCCGTGGCACCCAGCGACTTGCCGGCCGCGGAGGCGACCGCGTCCGTGTTCAGCCGGAGAATGCCTTCCGGTCCGCTGCCGGGCAGGCGGATCTCACCCAGGCGGCGTCGGGGCAGATGCGCCAGGAGCCACCACAGACCGAGCAGGACGAGAAGCACCCCCGCAGCGCCGGTCGCCCACGGCCACCACGACTGCTCCGTGGCGTTGACCAGCCACGGAGCGGTGAGAGTTCGCGAGGCCCACGACAACCTGTCGAGCTGCCAGAGGATGGCCCCGAGTCCCAGCGCGATCAACGCGGCACCGACGACGAGGGAGACCACCCGATCGATGGCGACGACCACTCTGCCCATCAAGCACCTCCGTCAGGCGTGGACTTGACCTTGACCTTCACCGCGTACCTGCGCTGCACCGGGTCGATTCGCTCGGCCACTGCCTCGGCCACCCGCGAGCGCAGCTCCGCCGCCTCCTTGTCGCTGGCGGAGACGGTGACCTTGACGCGACGCCTGCCCGCTGCGGCCCGAGCGGACGTGGTGCCTGCCACGCTGTCCGCGGTCGCGCGGGACATCCGGGCGATGCCGGCCGGACGGATCCATACGCCGGCGGCGCTGCGCAGGGGCACCTCGGTGCGGCGGCGCGGCTTCAGCGCGGCCAGCAGCCACCAGAGCCCCACCAGGACGGCGATGACGCCGGCCGGGATCATCCACGTCGCCGGCGCGAGACCGTCGATTGCGGTCGCGGTGTTGGTCACCCATCGGGGACCGGAAGAGCCAGCGGCCAGCACCGTGTCCCGGATCGCGATCGCGCCCGCGGCGATGAGCATGAGAGCCAGCAGCACTCCCACGACGGCCGCGGCGGGCGCGGCGACCGGTTGCCTGCCCTGCTGCGGGCTCACTGCAGGACCCTGCGAGCCGGAGTGAGGTCGTGCACCACGTCATCCACGGCGACGTCCACCTTGTCCACGGTCAGCCCGGTGTACTCGGTGAGCGCGTCGGCCACTTCGGCGCGGACCGAGGCGCTCACTCCGGCGACCGAAAGGGGCCACTCCGTGGCGATCGCGACGCGCACGCGGACCCGGCTGCCGCTGACCGAGCTGTCCACCCGAGGCAGCGCCCGGCCCACCATTGCGCCCAGGCCGCCGGACTGCCGGACCACGCCGTCGACTCCCCTGGCTGCGTACTCGGCGACGTGGCTGACCGCGCGGTCGCGCACGGTGAGCGAACCACGGAAACCGGCGTCGTCGTCCGCTGCCTCGTCACCGTGGGTGAGGTCGACCCGATGCTCAGCCACGGTTTCGGGTCCGGAGCAACTCGGCCAGGTCAAGCTTGCCGTCGTAGTGCGCGCCCACCACGATGCCGACGATGGCCAACACCAGCGCAACGAGGAAACCGACCCAGCCGCCCGCAGCCGCGGCGATCCCGAGCAGAAGTCCCGCAAACAATCCGGTCGTGGTGAGGTTCATGCTGTGCTCCCAGTAGTGGTGACATCTTCGGTCCTGGCATCGGCAGTGCGGGCGTCTCCCGGGCTGACATCTTCCGGGCTGACGTCTTCTGGGCTGACGTCCTCGACGACGACGTCGACCGGTCCGGTGACCATCGGTGCGACGGCACGACGGACCGCCTCGGCAAGCGGGTGCACCGGCCGCCCGTAGCCGACGGTCAGATGCACCTGCGCGCCGTCTTCGCTGATGCGCACACCGGCGACCTTGCGCCCGGGTAGATACGTAGCCGCCTCGCCGAACATGCCGCCGTGCAGACCCACCACTCCGTCGACGGCGAGCACCGTCGCCGCGACGAGATCGGCGCGGTCGAACTCGCCCTCAGAGGGGCGTGCCCCTGGCGTGGTCATTGCACGCGTGCTGGGACGTCCTCGGTGTCGTCCTCGCCGTCGTTGAGGTACACGTCGTGGACGTCGATGTTCACCTCGGTGACCTGCAGCCCCGTCATGCGCTCGACCGCGGCGATGACGTTGCGCCGGATTCCGGCCGCCAGCTCCGCGATGGCCACCCCGTAGTCGGCGACGATGTCGATGTCGATGGCGGCCTGCCGCTCGCCCACCTCCACCGCAACGCCTTGCGAGTGGTTGACCCGGGCACCGGGAATCCGCTCGCGCAATGCACCGACGGCACGGGACGCGCCGCCGCCGACGGCGTGCACCCCGTTTACCTCCCTGGTGGCGATTCCGGCGATCTTCGAGACGACCGTGTCGGCGATCGTGGTCTTTCCCGTGGACGTGGTCAGCGGCGAGGAGGAACCGCGAGCAGCAAGCTCAGTGGTGCCACCCCCGGTCGAGGACTCTTGGCTCGTGGATGCATGTGTCTCGGCCATTGCGATGCTCTCCTTACCCGACGCGAATGTGCTATACCCTTGACATTACGGGCCTTCGGCCCCAAGCGCTCGGGGAACCGCCGTGACACCAATGAGACCCTGGCAAGTAGTGCGGGCGTTACATTGTGTACTCACACGGCGCCCAACGGTCGCCGTCTTTCTCGACATGGTGGGAGAAGGCGAATGCTCACTCGTACCGCGGCCACCGCGGCGGCTGCACTGCTGGGCGCTCTTGCCCTCGGCTCGTGCGGGGCTGACCAACCCACTGCGGTGACACCAGCCGCGCCCGTGCCGAGCACCAGCTCGCTGCCCCCCGCGCCGACTACCACGACCACGGCCCCCTCCCCGCCCGGCACCACGGCCCCCGCGGGTGGCACGGCTGTCGCCGCCACCACGTCAGCCGCAGCACGAACGTCCTCGGGCTGCGCCCCGGTCGGCACCGGAGTTCCGGCAGGCGCCACCAGCAAGCAGATCGTCGACGCCGACGGGGACGGCCGTCCCGACACGGGCTGGATCAGCGGCGGCACGAACTTCGGCATCACCACGGCTTCGGGCGCCAGCTTCAGCATCCCGATGGAGCTCGCCGGTGGCGGGCCCCGTTCGGTGCTGGTGGAGAACACCGACGGCAAGGGGACCATCGCGGCGCTGGCCAGCGACGGACGCACCGTGGAGTTGCTGCTGGTCAGGAACTGCGGGTTGTACCCGGCCAAGAACCCCCAGGCCCAGAACTACGAGTTCGACCTCGGCTTTCGCGGGACCGGGACGGGCGTCGGCTGCTCCCAGGTGGCGGGCACATCCGGTCGCAGCCTCGTCGGCCTGAACGTGCACCTCGACGCGGCGGGCCAGCCCCAGGACGTGCGACGCACCCAGATCATCATCGACGGCACCTCGGCCCGCAACGGTGCCACCGACACCGTTGCAGCCGCCGGCAACCCGGCCGCGGTGCAGTCCGGCACCCAGATCAGCTGCGGAGAGTTGACCATGAGCCGCGACGGCGTCACGGAGCGGAACTGACTGTCGCCATTTCGCCGCCGAGGTCGCTACCGTAGGTCCGCCATATGTCATATCGGACGACGCAAGGAGACAACTGATGGGGCTTGCAGACAAGGCCAGGAACAAGAGCGAGGAACTCGGCGGCAAGGCCAAGGAGGCGGCCGGTTCGGCCACCGACGACAAGGACCTCAAGAACGAGGGCAAGGGCGACCAGATGAAGGGCAACCTGAAGCAGGCCGGCGAGAAGGTCAAGGACGCCTTCCGAGCCTGATTCCTCCCTCCACACTATTGCGGGCCCTTACTCGACGTCGATGACGCCGGGTGAGGGCCCGCAGTAGTTGGTACCGGTGGTCAGTAGTAGTGCTTGCGGCCGCCGACCCCACGGCCGCTGTTGCCGAGGGCGAACAGCACCAACCCGATGATGAACACCAGCGCACCAATGGGCACGAAGGGCGGGAAGGGGACGAGAAATCCGATGATCAGGAGGATGGTGCCCAGGACGATCATGCTGCTCCTTGCGATGGCCGACGTCGTACTCCTCACCGCTAGGGTGCCGCGGTACGGTGCACACTACTGACCATCGCATCCACCGCCCGGTCCCGCACCGGATGCCGCGAGGCGGGGTGCGGGACGCGGTCGGCCAGGTCCTCTTGGTCAGAAGTAATGCTTGCGACCACCCACCGCACGGCCCATCGAGCCGAGGACCAACAGCACCAGGCCGACGATAAGAACGATGATCCCAATCGTCCACAGGATCGGGATCTTGATGAGAAAACCGACGATAAGAAGGATGACTCCCAGGGTGATCATGGCGCTCCTTTACTCGGCAGCAGGCACGGACGGTCCTACTGATGAGCGAAACATAGCGCATCTTCGCCCCTTGGTGCCCGAGTAGTTTCCGAAACACACTCTCCGCCCTTCGGGCGGGCCGAATAGCGCACTTCGCAGGAAGAAAGGCGACCGCGCCTCAGCCGGCGGTGAGCTGCTGGCCCTCGGCATGATGGTCCACAGTGGATGACACATTCCCTGCGGTCGGCCGGACGTCCGATGCCGGCGCCGCGTGGTAGTTCTGCAGGTCGAACCGGGACAGCCGCTGCCGCAAGGAGCCGGTGGAGAACGGCCACGCAGCAAAGTTCTTGCCGCGCGCATCAAGGTAGTAGCTGCTGCATCCGCCGTTGTTGAACACGGTGGGGGTCAGACCGGCCTGTACTTCCTCGGTGAACGTGCGGAACGGCTCCTCGCGGATCTCGATCGTCTCAATGCCCGCACGGTCGGTCGCGACCAGCGCATCGACGATGTAGTCGAGCTGGGCTTCGGCCAGGTCGAGGAAGGAGTTGTAGACCAGGATGTTGGGGCCCAGCAGGATGTAGGCGTTCGGCGCACCGGGCACCGTGGTGGCCAGGTATGCCTCCGGGCTCAACGCCCAGTCCTCGGAGAGCAGCCTGCCGTCGCGCCGACGGATGCGGCTGGCGATGGGCGGGTGGCTGACGTCGAAGCCGGTGCCGAAGATGATGCCGTCCGCTTCGCGGCTGGTGCCGTCGGCGGCGACGACATGGCGCTCGTCCACGGAGACCAGAGCGTGCGGGACCAACTCCACGTTCGGCTTGCTCAACGCAGGCAGGTAGGTGTTAGACAACAGCAGCCGCTTACAGCCGAGCGTGAAGTCCGGCGTCAATGCCGCACGCAACGCAAGATCGGAAACCTGCGCCTTGAGCAGTCCGGTGCCGATCGGGTTGAGCATTCGCGCGGTGCGCTCCCTGCGCATCAACATGCTCAGCGTCCGCAGGATCACGTCGAGGAAGGCCCGCAGGCCGCGCTGCGCGTGCGGAATGCGTCGGAACACCGCCTGGGCAACCTTGGGGAAGGGGAAGTCCAGCCGAGGCACCACCCAGGACGGGGTCCGCTGGAACACATACATCTGCCCGACATCGGGCTGGATCTCGGGGACGAACTGCACAGCCGATGCCCCGGTGCCGATCACGGCGACCTTCTTGCCCCGCAGCTCGAGGTCGTGGTTCCACCGAGCGGAGTGGAAGACCTCACCCTGGAAGTGCTCCAGGCCGGGAACGGCGGGCACCTTCAGCTCGGTGATCGGGCCGGCCGCGAAGATGACGTGCTGAGCCACGTACCGGCCGCCGGTGGTGTCCAGGACCCACCGTTGTCGCTGCTCAGACGTTCCGCCTCGATCAACTCCGTGGACAGCCGAATCTTCGGCAGCAGACCGAAGGTGTCCACGGTGCTCTCGATGTAGGACAGGATCTCCGGTTGCAGCGCGAAGTTGGTGCGCCACCGCGGGTTGGGGTTGAAGGAGCAGGAGTACACCGGCGAGGGGATGTCGCACCCGCACCCGGGATAGGTGTTGTCGCGCCAGGTGCCGCCGACCCGGTCGGCCTTCTCCAGCACCACGTAGTCGGTGATGCCCGCCTGCCGGAGCTTCACGGCCGCGGCGATGCCCGCGAGACCGGCGCCCACCACCGCGACCCGGACGTGGAGCTCAGCCCCGGTGTCTGCCGGAGGCGACTGGGGGTCGGTGATGGCAGTCATGGGTGTCCTTCGTTCCGAGAGACGTGTGTGTCTTCGAGTAACAAGTATCTATTGTGCCAATGTGCGTTGTGCCAATAGCCTGGTGTCAAGTTCCTCGGACGAGGAGTCAGAGCAATCAGGGAGCCACGATGACGACCACCGTGCTACCCATAGCGACTCCTTGAAGATCTAACCGGACAGGCTGTCTCAGTAAAATAGGTGAGACACGGTGTTCGGTCAACTCCGGGATGGCTAGTGTTGCGGGATGGCGCACCAGGCCCAAGACAGCGCGGGCACCGAAACCGACGGGCGAAGCACCCGCTGGCTCGACCACAAGGCGGAGCGCAAGGAACGCATCCTCGAGTCGGCCCTGGCCGCGATCACCGACGAAGGCTCCGACGTCGGGGTGCAGCAGATCGCCGCGCGCGCCGACGTTCCCCGCTCGGCCGTCTACCGCATCTTCGCCGACCGGGGACACCTCGACGAGCAGATCCGCGCGCGCATCATCGACCGGCTGATGGCCGACCTTGCGCCCGCCCTCACCCCCCAGGGCACCGCACGGCAGGCGATCACCCGAGCGGTGGACACCTATTTGCGCTGGATCGTCGACGCGCCACGGCTGCACCAGTTCCTCGGCATCGGCTCAGCCAGCCGCCGCACCACCGGCTCCCGGGTGGTGACGGGGACGAAGACGGCGATCGCCCTGCAGATCAGCGATCAGTTCGCCACCATGCTGCGCAACCTCGACCAGGATGCGGCTGTCGCCGAGTCGCTGGCCTTCGGCCTGGTCGGTCTGGTCGATGCCAGTGTCAACCGCTGGCTGAGCAATCCGGAGTCCGCCATGACCGGCGCCCAACTGGCGGACTTCCTCACCACCTCGATCTGGCAGGTACTCGACGGCAACCTTCGCCGTCTCGGCATCACCATCGACCCGGCCACGCCCCTCAGTGAGTTGATTTAGAAGGGTGTCCGGCAATGGAGGGCTGGGGACCGGCCGCCGGTGCCTCCTCCGCGCTTGTCAGTGATAACCGTGACGAGGCCTCCCGACTTCTAAATAATCCTAGTAGTGGGGAGGGCTGAGGATCGGTGTCCCGAGAGACGTGGCGGCCGAGGGTCACGGGGGCGCGATTGAGCAGCTCGGTCCTCACAAGCCGGCGGCGAGCCGGGTGCCCTGGGCGATGGCCCGCTTGGCGTCCAGCTCCGCGGCCACGTCGGCCCCGCCGATCACATGGTGGGTCAGCCCGACCGGCGCCAGCTCACCGGCCAGCTCGCGCACCGACTCCTGCCCGGCGCAGACGATGACGCTGTCGACGTCGAGCACGCGGGGGTTGCGGCGCTGCGGCCCGAAGCTGATGCGCAGCCCGGCGTCGTCGATGCGCTCGTAGTTCACGCCGCGGATCTGCTCGACGCCCTTGGCCTTGATCGCCGCGCGGTGCACCCAGCCGGTGGTCTTGCCGAGGTCGGCCCCGATCGGGGTTGCTTGCGCTGCAACAGGTACACCTGCCGTGGCGAGGGCGCCGGCTTCGGCTCCCGAAGCCCGCCTTCCGCGTCGTCGTCGGTGAACACGCCCCATTCCGCCTGCCACTCGGCGAGGTCGGTCGATGGCGAGCTCTGGTGCGTGAGGTACTCGCAGATGTCGATGCCGATTCCGCCGGCGCCGATCACCGCGACCTTCGCACCCACCGGTTTGGCCCCGCGGACCAGCTCGGCGTAGGAGAGCACCGTGGGATGGTCGATGCCCGGGATGACCGGGATCCGCGGCGTGACGCCGGTGGCGAGCACCACCTCGTCGAAGCCGCCGCCGGCCAACTGCTCCGCGGTGGCCGTGGTGTTCAGGTGCACCGTGACCTCGGCCAGTTGCAGCTGCCGGGTGAAGTACCGGATGGTCTCGCTGAACTCCTCCTTGCCGGGGATCTTGCGGGCGATGCCGAACTGCCCGCCGAGCTCGCCGCCGGCTTCGAAGAGCTGTATCCGGTGGCCGCGCCGCGCCAGGTTGACCGCGGCGGACAGCCCCGCAGGCCCCGCTCCCACCACGGCGATCGCCTTGGCCCGCCGGGTCGGCAGCAACCGCAGCTCCGTCTCGTGACAGGCCCGCGGGTTGACCAGGCAGGAGACGGTCTGGTGCGCGAAGGCGTGGTCCAGGCACGCCTGGTTGCAGCCGATGCAAGTGTTGATCTCCTCCGCGTGCCCCGCCGCCGCCTTGCGTACCCAGTCCGGGTCGGCGAGTATCGGCCGCGCCATCGAGATTAGCTGGGCCGCGCCGCCGGTCAGGATCTCCTCTGCCGTCTCCGGCATGTTGATGCGGTTGGCCGCGGCGACCGGGATGGTCACCTCCTTGGCGAGCTTCGCGGTGAACTCGACGAAGGCGGCGCGGGGAACGGAGGTGACGATGGTGGGCACCCGGGACTCGTGCCAGCCGATGTCGGTGTTGATAATCGTGACGCCGGCCGCCTCGAGCTCCTTGGCCAGAGCCACGATGTCTGCCCAGGCCTGCCCCTGCTCGACCAGGTCGGCGATGGACAGCCGGAACAGGATGAGGAAATCCGCTCCCACCGCGGCCCGGGTCCGGCGGACGATCTCCACGGCGATCCGACGACGCCTCTGTGGGCTGCCACCCCAGCCGTCCGTGCGCTTGTTGGTGCGCGCGGCGAGGAACTGGTTGATGAAGTAGCCCTCGCCACCCATGATCTCGACGCCGTCGTAGCCGGCGTGCTGGGCCAGCCGGGCGCAGCGCACGAAGTTGCGGATCTGCCAGCGCACGCCGCGACTGGTGAGCCTGCGCGGTCTGGGGTTGATCGGGGCCTTGATCGAGGAGGCCGAGACGCTCAACGGCTGGTACGAGTATCGCCCGGCATGCAGGATCTGCAGCGCGATCCTGCCGCCCGCTTCGTGCACGGCTCCGAGTGATGGCGCGGTGTCGACGGGCCTCGATGCGGTTGGTCAGCTTGGCGCCGAAGGGCAGCAGCCAGCCGGTGCGGTTGGGCGCGTATCCACCGGTGACGATCAGTCCCACCCCGCCGCGGGCCCGCTCGGCGAAGTACTCCGCCAAGCGCGGAATGTGCCTGGCGCGATCCTCCAGGCCGGTATGCATCGACCCCATCACCACCCGATTCCGCAGGGTGGTGAACCCAAGGTCCAACGGCGACAACAGGGTCGGATAAGGGTTCATCGAACGGGCACCTTCCGCAGCACGAGCCCGCGGTCGGACCCGGGTCGGCGCTACCTTACTCGACAGTAAGTTAGCGGCGTCAGCCCGCTTCGAGCGCGCGCTTCAGCCCGCGCAGCGTGGTGCGGATGTTGCGTTGCTGAAAGTCGGCAAAGCTGTGTCCGCTGGTCACCACGGCGTCGAAGACCCTGGCCAGAGCATCCGGCCAGGACCGGCGGTCGTCGGTCCACGTCTCGGTGACCCGCGTGCCGTTGCCGACCCGCTCGAAGCGGTACGCCCAGGTGGCGATGGGAGCGCGCAGCCGCGGGGTGCGCAGACCGATGGCGTGCACCCGGAAGGCGAAGTGCTTGCCGGGTTCGGCGGCGGTGACCACGCAGCGGGTGCTCCAGCGCGCCGGGCCGCGCCGGTTGGCGCCGATGAAGACCATGCCCACGTACGCCCCGTCCCGCGGTTGTTCGACGGTGGCACCAAGATTCTCCGGGCTCCACCGGCCCATCCGGGTCGGGTCGCTGACCTGGGCATAGGCCGTCGCGGGATCGGTGGCGATGACCACGCTGTCGGAGACGGAGAACCTTCGCGTCATCAGCGGCGTGGCTCCGCCACGAACACCTTGAGGTCCTCGGGCACACCCTTGACCCGCGTCCAGCGGAACGTCTTCTTGATGCGGGTCGAGACGTGTGCCTCGTCCAGGCCGTCCAGGGCGCGCTCGACCAGGATCTCGTTGGCCGATGCCTTCTCGACCAGCCGCGCTGCGACGTTCACGTCCACCCCCAGGTAGTCGCCACCGATGGCGCGCGGATACCCGGTATGCAATCCGGCCCGCAGCCGCAGCCGATAGCCGTCCGTATGTACCTCCGCCAGCAGCTCCCTGGCGGCGACGGCCGCATCGAAGGCCAGCTGCGGCGCGGGAAACACCGCCATCACCCCGTCCCCCAGCCGCTTCACCACCCGGCCACGGCGCGCGAGTATCGGCGGCTCCACCGCAGCCGCAACCTCGCGCA
>JAABVA010005847.1_pt1 | contig 11037 bp, 11 predicted proteins | sample 5560331 | NCBI WGS metagenome assembly JAABVA01 (sample SAMN12812661, study PRJNA571458) | rock metagenome | isolation source: Antarctica rocks | place: Antarctica: Victoria Land, Mt New Zealand sud | collected 2016-01-07 | reverse complement strand
GCCCCAACCTACCAATCCAACCCCTACGATAACAACAACCCTACTTACTCGTCTTACCCGCCCAATAGACCCAATGGAGGTCCCGGATTGTCGACAGGGCTCGCCGGCGGTCTCTTTGACAAGTTACATGGCGTCGTTCATGGGCTCGGCTCCCAAATCAGTCAAAAGCTGCAGGGACTTGATGACGTACATACCCACACCCATGGTGGTGCGGAGTGTGGGGCTGGGATGCATGATGCTTCGCAACATCGCTACGGTAGCTTTGCTGCCCAGCGCGGTGAGAATGATGCCAAGTGGTACGTCGACGGCTGTGGCTACATGTGGGCTGTATCACGCGCTTTGGAGCAGGCGCGAGAATCCATTTGGATCCTGGATTGTAAGCAATGGACACCTTTCCGCAAAAGTTAGGGCATGCTGATGCTCCAAAGGGTGGCTCTCTCCGGAATTATACCTTCGCAGGCCACCCTCCAGAAACGAGCAATATCGAATTGATCGGATTCTGCTTGCTGCAGCCCAGCGGGGTGTCAAAGTCAACATCATTGTCTACAAAGAAGTGGCGCAAGCACTGACTCGTAAGTACTTGACCCCAACCTTACCTGGCTACCTACATTCCCTCTTGCCTCGATCGACTGACCCAATCACGTCTTGGCTGAGCCGCATGGGGCTGGGGGCGACCTTTTTGGCTCTGGAGCAGATGGAGACATACAACCCACTGATCGCGCCGCCCGTGACAGTATCATCGAGCCATACTAAGCATGCCTTGGAGGACCTGCACATCAACATTTCCGTCTTCCGCCATCCGGACCACCTCCCGGACGCGCAAACCTTAGAGTCGTCCTTTCTCTCGTCAATACAAAACCTGTCGTTGAACGCTGCTCAGATTTCAAAGTTGCCTGGCAACGCTCTGCAGGCAGTGTATGGGATGAACGAAGATGTGATACTCTACTGGGCGCACCACGAGAAACTGTGCCTTGTGGATGGTAGTGTAGCATTCATGGGGGGTCTCGACTTGTGTTACGGTCGCTGGGACACGAATCAGCATGCTATCGCGGATGCGCATCCGGGAAATCTCGATGATATCGTCTTCCCAGGCCAGGATTTCAATAATGCCAGGATCATGGACTTCCAAGATGTCGCACATTGGGAGAACAACAAGCTAGATCGGAAATCCAGCTCCCGTATGGGGTGGTCGGATATCTCTATATGTCTGAGCGGACCCGTCGTCGAAGATCTAAGGGCACATTTTGTGGAGAGGTGGAACTTTATCTACAACGAGAAATACGATGTTCGAGGAGACCGAAGATATTCGCGGCTTACTTTCACTGAAAACACCGCTGGGATGGCTCAACCTCAGGGGATGATGTACGGTCAACTACCGCAGCCGGCATATGGCTCACCATATACCCAGCAGCAATCGTCCTATGAAGGAGGTCCATCTTATGCTTCCGCACAAGACCAAACGCCTTACTTTCCCCCGCCGCTTGTGCAACGGCGTGGTCTTCCGGAATATGACAGATCGAGCGAGGACGAGAATGGAGAACTCGACGAGAGGCGCGGGTACGAGGAAGGATCTGGTCGTCCCCACCATCACCACCGCTTATCTCAAGAGTTTAGCGATGCAAAGGGCGCTATCCGGGGAGTAATCTCGGATGGCATGCAGCACGTGCAAGATCATCACCGGAGCGGCAATGAGAATTACAACCAAGCTCATGATCGTTCTCTTGATCGAGGTGTATCGTGTCAGATCGTACGAAGCTGCACGAAATGGAGTCACGGCACCAAAACGGAACACTCTATTGCGGATGCTTATATCAATGTCATACGAAACAGTCAGCATTTCGTATATATCGAGAACCAATTCTTCATCACTGCTACCTCTGATGCCCAAAGGCCGATCAAGAACAAGATTGGCGCGGCTCTTGTCGAAAGGATCTTGAGGGCTGCCCGAGCAGGTCAAAGATACAAGGTCATAGTCCTCATGCCCGCCATACCGGCATTTGCTGGTGACCTGAAGGAGGAATCCAGTCTAGGGACTCGTGCTATCATGGAGTACCAGTATAATTCCATCAACCGTGGAGGGTATAGCATCATGGAGATGATTGCGAACGAAGGCTTTGACCCGATGGAGTACATCCGATTCTACAACCTCCGAAACTACGATCGCATCAATGCTAGCGCCTCGATGCGGGAGGCGGAGCAACGGAGCGGTGTCGATTACGAGGACGCTCGAAAGGGGCATGATAACGCCGTCGATCCGATAGGAAATCGATCCTACGGAGGAGCCAAAGATCCGCGGGGAACGTCGTCGAATCAAGACTATCTACGGTATCAGCAAGCCGCGCAAGAGATAAGTGGGCGTCAAGGCCTTGGGAGTGGACGATGGGATAGTGTTAACGAGTGCTACATGCTTGGGGGCACGGACATTAGAGATGTTCCTTGGGAGAATGGGGAGTTGTCGGAGATAGAAGCCTTTGTGAGCGAGGAGCTTTACATCCATTCGAAGGTATTTGTTTGCTCCGATTGGGCGAACCAGTCTCCACCAGTGGTCAGCTTGGGATATGCTGACGATATCGTAGGTGCTGATAGCAGACGACCGGATCGTCATCTGCGGGTCCGCCAACCTCAATGATCGGTCGCAGCTTGGATATCACGACTCGGAAATTGCCATTGTTATAGAGGATAGTACACCGCTTGATTCGTACATGGCCGGTCAGCCGTGGAGAGCGACGAAGTTCGCCGCGACACTGCGAAGACAACTTTTCCGAAAGCACCTGGGCCTGCTGCGTCCGCAAGACATGGAACGACCGCAACCAAATTTCGAACCGATCGGTGTGCCCAACACATACGAGTTCGGCTCGGCGGAGGACGTGGCGGTCACCGATCCACTGTCGGATGATTTCCTCTACCTCTGGAACTCTCGGGCTCGGCAGAATACGGAGGCGTTTGGTCGAGTATTCCATCCAGTGCCACACGATGCCGTCAGGAACTGGAAACAGTACGACGAGTTCTACGAGAACTTCTTCCACGACTCCGACCGAGTGGCTGATGGTCAAGAAGGGTCAAAGGTGCCGCCGAAGTACCGGTGGGGACATGTCGTCGCAGATAGCTTCTCTCCGGGTCCTCAAGGGGTCCGAGAAGTCAAAGATCTCCTGAGTAGCATCCGAGGGACGCTGGTTGAGATGCCGCTCCTGTTCCTGATCGAGGAGGATCTGGCGAAGGAAGGGGTCAGCTTGAATGCATTGACCGAGGAGATTTACACGTAGACCAAGTGCAATACGATCTGCGAGGTGTTCAAAATGCGTCGCATTCGGATCAGGAATCTAGAAAAGTTGTATACTATTGGCGCACTGAGTAAGGTAGGTAGCGTAAAGGCACATCTTGCAGACGCATCAGCGTTCCGGATCCAGGCGGTTCCATAGCCAATTTTAGTGAAGTCCGTGTATTCGCGACTACATGTGGTGTTGGGGTCGTTCGTTTCTCGTTGTCATGCAGAGAACAATATTAGTGACTCCTTTGATGGTTGTGATCTCGCTGTCTCGATCGATCTCTTTGTGGTGATTGTTGATGAAGGTGAAGGGTGCCAAGAATGGACTAGCGCCATCTACTATCAACGACATCAACAACCACAAACCACCAACCACCAACCACTAAAGTCTCTGATGCACCCAGCGTCAACCTTGCAGCAACAACAACATAAAGTACTGAGCTTGCTCTGTTTGCCAACTTATCAGCCCTAACTTCCATGGGGTCTTCTCTCCTCCATTACACACCTCGGCAGTCTCCCGCATCTCCCAATGCCCAGGGCACGAGATTCTCAAGATACAACCTGGAACCTATGAACACCAATTGCCTAGCGTAGTGAAACATAAGGTAGCCAACGAATTATGCTGGGTCCTACCTTAATGTACATCAGATGCTCGCTGGCTTGTCAGCTTGCCGGCGAAGATTGCCAATTGGATATCTTACCTTAAGGTATGTCTGCCGCAGTATCACTTCAAAGTTCATGCTGTCAGTCACATCATCCCCGGTGAAGCTGCTGTCTAGACCAGTGCTGTGTGTCCCGATAGTCGAAGGTAAATAACCGATTGTTCCATCTATTGAAGTGTTGCTTGAACCTCTCAATGCCATCTCAGTCTCAAGAAGTCTCTCGTCTTTTCCACTGAGCTCATACTTCGATTGGTAAGGCAAAGCATTGTGTGATGTATCTCTTATGCGTCAGAAGTTGTCTCCCCTCTTCGATAGGGCTCGCTACTCGAACATCTGACATCACCAGTCTCAAAACACATCTTCATTCACTCTGGACCCCAATGATCCTTTGACTCGATTTCTCGTCGTCCCATCCATCTTCGAAGATTTCTTCTTCCTTTTCATCTCCACCATCTCACAGTCCCACCGCAACACACTCCGTTCTTTATCAACCGAACAATACCAAGCCAAACAACAATACTAAGCCCTCACAACCTCAACCCCGACCTTCGAACAAAGCTACAAACATACCCGACTGTCCTCAGCACCGCCAACGCTCTACCAGTTAGTTACCTTGCCCTTCGTCCAACCGACGTGCGGAACCTCTCATTGTCCGCACCCAGCATAAATACACCTTCCTCGACCCTCTAACAACCTCCTCTCCTCACCCATTCAGTCACTCATCAATCTACCAGACCAACTATCCAACCATTTCCAGTAAGCCACCTCCCCCTCACCCCGTCCCATCTCCCGCCCACCCCATCTTCAGCGCTAATATCCCGCCACCAGGTCACCAGACTACCAACCAAACACCCAACATGCCTTCCACCACCAACCCCACCACCTCCGCCGCTCCCCAGGAGCTCCCCCAAACCTCCGACTCGCGTGGTAAGTTCCATCTCCTCCCATCCCATCCAATCCCACCACCAACCCCCCCTACCTACTCCCTACCATCCCATCCCCCCGCTAACAGCTATTCTACAGGCCAAACCGGCTACGGCTGCACCGTCATGTAAATGACGCCCGCGCCATTCACCCTCACCGTCCTCGATCCGCCCACCTCCATGTTCTTCATTCCTGACCCGATCGGGATCTGGCCGTCGCACGCACGGGCGGCTGGAGAGCGTTGGTCGGGTGGAGATGATGCTTGGAGAGATTAGTTAGCTTGTGATCGGGGTGGGAACTAGAAAAGCCTGGGTTGAGGGAGGCGCGGTGTATGATGCTTATACACGCAATGCCGTTCGTTTCGTTTTCTTTCGTTTCTTCTGTTTGGTCGGGTTCGACTTTACATTCACTTTACTTCGCGGCGCTTCACCACGCTTCGCTTCACGCTGGACGCCATTTTCTCCGCTCCGTTCTCTGTCTGTTGGCCTCTCGGGGCTGATGGCGGTCAAGGGGGGGTGGGGAGATGGGGTTTAGACGGGATTGTTTCTTTGGTGCTCACTCTCCTTCTTTACGGGCTGTGCTCTTCGGAGCGGTTAATTATACTATAGAGCTGGTAGAGCTCGATAAATTACAGTCATTCCTTCGGGTCTCGTCATCAGTGGTCTCCGTGCTTTGTCAGGTACCGTTGTCCTCGTGTCCCGGTCTCATGAAGTACCACGACGCATTATAGCTGTGTTAGGCAGGTAGGTGCTTGTTTATGCCTCTTGACTCTGCGTTGCTTTCTCTGACGTTCTCCGCTCTCTGCTCTCCAGTCTCCTCCATCAGATCCTTTAAGTTTTCGAGCTTATCTGGAATCGCTGAGTTGCAGCCTTAAGCGCTACAGTACATGCAGGATTCATGGGCTCTGTCTGAGGTTCGGATTACCTGTCCGACGAGACGGGACCAAGTGCGGTAACAGACTACCTGAGCATGAGAGAGTAGGGAACATAGGCATCCGCATACGAGTTGGTGGTGGGGCATTGTTGAGGAGAGCAGACAGCACTGTTTGAATGGTATTCAGAACTTATCTCCAAAGTGTAGTAGGTACGAAGGCAGCGAAACGGCAGGTTTCGGCAGTCGCCCCCATGCCCGTCTTTATGCTAGACAGAGGGTGTCAATCAGTGTCAATGCACCAGAGTAGATGAGCAAGCAACGTAAGTGGCTCTCGAGATACGGTCTAACGGACCCTACTGGAAAGACAGAGACATATACCCTCTGGCTCGGATATTCACGTAGAAAGATCACTACCACCGATAACCCTCCCGCCTCACGCGGTGGCAGCCGCGCATGCAGAACACCCCCTCATGTGTACGCGCTAGACCTAGCCCCAACGCCCTCCCAAAATTCGCAGTACCGAAGCGTATTGAGAAACCTATCACTGAGTACGGATCGACCACGACGCCTGCGCCCTTGACGGCCGCCTGTCAAAGCTGCCATCAGGCATGAAAGAATCGTCCGTGAGGCGCAAGTCGAACTCGACCGGCCCGGACGCGCGTAGAAGGTGACCTAGGGTCGTCGCCGGGCAGATGACAATGTCCATGAACTCGATCAACGAGTCGTCTCTCGGCATCACGTACAGAGTAGCTATGGTGCGGCGACGCTTCCCGTCAGCAGGTTGGACGTGACACCGCGCCTGGTCTCCACCACGGTTGCACAGTTCGGGTAAAGGATTGGAGAGGGAAGAAAGGGGAGCGGTGGGGTGGGGCTTACTCGTGCCCGGGATGAACTGGCCGATCCAGCGGATGTAGATCTGGTAGGTTCCCGGCTGTAGACGGTACGGGCCCATCTCGCCGTCGTCGCGGCTGGTGAAGATGCCCGTGGGCTCGTAGCGGTGGGGCAGCATCCGGAGGGGGGAATCTTCTGCGTGTGTTGGGATCGGCCGGCCTCTGTTTTCCAGCACGTTCGGCTTCGAGCCAACGACGGCAGTGGGTCCGTCGAGTGTTTGTGTCGCGTTGTCGAGGACTTGGCATGACGTTGAGCCTGGCTGTGGGTTGGAGGGGCACGGGATGCTCAGTGCTGAAGTCAAGCTTAGGCAGCAGGATATCAACAGGAGGAGTAGTCGATGCATGGCTGCGGTAGATATCGAAAGATTGGAGCGTTCGCCGAGCGTATTTCGGGAGACATAGCCCTGATATGTGATGCTACAGTCTTGAGAGATCTGTGTGGCGTAGTATTTGAAGAGAAGGTTTGAAACGACGCAAAACATGCATGACATGAACAGGTGGGAAGCAATAAAGAAGGAAAGACCATGTAAAACGGGTGAGCGGACAGGTCAAGGAAAACTTGCCAGGTATGTTAAACCCAAGGCTTTTATGAGTACAAGATATTGTTCATCATCATCCTCCCAGCATTGAATATTCAGATCTCGCAGGGAGTACAGTATACAGACACTGCATGACGCGGGCCTGAAGGCACTGCACTGGACCCTGCATACAGCAGCACTCAAAGCCACACCAACATCAAGCCAAAGTCGCATCAGACTGCAGGATCCGGGATTGTACGGCAGACTACGGCAGACCATATGGATTGCTTCGGTCGTGCCAGAGTGTTGCCATTGGCTACGCGTGTCGTCTGGTGCGTGAATAGAGGTGTTTCCAACGCGGTTCACTGGACCCTGCATGCTCGCAACGCGGGGACAGCCATGTGCTTCGGAGTCTTAATGCTCTAAGACGGCTCTCGCTTTCCAAGGCTCCACCGAGGTTGACGGATAAGTCATGGCCGATAATCCACTGCTCAAAGCGCTTCCCCCAGCAACAGACCACCTTACGTACCTGACCATTGTCGAGTTCAACCTTACACGCGACCAATTACCGACGCTGCATCAAGTGCTACAGGACCCTGAGCTTACGTCTAACATCGGTTGGGATCTCGTCCACCTCCTCTTGCCGCTTCTTCCCGCGGCGGAGCAATGCTTGCAGGATGTGGCCCGATTGGGTAATCCACGCGAGGTGGTGTTGAAGGTGACAGAGTTGCTACGTGCATTCGACTTTGAAAGTGGAATAGGAGATTTGCCGAAACAGAGCGACGGCGATGCCACAAGTGCTGTTTGTCAGTTCAACAACCTGGTTTCCATGCTCTCGACTCTTCATTCCCGAATCAAGACCAAGTACCCAAGCCGCTTTCTCTCCACCAGTCGAAGTGCCGTTCTCAGAGCATACGCACAAGTAGCATGGTCACAAGATGCCACTACGGCAGTACTTCAGCTCATCCAAACTCTATCGGGCCAGAAGAAGCCAGACTTACCGCCTCGGACGAACAGCAAGGGAATTCATACCGTTGCATCGCAGCCCTCTGTTCCCGGTCCAGAAGCTCAGCCAGACGTGCCCACCGGCAAAGAAAAGAAGTTGCAACAGCGACTATTGCAGTCGTTTGTCACGCAAGTTCTCCAGTATTACATGCTATGGATGTCCTTTGTCAAAGATGTTACGGGACTGGCTTGGACGAGTAGACTGCAGGAGAAGGCGCATCCGGAGAAGATGATACCTGGCAGAAAAACACACGCGGAATTGTTTGCAGAGAACGAAGAACTTCATGCTAGGGATGCTACGATAGGGCAGATTCTTGTAAGTATGCCCCTCTCGTCAGTTTATCATCCGCTGACCCTACAGGCGCTCGCCCGTGATCTGGAACTCGACTCACGAGAGCTGCTTCGCACTATCTCAAAAGCGGATTTGGACTCTGAGTCGGTCAAAGATGAAGACAATTTCCCCTCCTCTGCATCCGACATACCACTGTCTCGTGCCGGTGCCCTATATCTACTCGTCGCTCGGATAGCGTCCGTCAAGCTGTTCAAATCCATCGCCGTCATTCCTGAGATATCAATCTTTCCAGATCACGCACTTGTTGTTCGAAACTACCTCGGAAGAGATGGCATGGCAAGTATTGGCACGGAACCAGAGGCTACGATCGACGCCGTCTTATGTTTAGGATTTATGGCCTACGACGGACAACACGTCGGACAGCCTCAAAATGACGAGGACTTCAACGAATACCTGCAACGACTGTCCCTCCTGTCCGCAAATACGCCATCACCTACCCTCCGCTATCAGGCGCACATCTTAACATCCTCTGTCCTGCACTCACACCCATCCGATCTTGTTCGTCTGACCTATATAAAGGACACACTCGAACACTGTCCGTACGAGAACCTGAAAACTTGCGCCGTCGGCTGGCTCAAAGACGAAGTACTCGCCGCCAACAAACACCGCGATGAGCGCCCCGAGAAATTCTCAGTCTTCGCAACGCCGGTAGCCATCGACAACGTGGCGCCATACGTGTTCCCGGATCTCTCTCAGACAGTACAACAACCGCTCACCCCCGAGTCTTGGACCGCCTTGAGACCCAACTTCACGTTCTGCCTCGCTTCCCTCAATTTCTACTACCTGCTCCTCTCGTCCAGCCATATCCGCGAAGTCCTCGACATCGCTAACCTGCATAAGAAGCACGATGTCTCGAGGCGGTTTCTGGCCCCTTTGCAGGAGGTTTCTAAAGCCGACTCGGACGCACCGAAGAGTGATGACGCGGCGGGCGGATATATGCACCGTGATTGCCCAGAAGACTTGGCGGACATGTGGATCTTGGTGGATGCTTTGGCGCGGGTTAGTGGTGTATTGAAAGACCTGGGGCTTGATTGATATTCGTTACCAGCCCAGTCGTCCATCAGATGACGTCCCAAGAATGCCAAGGTTTGCTCTTCCAGGGATCTCGAGCATGTAAACACATAGTGTAATCAGGAAACCCCAGCTCTAGAAGCTGGTGAAACTCAACGAATCTTCCCTCATAAGCTAACACCAACTCGCCGGCGCTTTGGAAACCCCCTCATCTCTTTGATGCTGCCTACGGTCCGCGTGTACAGCCTTCCTAAAGTCCGCCGCCACCACCAGCCCGTACGCATATCCCTTCTTAATTCCCTTCCGCACTGAAACTCCACTCCCAGCAACCCACCTCCCCACCTAGCCCCCCCTCTCCCCCGCACCCTCACATGCATCTCCACCCACCCCAACCCCATCGCCCAAACAGAACAATCACATAACCACCCTCCACCAGACCGTCCGTCTCCATCCCCTCCCCCTCCCCGGCGCCCTAACCAACCGACGTCCAGCCCACCCAAAAGCCCTACCAGCACTTCTCCATCTCCGGCTTCCACCAACCACCAGACCTGACGCACAGAGAACCCCCTCACGCCGTCCTCGGCGTCGGATGCTTGAGCACCAGGGATCCGTCTACGGGCACGCCATGTCGAGAGGAGTGTCTGAATTGAGATGCAAACATTGAGTGCAACTGGCAGAAGTTTGTACCTTAAGCTGCCATAAATTATCGCGGCGCCCTCACAGACGGTGTGTCGTTTTGATGCGGTAACAGTATGCACTCTTTGAAGTAGAGTAGATTCTCAAGAAATTATGGACACTCTAAGATAAAACGTTACCCTAAATCGCCTCCCCCAGCGCCAGTACAGTATGAATACCTTATACAACACACCCCTCACACCATAGCCCACCGCCGATCAAACACACTCCACCCCACACAACCCCTCACCATTCCCGCCACGCGTCCTCTTCCCTCCCTCCCCCTTCCCTCTCCGCGGACCGACGCTCCTCCGTTCGCGAAAGCCCATCATCATCATCACCGCTGACCTCATACCGCTCAAGCCCCTCTCCATCACCACCCCCGCCATCCTCGCTGCCTCGCCTCCTCAACGTCTCCATCGACATCCCACTCCCCGCTCTCCCCTTGGCCTCCATCCCAAGATAGGCCCCTCCGCCGTCAACATACGACCGACCGTCCCGGCCCAGGATCTGATCCGCCTTACCGGGCGATCGCCGCCCCGAAACAGGCACGGAGGCCACGCCGGCGGAGGTGGTGAGGTAGTGTCTCTGCCCGTCGTCGTCGTCGATAGCGCCGGGAGTTGGATGCCATTTCTGGCTGGCGAAGTAGTCGCGATCGCGATATTCTGCGGCTTGTGCCTGCGACGGCGAGAACGGGGATGCGGCGCTCGCGGCAGCGTCCCGACGCTCTTGGGTGCGCCATCGCGATTCGCGCTGTCGGCGGATCTGGTCGCGGACGTCGAGCCATTTGGGGTTGGGCTCCCAGTTCCAGCCGTCGCCGGAGGTGTTGCAGATTGGAAACGGCCAGAATAGAGGTCGGGAG
>JAABVA010005846.1_pt1 | contig 11038 bp, 8 predicted proteins | sample 5560331 | NCBI WGS metagenome assembly JAABVA01 (sample SAMN12812661, study PRJNA571458) | rock metagenome | isolation source: Antarctica rocks | place: Antarctica: Victoria Land, Mt New Zealand sud | collected 2016-01-07 | reverse complement strand
CGTGCCGCCTGCAGGTGGCGGTGCCTGGGGCCCGTCTGAGTACCGCGATCGTGCTCGTGCTGGGGGTCGGGTTCGCGGTGTTCGCGGCCGGCGTGTCCGTCCGGCCCGCAGCGCCGGGGCCGTTGTCCACCGCCGCGGCGGCCTCGGCTTCGCCGGCTGCCTCGCCCGGTGCTGCGGCGATCTCGGTGCGGGGGTGGCCGCGGTGACCGGCCGCGGTGAGCGGCCCGGGCGCCCCGCGCTGGACGTGTTGTCCCGCCGTTGCGGCGCCGGCCGCGATGGTGTGCACAGCGACGGGCAGGGAGACGGGCGAGCGCTGCGGGTGGAACTTGCCGCCGACGCGCTGGCGGACGCGGTCCCGGAGCTCTCGGCGCGGCGCGGTCGGCGAGGGCGGCGCAGCCGCCGCGGCCTGGTCATCGCCGCGGTGGTGCTGGGTGTCGCGTCGCTCGCGATCTATCTGCAGCCCCACGCGGTGGCGGTGGCGGTGGTGGCGGTGGTGATCGTGGCGTACACGGTGACGCTCGCGCACCGGGTGGAGTTGATGCGCCGCGCGTTGAACCACGACGCGACGCTCTATGTCACCGACGCCGAAGCGCGCGCGGTCTCTGATCGGCAGCTGCCCGTCTACACCGTTCTGGTCCCGGCCTACAAGGAACCGCAGGTGGTGGCGGCGGTGGTCGCGAGCATGGCGGCGTTGGAGTACCCGCCGTCCCGGCTGGAGGTGCTGCTGCTGTTGGAGGAGGACGACGCGGAGACCATCGCCGCGGCTCGCACGGCGTGCCGTGGCACCCCGGTCCGGGTGGTGCTGGTGCCCGCGGGCGAACCGCGGACCAAACCGAAGGCGTGCAACTACGGGCTGATGCTGTCGGCGGGGGAGTTCGTCACGATCTATGACGCGGAGGATCATCCCGAGCCGCTGCAGCTGCGCCGAGCGGTGGTGGCGTTCCGGCGCAGCGCCCGCGACGTGGCGTGTCTGCAGGCGCGATTGTCCTATCACAACGCCGAGCAGAACCTGATCACCCGCTGGTTCACCACCGAGTACGACACCTGGTTCCGCTGGCTGCTGCCCGGCCTCGTCGCCACCGGGGCACCAATCCCGCTGGGTGGGACGTCGAATCACATCCGCGGTGAGCTGTTGCTGGACGTGGGCGGTTGGGATCCCTACAACGTCACCGAGGACGCCGACCTCGGGGTTCGGCTGGCCCGCTGCGGGTGGCGGGTCGCGGTGTTGGGCTCTACCACGATGGAGGAGGCCAACAGCGACTTCGTGAACTGGATCAAGCAGCGTTCCCGCTGGTACAAGGGCTATCTGCAGACCGTGCTCGTACACATGCGCTCACCGCGGCGCCTCGTCGACGAGCTGGGGGTCAAAGGCACCGCCGGGTTCCTGCTGTTCGTCGGCGGGACCCCCCTGCTGGCGATGCTGAACCCGGTGTTCTGGGGGTTGAGCCTGCTGTGGTGGCTGGACCGGCCCGCGTTCGTGCAAGCGTTGTTCCCGGCGCCGCTGTATTACATCGGCATGCTCTGCTGGGTGGCGGGCGGGACGGGGTTGGTGTACTTCGGGGTCGCGAACGCCCGCTCCAGCGGGAAGCCGCACCTGGCCCTGAGCGCTCTGCTCGCCCCGTTGTACTGGGCGATGATGTCGTTGGCGGCGGCCAAGGCGCTGATACAGCTGATCTTCCAGCCCTCCTACTGGGAGAAGACCACCCACGGTCTCAACCAGGACGATCCCCCCGAACCCGCTGCCGCCGCCGGGCAGCGGGACGCCCCACCCGATATCACGCCGGCGCAGCAGGTCACCGGGGCGGCGAAGGAGCTGACGAGATCGTGAGCACCCTCGACACGATCACGCTCCCATCCCGGGGGCTCCCACCCCGGGCACCGCAAGCATCCCGGGCACCGCAGGCACCCCGGGCACCGCAGGCCGGGGGCGCCCACCGCCCACGACGGGCGGTCGCGTTCCGCCCCGAGTCCGCGGTGTTCTTCGGGCTGCTGGCGGTGTACCTCGCGGTGGGGTTCTGGCTGGTGCTCGCCCAGCACAGCATCATGGAAGACGCGCTGTCGCGGGTCGCCAACGCCAGCTACGTGATCGACAGCCGACAGCCGAAACTGGCGAATGTAGGATTTGTCTGGACTCCGCTTCCCTCGCTGCTGCTGGTGCCGTTCCTGCCGTTGAAGTTCCTGTGGCCCCCGCTGGTGACAGAAGGCCTACTGGGCAACATCCTCTCGGCCATCGCGATGGCCGCCTCGGCGCGAGTGCTGTGTGGCCTGCTCGACGACCTACGAGTGTCCCGGCGGGTAGCGATCGCGGTCGCGATCGCCTACGGGCTGCAGCCGATGATCATCTGGTTCGGGGCGAACGGGATGACCGAGGCACTGCTGGTCATGTTCGTGCTGCTGGCCAGCCGCCGACTGGTGCGCTGGAGCACGGACCCCGACCCGCGCCACCTGATGATGGCCGGAACGTTCGTGGCCATCGGATACCTGGCCCGCTACGAAGTCCTCGCCTCCGGTGCCGCGGCCGTCGTCGTGGTCGGGTTCCTGTCGTGGTGGCGAACACTGGGAGACCGGACCCGGCGACGGGACGCGGTCGTCGCCGACGTGCTGCTCGTGGGGGCGCCACTGGCAGCGATCTTCACGCTGTGGGCGCTGGCCAGCTGGATCATCGTCGGTCACCCCTTCGACCAGTTCAGTTCCGCCTACGGCAACTCCGCGATCGTCGAGCACAACGGGGTGGCGACGTCGGTCGATCTGGTGCTTCCCGCGGTCCAGTGGCTGGTGCTGGCACCGCTGCTGCCGGCCGTGTTCGTCGCTGCCGGGGTCCTCGCCCGCCGCCGCCGCGATCTGTCGCTGCTGGCGCCCGTGGGTCTGCTCACCGCGATCACCGCGTTCGAGTTACTCATCTACTCGGCGGGTTCGCTGTTCGGGTTCCTGCGCTACCAGATCGTGGTCATCCCGCTGTCGGCTGTGCTCGTCGGCTACCTCTGCCGGGGGCGCGACAGGGTGCTGGTCCTCCCGCAGCCCGAACGGCCCGACGCCGACGCCACCATCCCGAACGGGTTGCCCGTGTCCCTGCCTCGCCCTGCGCGGCACAGTATCTCCGGGCGTCGGGGTGCTCTGCCGAGCGGTTGGCGTGGCGCAGCGGCCGTGCTCGTCGCGGTCCTCGCCATGGTTCCGGGCGTCGTGACGTCCGGGTACGCGTTCCTGGCCGTTCCGGCGCTGGCCAGCCAGGAGTGGGAGCACGTGCGTCCCGCGGCGATGGTCGCGGTGGGTGACACCGAACCGGCCCCGGGCGCAGCGAACGGCAACTTCGATGTGGATCGCGATGTTGGCGCGTACCTCGATGCGCAGCGGCTGCCGGTGGGCAGCGTGGTGCTCGATTCCGGACCCGGCTTCGCCGTGCTCGCCGCCACCGCCAACCCGCGCCAGTTCGTCATCACCTCCGACCTCGACTTCACCGGGGCGACGAGCGACCCGGTCGGACACCACATCCGTTTCCTGCTCGTCAGCGGCGGACAAGCGCCTTACGACGCCGTCGGCGCCACCTGGCCCACCCTCGTGCACGGCGGACCGTTGCCGTTCTGGGCCAAGCGGGCGGTGGTCTTCCCGAAGACGGGGCTACCCGGATCACACGATTGGACGCTGTGGGCTGTTCAACCTGCGTCCTGAGCATCGCGGCGCCGCGTTCGGTGCGCCGATGACACCGCATGGGCGGCCAGTCCGACGTCGGCACCCCCAGCGCGTCGTGTGGGCCGTCCTCAGCGTGGTCATCGCCCTCGGGGTGGTCGTCGCCGTGACTGTCGTCGGGTCGGGCGGCCCGGGCTGTGCGGGCGCGGTCGGGTTCAACTGGCCCAACGCGGGGCGGGTGTATCTGGGCGGGTTGACCCAGAAGAGCACCACTGCAGCGCGCCCCGACCGACCGTTCGTGCTGGCCCACGCCCACGGCCTGGGCCAGGTGCGGGTGTTCGTCGGTGTCGATGCCGCGATCACCACCTGGCTACACGATCCCGCCGCTGCGACCGCTGGCTGGCAACGGTTGTTGTCCGACGCGGCCTCCCAGCACGTGCAGATCATCGTGTCCAACTACCCGGACCTGCCGATGATCAGCGCCCTGGCCGGGCACGACTACCCCACCTGGGCCGCCGCACAACTCGATCTCACCACCCCCGACTCCGTGCCCTACCGGCGTTTCCAACAGTGGTTGGAAACCATCGTGCCGCGCTTCGCCACGAACCCCACTATCGCCTCCTGGGAAGTCATCAACGAGCCCGGCTACATGCTCGGTATCGACAACGGCACAATCGGAGACGCATCAGGACTGTCGTTCGTGGAGCACTTCTCCGATGTTCTGCACCAGCTCGGCGCGCGGACGGTCAACGGCGGTGGCCGACCGGTGTTCGACCCCATGTCGCTCACCGACGCGCAGCTCTCGGACTACACCCGCCACATCGACATACTCGACGACCACCTCTACCCCACCAGGCAGGACGGGACACCCCCACCAACCCCGGCACCGCTAACGATGCCGGCGGCGGGCCCCGAACAGGACGCCCACGCGGCCGTCGCGGACACCGCCCGCTGGTTCGGCCGCGCCCGCACCGTCTCTGACCGCTCGCAGCTGCCCGGGATGCTCGGAGAAGTCGGCAGCCAGCCAGGCCCGTGGTTCGCAGCCGCCCAATCAGATGCTTCAGCCCGCGGCTGGCCTACGTTCGCGTGGGCGTTCGACGCCTACGACGACAACGACTTCACCGACACCACCCAACCCGCCACAATGGCCGCCCTCACCGACGCCGCGCACAACGCCAACCGAATCGACGGGAGTTTCCCAGTCCAGGTCGGAACACCGCAATGCGCGCCACCACCATGACACCACCACCATGACACCGACACCCAGCTTTCGGGGCCTCGCCACACACGATCAGGTCGGCCGACCACATCAGGTGGCCCAGCAGCAGCTGGCGGACCCGCCCGTAGCTTTAGCGGCTCTTCATCACGAAGCGTGGAGGCGACCTCGGATCGGGGGTGGCGAGTTGAGTGTGCCAGTCGACGCCGCAGTGCAGGAGCAGTCGCAGTCGGTAGTTGGCGGAGTTGCGGAAGCCGTGTCCTACCCGCTTGATTTTCTTGATGAGCAGGTTGACTGCTTCGGTGGGTCCGTTCGACACACCGGGGTGGAAGAAGCGGGCGAGCAGCTCGCCGCGCCAGGAGTCCAGGGTGCGGGCCAGACGCTCGAGTTCGGGCGCGCCGGAGTCGGCGCAGCCGGCGAGCCACCGGTAGAACGCGTGGGCGGCTCGCTGCGGGTCGGTGTGGCGGTAGAGCAGCCGCAGGTCCTGGGCGGCGATCCACGCGGTGGCCAGGTGGTCGTCGCGGTCACCGGCGTCGAGGCCCGCGAGCAGCCGGGTCCAGGACGTGTCGCTGTGGTGGTCGTGGCCGCGGCGCAGTACCCGCCGGATGCCATAGAGCGGGTCCCCGGCCCGGCCGCGGTGGCCCAGGGTGTCGTGCTGGACACGGCGGCGGACCTGGTCGACGGCGTCGAACCCCAGCTTGATCACGTGGAAGGCGTCGAGCACGCGGGTGGCGGCGGGCAGCGCGGCGCGCAGGGCGGTGGCGTAGCCGCGGAACGGGTCCAGCGCCGCCACGGTGATCCCGGTCCGCCAGCCGGGGTCCCGCGCGGCCAGCCAGTCGGACAGGACCGCCCCGGAGCGGCCTTCGACCAGGTCCAGCAGCCGCGCTGAGTGGCCATCGGCCCGGGTCAGGTCGACCACGCCGGTGGTGAACTGGGTGGCATGGGTCGCGGTAGCGGCCAGGAAGGCGGTCTCGTCGACCCCGAGCGCGGCGACCCCGGCCAGCCGCGCCGGGTCCTCGACCAGCGGGGTGACGTGGGCGGTGACCGCGCGCATCACCCGGACCGTGGGGGAGGACGGCGAAGAGCAACTCGGTGTCGGGTGTCCTTCCTCGGTGTCGTCCCGGGCAGGTCACGACGTGGCGACGAACAACACACGACCCGGGCGCGGCCGTGCGCCGTCGTTCGGTGCCGAGGTAGGTTCCAGACGCCAATCAGGAAGTCAGCCCCGGTGCCCGTCGCCCCGCGACGTGCCCCGGGGTTTCCTGGTTTCCAGTGGATTGAGCCTACTGCCCGGGTCCGACACCCCCGGCGTGTGCCGCCGGCGGTGCCGGACCCGTTCAGGGGCAGCGAGGAGCGGCCCGTTCACTCAGAAGTTGAGCCCCTCCGCGGGCCGGGGCATGAGCGCACGGATCAGGACCGACAGACGCTTGCGGCCGGCGTCGCCGGAGAACTGCGACGCCGCTCCGCGCCCGCCCGAGAGCCAGAACTCGGCGCCGCTGACGGTGTGGGCACCGTCCTGGTCGACGGTCTCCCCGCTGAGCGTGGGCAGCTCCTCCATGACCGTCGCGTAGGCCTCGGGGTCGGCCAGGGACTTACCCTGGGCGCGGACGACCTCGATGGCCTGGGGCAGGACGCGGTGCAGAGCGATGACCCCCTGGCCCTTCTGGATGGCGTAGTCCTTCGGGTTGTTGACGGGGTCGAACGGTTCGGGCAGCACCTTCGCGATGCCGGCCCAGTAGGCCTCGATCAGCTGGGCGACCTTGGCCGGCTCGGCCTTGGCCATCAGCGGCATGTCGAGCACCGGCCGCATGGATCGCACGAAGGTGGCCTGCGGGATGGTCAGGCCGTCGCTGCGCTTGCCCTTCTGGTTGGGCGCCTGGATGCGCCCAGCCCAGTGCCCATCGAGCTTCACGAGCTCGTCGATGACGGTGAGGCCGCGGGTGATCCAGTCCTGACCTTCCATCTCGAGGCGCTCGGCGACCTCGGGGTCCTGGTTGGCCCTCTCCTTGAGTAGCGACCAGGCCAGGTCAGTCCTGACGCTCTTGGCGTTGGTGTTGACCTCGTAGAACTCGGTCATCTCGTCGAGCGTCGACAGGCCGAGGTTGATCGACAGCGGGACGGGGAAGCCCTCGAAGTCGCCGTACTCGGCGAGGACCACCCCGAGGCCGTCAGCTCGGTGTTGCCCGTCGTAGAGCCAGATCGGCAGGTCGTCGGGGATCTCGATGTACCCGTGGCCGATCCAGTCCCCTCCGTTCTCTCGAGCGTGGGTGAAGCCGGCCTCGTCGTCGGTGATCACAATGGTCAGCTTGGAGAAGTCCTCCTCTCGGATGTTGACCAGCAGGGGGTTGGGCATTCGCCCGCCCTTCTCCCCGTAGTAGCGGGCGGCGCTGTTTACTCGCGAGGTCTGGGCGACCCTCTGGTAACCGGTCCTGGCCACCGGGTCGTAGATGTCGACCTTCTTGTGTCGACCGAGGTCGTCGGCGCGCATGGCGGTCAGCAGCAGCGGCCGACCGTTCTGCACGGCGATGGTGCCCTCGAGTCGGATCGTCCCCTTGGCCTTCAGCGCAGTCTGCATTACAGCTCCTTAACTGCGAGCTGCCGGTCAGCTCGTTAGACGAGAGGTTACCCGCGAAGCGCGAGCTGTCAACGCCGAGCTGGACTGACCGAGCTGGACCGACCGAGCTGGACGGACCGAGCTGACACCGCCAGCTGACGACCCGAGCGGATGCTTGGCGGCGGACACTAAATGGTCATGCCCGAACGCGCACAAGTGCTCACCGGCGGCGCCACCACGAGGGCAACACCGTCGGCCTCGACGACGACAGCGCCACCCTGCTCGCCTCGATCGCCTTCTACGGCGCCGCCGAGGGCCGCTGCGGGTCGAGGAGGTCGACGGCCACCGCTTCCGCGACCTCACCCACCGGCGCCACCGCTCCGGCGCCTGACGCCGCGCACCGACCCCCGGTCCCGGCGTGCCGCCCCCAAGGCCGCGCCGGGACCGGGCCCCACCCCGACACCGCCCCGCACCAGCCCGAGGAAGGCGCTATGAGCACCGACACCCCCACCGCGAGCCCCACGCCCACGAGCCCCGCCCCGATCACGTTCGCAACGCCGCTCCCGGAACTGATGCGCGCGATCGCCGACAGCGCACAGCGCCGCGCCCACGAGCGCGCCGAGACCGAGACGTGGGGAATGGACCACGACCCCGAGCAGCGCTGGAGCAACCCCGAGGCACAGCGCGCCTGGATCGCCGTCCTCGCCGCCGCGACCGCCCACGCGGGCGAGGACGAGGTCACCCTCACCAGCAGCGCCCCCGGGGCGGCCCGCCACGCCCACAACCTGGCCGAGTGCCTCGACAGCGCCGCCGGGACCGTGATCGTTGGTTTCCCCTGCGGGGAGATCGACCTCCCCCGCGCCGGGACGGCCCGCTACCGCCTCCGACCCACCCCCGACCGGCTGCTCACCGACGAGCCGCAGTTCTGCGCGACCTGCGCGGTGATCATCGCCAACGGCGACACCAGCGGCGACGGCGCCGAGCACGCCGCGGAGCAGATCGAACGCCGCTGGCGCGACAGCGGCGGTCACCTCGTCGTCAGCGGCGGCCCCGACGACCACGAACCCGCCTGGACCGTCTTCGACTGCGACGGGTGCGGCAACCCCACCGCCGCCCACCCCGTCCCCGGTGTCCTGCTGCGCGCCTGACCCGACCCGCTGGAAACCACGCCGCGTGCGCCTCGCCCGGGTCGGTGCCGGCCGTCGGTGTTCTGACACGCGCTCGTGGGAGCGATCTTGACCGGCGTTTCCGCAGGTCGTGGGTTCTCAGAACCCCCGTTCCACTATCACTGTGTCGGAACCTGGGCGGACGACGGCGTCTGCGCCGTGGTCGGGCGAGGCCGACGAACCGCAGGATCAGCACACGGTCGTGTTCGGTGCTGATCGCATAGACGATCAGTCCGAGGCCGTCGCCGTAGGTGGTGGTCCACTGGTCGCGGCGGCGATGGTAGGCCCCGGCGGGGCCCTCGGGCCGTTCCAAGAGTTCAGCGACTCGGGTGTCGATCGCGCGCTGGTGGTCCTGGGGTAGCGAGTGGTACTGGTCCCGGGCGATCTCGAGCCAGCGGGAGGTGAACCGGGCCATCTACAGCCGGGTCCAGGTGCCGTCCTCGTGGTGGGCCAACCAGCTGGTCTCGTCACCGGCGCGGGCGCGGGCGACCATCTCGCGCTCGTGCTCGGACAGGGGGTTGGCCGCGATCGTCGCGGCCCCCCGCCACCGGTCCAGCACGGCCTCGACCGGGCGCAGGTCGAAGTCGGTCTCGGCGCGGGTCAGGGCCTCGCGGAACTCGGCTTCGAACTCGGGGCACTCGTCGGGGGCGAGCTCGGCCAGCGCCGCGTGGATCGCCGGGCCGGAGCGCTCGATCTTGGTGGTGGCGGCGGTCATCCGGTGAGTATCCGCCCTGGCTAGCCGCTGGCAGAGGCAGGCCACGCCCTCGGCGCGCCGGGCTGCGCCGCCAGCGCGCCCAGCGCCAGATTTGCGGCCCAGCGAACGACCAACCTGGCCCAACAGCGCTACCTCTACACGCGAGCCGCTGAGCTGGGCGACAACTGATGATCCAGACATGGGCCGTCGACCGGATGAACAGAGCTACTGGCGTTGTCAGTAACGATGGCGGGGTCAGAGGGTGAGTGCACCACCGGGTAGTTGATCATGCGGTGGTGAAGATCAAGGTGCGTGACTACGGGCTCTCCGGGGTCGAGCAGGACGAGCTGTGGCGGCGGTGGCGCGACGGGCAGTCGGTGTCTTCGATCGGGTCGCGGACGTAGTGCAGGCCGTTCTTGATGCTCCAGTGCTTGCGGAGCGCGGTGGAGACGGGGCGGCTCAGGGGCCAATGTCCTTGCGTTAAGGCGATCAGAGGGCGCGTCACGGGCGGCGTCTTCGCAGCTCACGGCCTTGCGGCTGGCGTTAACGCAAGGCCATTGGGCTCAGGGGCGGGCCGTCAGGTGCGGGGGGCGACCGGGAGCACCACGCGCCCCCAGGTGGCGTTGGTGACCACTGCCGCGGACCCGTACCAGGCGGCGAGCGCGGTGAGCAGGCCGAGGTAGCCGCCGATGTGGGCGATGAGGCTGACCCCCACTCGGCGGTCTCACGCTCGACCTCACGCAAACCACCCCAGTTCCTAGAGACCGAGTACGGCTTGATCAGCTCGGTCTTGTACAGACCGATCGTGGACTCCATGAGCGCGTTGTCAAGCGCGTCACCGACCGTACCGATCGACCCCGCGATCCCGGCCTCGGCGAGCTCTTCGGTGAACGCCAGAGCGGTGTATTGCGAACCCGCGTCCGAGTGATGGATCAACCCCTTCGCGGTGAACTCGCTGCTCGCCCGCCGGCGAGTAGACAATGCCTGTGCCAGTGCGGCCGATACCAGGTTCGTGGTCTTGCTCATCGACGCCTTCCAGCCCAGAATCCGCCGTGAATAGACGTCGGTGATGAACGATACGTACACGAAGCCGCAGGCGCTCCACACGTAGGTGAAGTCCGCCGCCCAGATCGCGTCCGGCCGGTTCGGTGCCTTCCAGGCCCGCTTGACCAGGTCAGGGTGCCGGGCAGCGCCGCGGTCGCGGATCGTGGTCGCCACGTGGTGGGCGCCGCGACGCACACCCTGGACACCGGCGATCCGCATCAGCCGACCGACCTGGTCGCGTCCCAACGCCAGCCCCGCCCGCTTCGCGGCGTGCCACATCTTCCGCACCCCATACACACACTTGTTGTGCCGATAAAGGTCAATGATCTCGTTCACCAGATACGCCTCGTCGAGCTCAGCCGGTCGCACCGGACACGACAGCCACTTGTAGTAGGTGCCCGGGGCAATCGTCATCCCGTGCTCGGAGAGCACTGCGCAGATCGGCTCGACCCCGAAACGGCCCTTATAGTCGTGAACGAAACAGAGCTTCACTTGAGTCGGCGGTCGAGCTCCGCCTGCGCGAAAAACGCTGACGCCGTCTTCAGGATCTCGTTCGCCCGCCGCAGCTCGCCGTTTTCCTTCTGCAGCCTGCGATACTCAGCCGGGTCGACCGCGGCATCGTCGGCGGCGCGACCAGGCTTCGACGACTTGTCCTCAGCCTCGATCCAGTTCCGCAGTGTCGCCGGATTGATGTCGAGCAACTCACCCACGTGCTTGCGGGCCGCGAGCTTGGAGTCCCC
>JAABVA010005845.1_pt1 | contig 11038 bp, 10 predicted proteins | sample 5560331 | NCBI WGS metagenome assembly JAABVA01 (sample SAMN12812661, study PRJNA571458) | rock metagenome | isolation source: Antarctica rocks | place: Antarctica: Victoria Land, Mt New Zealand sud | collected 2016-01-07 | reverse complement strand
AAGAGCCTGTCGTTCTCCAAATCGGATCGGATGCACGAGATTTGCCTGCGGCTCTTTCTGCACCGCTACAACCTCTCTCACCTCCCATGATTGAGCCACTACCCCAAGATGGTACGCTCGGGCGTCTTTTTCGACATCATCGGCGCGATCCTCATAGTTACCGGCGTCACCTTGATGGTCCAGATCGTCGGGCTGGCGTGAGCAAGGAACGGGAGACTCTGTGACGAACCTCATCCTCGGTCCGCTCCTCCGCTACACCGGCGAGCGCGATGCGACCGTCTGGGTAGAGACGGACGGCCCTTGCGAGGTCGAGGTGGAAGCCGGAGGCTCCTCCCACCGCGCGCGCACCTTCCACGTCGAGGGCCACTACTATGCGCTCGCTCGCGTCGTGGGCCTGGAACCCGGAACATCCTACGAGTACTCCGTCGTCCTGAACGGCGAGCAGCGCTGGCCGGAGTCGGACACCGGGTTCCCGCCGAGCTTCATACGAACCATCGACCCGGGGAGTACCTTCAGGCTCGCGTTCGGCTCCTGCCGCATCACGCTACCCCAGAACCCCCCGTACACGTTGAAGAAAGACGAGGACAAACGGGGCCGCGGGGCGGACGCCCTGTACGCGCTCGCGAAGACGATGCGCCGCGAGCTCCCGTCCGGTACGGATACCTGGCCCGATGCGCTGCTCCTGCTCGGGGACCAGATCTACGCCGACGAGGTCTCACCGGGTACGCTCGATCTCATCCGCTCCCGGCGCGACCCCGAAAAGGGGGCCGGTGAGACGGTAGCTGACTTTGAGGAGTACACCCAACTCTACTACGACTCCTGGAGAGAGCCGGAGATACGGTGGCTCCTCTCCACCATACCTTCGGCCATGATCTTTGACGATCACGACGTCCACGACGACTGGAATACCAGCCGGGCCTGGGTGGAGAAGATGAGGGCTACTCGATGGTGGGAAGAACGCATCACCAGCGGGTTGATGTCGTACTGGATCTACCAGCACCTCGGCAACCTCTCGCCCCGGGAGCTCGACAATAACGAGATGTTCCGAAAGGTCTGCGAGACGGAGGACGCCGGCCCCCTCCTACGCGTGTTCGCCCGCGACGCTGACCGGGAGGCCGCCAGGAAACGCTGGAGCTACTACCGGGACTTCGGCAAGGTTCGCCTCCTCGTCGTTGACTCCAGGGCCGGGCGAGTGCTCGACGAGGACCGCCGCTCGATCGTGGACGACGAGGAGTGGCTCTGGGTCGAGGAACAAGCCTCGGGAGACTTCGACCATCTGCTTATCGGCACCTCGCTCCCGTTCCTCCTGCCCCCCGCCCTGCACCACGCGGAGACCTGGAACGAGGCCGTCTGCGGCGGCGCCTGGGGCTCTCTGGCCGCCAGGATCGGAGAGACCCTCCGCCAAGGCGTGGACCTCGAGCACTGGAGCGCCTTCGGGAGGTCCTTCGAAAAACTCGTCGCCCTTTTGAGGGCTGTAGGCTCTGAAAAACATCCGGGCGCCGACCCGCCGGCCTCCGTCGTCGTGCTCTCCGGCGACGTGCACCATGGCTATCTGGTCGAGACCGATCTCCGGGCTGGCAGCGTACAGAGCGCCGTCTACCAGGCGGTCTGCTCCCCCATGCGCAACACTCTGGGTCGCGCCGAACGCCTCGCCATGCGGTTCGGCTGGTCGCGTCCCGGCAAGCTCCTCTGGCGGACCCTGGCCCGCCTTGCCGGCGTAAAAGAGATGGACATCGCCTGGCGCCTTATCGACAAAAAGCCATGGTTCGAGAACCATATCGGCACCCTCGAACTGCGCGGTCAGGAGGCCTCGCTAAGGATCGAGCAACCATCCTCGCAAGACCCGGAAGCCACGCGCCTACGCAAAGTCTTCGAGCACCGCCTGACGTGAGTAGCCTCGACAAAACATGGTCGGATGCAACGAACAGGCTAGAAGCCGATGACCAAAAGCCAGATAGCAAGGAGGCAACCGTGAAGGTAGTTTCGGCTAGAGACGCAAAGGCTCGGCGCGGTCCCGAGGAGTGGTTCACCGGCGCCGTGTGGATGGACGCCGCTGCCGCCGGTGCGCCGCCCGATACCGCCGTCTTCCGCGTACTCTTCGAGCCCGGCGCGCGAACCAACTGGCACACCCACCCGGAGGGCCAGATCCTCTACATCGTAACCGGAGAAGGACGGGCGCAAAAAGAAGGCGAGCCGGTAGTAGAGATCCACCCCGGAGACACCATCTACTTCGCCCCCGGCGAGAAGCACTGGCACGGCGCCTCGCCCGACACCTTTATGATCCACATCGCGATAAACCCCGCGACCAACTCCGACGGCAGCACCGACTGGCTGGAGCCGGTCACCGACGAGGAGTATGAGGGTGAAGTAAGGTCAGATAAAGAGAAAGGGCCGAGCTCGTAAGCCCGGCCCCTGCTGAAAGCTGACTGCCGAGAGCTGATACCCTAGATCTTATCCTCCGGCTGCGGGGCGTTCTCGCCGCGGGCGAAGGTGAAGTAGGCCTCCGGGTCATCGGCGCTCTTGCGTCCGGCCTGCACCATCGCGAAGCGCAGGGCGAGGCCGCCGAGCAGGACGAGCGTTGAGGTGAAGATGCTCTTGCCGCGCGTCTCCTTGCCGGAGAGGAGCGCAAGGGGTGCAGCGATGCCGCCAAGGAGCGTCCCGCCAACGAAGAGCGGAGCTATCTCCTTAGAGAAGAGCGGCTTGCTCCACCGGCTCATCCGTACGAGCGAAGCCGCGATGAGCCCGGCCTCTATCAGGAGGGTGGCTCGCTCCGCGCGCCGGAGGACATTGTGAGTCTTCTTCTCGCCACAGTGACCAAGGTGCAGTACCAGCGAGAGGTACGAGAGCGCCGTCGAGACGCCGGAGGCGAGGAACGTCGGGCCCATCAGCATCCAGTTACGCGCCCAGATCGGGACGGAGGTCGCGGAGAGGAGCGTACCCGTATTCGACCCGACGAACAGGGCGACCGGCAGAGCGAGCACGGAGAGTAAGCGTGCCGGAATGAGCCTGGCTAAGAGCCGGGGGAGCAAGCCGCGACCGAGCAGCCCGTCCTCGGCGGCCTGGCGTGCTGCTACAAGACCGGCTAGGTTGCCGTAGACGACGAGTGCCCAGCTCTGGTTTGACATCGGCGAGCGCAGCTTCCAGATGCGCATCATGTTGTAGAAGCGCTCGGGACGCCCGAGGTCCCAGATCAGGAGTATCGGGCTCAAGATCATGGCAACGAGCGCAGTGTACCGGCCGATCCTAGTGAGCGCTTCGTCTTTATGGCCAAGAACATTAGCCAGCGTGGTAAAGAGCTGCACCCCCGCGCTGATACCTCCGATCCAGAAGTAGATCGGGATTTGCCACGTCCAGTGCGCCCGCTTTATTGGCGGTATGCCATAGTAGTACTTGTCGTCCCGTGCAGGGTCTGTGACCGGGAGGTGTGAGGTCTCGACCTTTTCGTTTTGCTGCTGCCAAGTCTCTTGCGAAACATCTGCCATCTCTCCCCCTAGTCTCTGAAGGCCAGCGCCACGACGGCCCCGAGCACGGTTGCGGCGACGGCGTTCGCCACGAATCCGCCCTTGACCTTCGCCTGCGGCAGGAACGGATGGGCGGGCAGGTTGTAGGTCTCCGGCTCGTCCATGAGGATGAACTTGGAGTGGTCCCCGTTGATGCCGCCGGTCCCCCCTATCTCGGGCGTCCCGTAGATGTACGCGTTCTCGTAGCCCTTCGCGTGCAGGGCCGCGACCCGCTCTGCGGCGACCTGCTTCAACTCCTCGACATCGCCGAACATGATCGAGTTGGTCGGGCACGCTTTGGCGCAGGCGGGCTCTAACCCGTCGCGCTGCCTGTCGTAGCAGAGCGTACACTTGAAGGCTCTACCGTCCTCCGGGACTTGCGTGATGACGCCATAGGGGCAGGCCGGTACGCAATAGCCGCAACCGTTGCAGACGTCGGGCTGTATATACACGTTGTCGAACTCGTTACGGATGATCGCGCCGGTCGGACATGCCTGCTGGCAAGCCGCTTCGACGCAATGCTTACATACGTCACTCATAAACGTCCAGCGCCCCAGGCCGTCTAGCTCCGCGCCGCCGGGCAGCGTCTGGTGTACGTCCTCGGCCAGGGCCAAGAGGTCAACGTCGCCGGTGAGCTTGCGCTGCTTCTTCGGGTTCTCGATAAAGGCTACGTGACGCCACGTAGTTCCCGAGAGCTGCTTGGTGTTGTCGTAGGAATCGCCGGTCAGCTCGTAGCCGTCGGCGGGGATCTGGTTCCACTGCTTGCAGGCCACCTCGCAGGCCTTGCAGCCAATGCACACGGTGGTATCGGTCAGAAATCCTGTCGCCACTCTACTTCCCTTCTAGGACTCTGCGCTGGATCTCCTGAACCGGCGCGGCAGGGTCGCTATTTACGCGGAACCAGCGGGCTCCGAGGGCTATGTGCTGGGGAGTGTAAACCCGGTCTACGGTCCCCGTACCCGTGTTGTAGTAGACCCCAGGCTGCAAGACCACGCTCCCTCGGATGGGCTTGAGGTTCTTTTTCGCAGCCTTGGGGTGCTCCGAGAGCCAAGCCCCGAGGTCCATTAACTCCTGCTGCATTACCTCCCGGTGGGAGGTCTCGGCGTGGTACGTATCGCTCGGGGTGTCCCCGCGCACGCCAGCGACGCTACCCGTCTCCCAGGAGCCCGTCTCCTGGATGTGCTTGTCGCGGCCAATGTCGCCGCGCGGGTCGCTCATACGCGCCCCTTCTCGAGACTCGCGGTAAACGCCTTCGCCTCGTGCATAGCGACGTTCGCCTCCAGCGAGACCGGCATCAGGTTGTTGACAATATCGCCCTTGATCAGCCCGTTCGGTCCCCAGTGGTAGGGCAGGCCAATGGTATGAATCTTACGGCCGTTGTTCCTGTAGATCGGGATACGGTCGGTAACGAGGGCCTTGCAGTGGATCTTGCCGCGGCTGGTAGAGATGGTGACCCAGTCGGTATTGCTCACGCCTTTCTCCTCGGCCAGCTCGGGGTTGATCTCGGCGAAGAGCTCGGGCTGCAGCTCGCTGAGCCAGGGGATCCAACGAGACATGGCGCCGCTGGTGTGATGCTCGGTGAGCCTGTAGGTCGTAACCACGTGAGGATACTTGGGGTCCATGGGCCTGTTGTACGGGTTGTCTGGCCGGTCGAAGACCCTGACGGCTGGGTCGTACTGCTGACCGTACATGGGATTTTGCACCGGCGACTCCAGCGGCTCGTAATGCACGGGCAGCGGCCCGTCCATGAGACCCACGGGGGCGAAGAGCCAGCCTTTGCCGTCGGCCTGCAATATAAAAGGCCCGTCGCCGGGGATAGCGTCCATCCCGGTAGATTCGGAGTCTGGGCGATAGGACGGCACCTTGCCCACCTGGAAATCAGGCTTGTCGTAGCCGGTCCACTTCTCCTCTTCTTCGTCCCACCATACGAACTTCTTGCGCTCGCTCCAGGGCCTGCCCTCAGGATCGGCCGAGGCCCGGTTGTAGAGGATGCGCCGGTTGTCGGGCCACGCCCAGCCCCACTCGTTTGCCTGCAACGGCTGCTCGGTGTACGGCTTGCGTCTTCGCGCCTGGTTCACCCCGTCAGCGTAAACACCAGCGTAGATCCAACCGCCGCAAGCTGTCGAGCCATCGTCCTTTAGCTCCAGGAAGCCATTGATTGGAGAGCGATCGGCGACGTTGTAGCCGTTTATCTCTTTGAGAATGCTCTCTATGTCCGGCTCCTCGTTCTCACCCTCGGTCGGATAGTCCCAGGTCATCGCCTTTATGAGCGCGTCACGGGGCTCTTCGGAGTCCTTATAGAGCTCCTTGAGCTTGCGCCCGAGGTGAAAGACGAACCAGGCGTCAGAGCGGGCGTCGCCCGGCGGCTCGACCGCCTTGTCGTGCCACTGCAACATCCGCTGGGTCTGGGTAAACGAACCGTCCTTCTCGGCGATGAGCGCGCAAGGTATGTAGAAGACCTCTGAGCCGTTCTTTTTCGAATCCACCCCATCGGACTTCCAGGCGGTTGCGGTCTCGATCTCGTAGGCGTCGAGAACGACGAGCCAGTCGAGGTTGCGGATGCCATCGCGGGCGAGACGTGCGTGCGGGCCGCCGACGGCGAAGTTCTGCCCGAAGACGAAGGCGCCCTTCACGCCGCCGTCCTTCATCTCCATGATCGTCGGGTAGTAGGAGTGGTCGCCCGAGAGACGCGGGAAGTGGTCGAAGATCTCGTCACCGTTCTCGGGGTCGAAGGCCTCACCGTACCAGGCCTTGAAGAGGCTCGTGATATACAGGGGAAATTTGCTCCACCAGCCCGTCTCGGCGGTCTCGTCCTCTACGTAGTCCTTCCAAGTATCGTGGCTCTTGTTCACGTCTGGCATAGGCAGATAGCCGGGGAGAATATTGTAGAGGGTAGCGATATCCGTCGAGCCCTGGATGGTCGCGTGGCCGCGCAGGGCCATGATGCCACCGCCCGGACGTCCGATGTTCCCCAGAAGGAGCTGCAAGATGGCCGCGGTGCGGATGATCTGGGCGCCCTTGGAGTGCTGGGTCCAGCCGACCGCGTAGCAGAAGGCCGTGGTCTTCTCACGCCCGGAGTTATCGCAGATAGTCTCGGCGACCTTAAGGAACGCCTCCGCCGGACAGCCGGTAACCTTCTCGACCATCTCCGGGGTGTACCTGGAGAAGTGCCGCTTGAGGATCTGGAACACCGTGCGCGGATGCTGGAGGGTCTCGTCGCTCGGACGGTCGCCCTCGTCAACCCCATGCTGGCCCTGTCCTCCGCCCGAGTCGCCCATCAGGCGGCCCTGGCTCCCCCCGACGGAGGCGTAATCTATGGGCGCGCCCTCGTAGCGCCATCCAGTCGGGTCGTACATCTGCTTCTTCGCATCCCAACCTACGAAGAGCCCCTTCTCATCGACGTCCTCGTAGTCCTCGGTTATAAGGGTGGCAGCGTTGGTGAAGTTGACCACGTACTCCTCGAAGTACTTCTCGTTCTCCAGGACGTAGTTTATGAGCCCGCCGAGGAATGCTATGTCCGTGCCCGGCCTTATCGGCGCATAGATGTCGCACAGCGCCGAGGTGCGGGTGAAGCGCGGGTCAACGTGGATGAGCTTGGCGCCCTTTTCCTTGGCGATCATCGGGTGCCTGAAACCAACCGGGTGCGCCTCGGCCATGTTCGAGCCCTGTATTAGTATGCAGTCGGCGTTCTGCAAGTCCTGTAGCTGGGTGGTGGCTCCGCCTCTACCGTACGTGATGCCCAGACCGGGCACCGTCGCGCTGTGTCATATTCGTGCCTGGTTCGTAATTCGAACGAAGCTCAGCGAGTGGAGAAGCTTGGTGATGAGGTAGTTCTCCTCATTGTCTATAGTAGCCCCGCCAACCGAGGCGACCGCCATCGAGCGGCTAAGCTTCCTGCCTTCCTCGTCGGTCTCCTCGAAGCTCTCATCGCGCGTCTTCTTGACGCGATCGGCGATCATATCCATCGCCTCGTCAAGCGACAGCTCCTCCCAGTCCTCCGAGTAGGGTCTGCGGTACTTGACCTTCGTCCAGCGGTACGGCGAGTTCATCAGCCCGGAGATCGCCGAGCCTTTGGGGCAGAGGGTACCGGCGTTTACAGGACTGTCAGGGTTTCCCTCGACGTCAATAATGCGCCCTTCGCGGTGATAGACCAGCGTCGAGCAGCCGACCGCGCAGTACGGGCAGACGCTCGCGGTCTTCTTGACGCCCGGGTCACTAATGCGTGCCCGGAGGTCACGGGTAGCGGGGCTCACCGGATGCTCCACCTTCACCCCGACGTGGTTCTTGATCTTTGACCACAACCCGTCCGTGTCGGTTACTTTGAGGAACATGCCTCACTCCTTCCCTTCTGGCATCTGTTCTTTTCCCTATAGTGGTTCTCCCCCGGCAATTCTAAACGTATAGTCAAACGCACGAAACGGTTTTCTCTTACAAACAACTATTCCTGTATTCGGTTCGTTGAGGAGCTCTCGCTGCGCGAACAGGTGTTGTGTGAGATTTGCTCGTCTGATACGGTGATATATAGTGTCGTTGGATGGCGCTTTGGGGAAGGAGGTATGCAGGAAAAGATCCAACCGTGAGGGCATTGTCCCCAGACAAGTTTTGCAGTCTCAATCAATACTCTTAATGAAGGAGTGGTTTCTGTGGCGGAGAACAGATGTGTGGTCTACCAGGGGCCGGGCGAAGTCACGGTCGAGGACATCGGCTATCCGAAGCTTGAGGTCCCTGAGTACGTAGCGAGCAACATGGGATACAAAAGCACTGCGGCTCCACACGGCGTAATCCTGCGGATTGTATCGACTAACATCTGCGGCTCAGACCAGCACATGGTCCGCGGCCGGACGACGGCGCCGCAGGGACAGACCTTGGGGCACGAGATCACCGGCGAAGTGATCGAAGTCGGCGACGATGTTCAGTTCGTCAAAGAGGGCGACCTCTGCTCCGTCCCATTCAACATCGCCTGCGGGCGCTGCCGGGCTTGCAAGGAGCGCAAGACCGGAATCTGCTTCAACGTCAACCCGGAGAGGCCTGGCTCGGCCTACGGATACGTGGACATGGGTGGCTGGCCCGGTGGGCAGGCGGATTACGTGATGGTTCCCTTCGCTGACTTCAACCTCCTGCCGTTCCCGGATAAGGAGCAGGCGATGGAGAAGATCCTGGACCTCACCATGCTCTCGGATATTTTCCCGACCGGCTACCACGGCGCTATCTGCGCGGGCGTGACGACGGGCTCAACAGTCTACGTCGCGGGCGGCGGTCCGGTCGGCCTCGCGGCGGCCCACTCGGCACAGCTTCTGGGTGCCGCAGTCGTCATCGTCGGCGACGCAGTCGAGGAGCGCCTGAAGCAGGCCGAGAGCTTCGGCTGCGTATCGCTGGACATCACACAGGACGCCTCAATCGAGGATAAGATTGCCGAGATCCTAGGCGAGCCGTTAGTCGACTGCACGGTCGACGCCGTCGGCTTCGAGGCTCGCGGGGGCGGCTCGGAAGGAGGAGAGGCCCCGGCCACGGTGCTCAACGACGCCATGACCATCACGCGTGCCGGCGGTAGCATCGGCATACCGGGCCTGTACGTAACCGAGGACCCAGGCGCGGAGGATGAGGACGCCAAGCACGGTGCGCTCAAGATGGACTTCGGCCTCGGCTGGGCTAGGAGCCATGCCTTCTACACCGGCCAAACCCCGGTTATGAAGTACAACCGCCAGCTGATGATGGCGATCCTGCACGACAAGGCCCAGATCGCCAAGGCCGTCAACGCCACGGTCATCTCCCTGGACGATGCCCCGAAGGGCTACAAGGAGTTCGACTCCGGCGTCTCCAAGAAGTTCGTGCTCGACCCGCACGGCGACCTCCAGGGCGCCCAGAGGGCCTAATAGCGCGAGCCACAACTCGCGAGCGGTCTGCCCCGAGGGGCCGGGAAAATCCCGGCCCCTCTCTCTTTGGTCCCGGCATCCCTCTGTACTCCTCGTGTACATGCATGTGAAGGCCGATTAGTCTACGCTGGTACACTTGACGTTAGGCTGAACCAGGAGAGACGAATGTTAGAGAAGGCGAAAGCCAGAGGCAAAGCCCGGCAAGGAAGCAAGACGAAGGTCAGGGTGCGAGTCGCCGAGGAGGGTCGTATGCGTGTACGGCCGGATACGCTGGCGACCGAGGAGCCGATGGAGATACGTCTCATCACGGGGGATAAGAGGCAGACCGTCGCCGTGACGATGCGCACGCCGGGGGCGGACTTCGAGCTCGCGGCGGGGTTTCTGTACGGCGAGGGGATCTTGTCTTCGCCGGAGGAGATAAAGAAGATCAGCTACTGCGTGGACGCCGACATCGACGTCGAGCAGCAATACAACATCGTCAACGTGGAGCTGCGCGGGGGCCGCGACTACGACCTGCGCTCCCTAGACAGACACTTCTACACCACGAGCGCCTGCGGGGTATGCGGCAAGGCGAGCCTGGAGCAGCTAGAGTTACGCGGATGCCCTGTGATACCTCCTGGGCCGGAAGTTCCGGTGGAGACTATCTACGCGCTGCCGGAGAAGCTGCGGGAGGAGCAGGGGCTCTTCGAGGCGACAGGCGGCCTGCACGCTGCGGCCCTCTTCGATAAGGAGGGTAACCTCATAGCACTCAGGGAGGACGTGGGACGGCACAACGCCACCGACAAACTCGTCGGGTGGGCGCTGCTCGAAGGAAGGCTACCCCTCTCGGAGTACATCGTCATGGTCAGCGGGCGTAGCAGCTTCGAGATTCTGCAAAAGTGCCTGACCGCCGGGGCGCCGATGGTATGCGCCATCTCCGCGCCGAGCAGCCTCGCCGTGGACGTGGCTCGCGAGTTCGGCATGACGCTGGTCGGCTTCTTACGAGGCAATCGCTTCAACATATATAGCGGCCACGAGAGACTTCGCGCGGAGGCGTAACCGAGAGCGTCGCGCGTGCGGTACTCCGGTTAATAATAGTGGCTCATCTTATGTTGCTTAAGCAGAGGCGATTGTATTCGTGCAAGAACAGATCCTCCAAGCAGATCTCGTGCATCTCCTCACTCTTTGAACACGAAAGCCTCTTCCTCACAAAACGCCCCAGGCGCTAGCCCAAGAAGGTGCAGTTCCAACCCTCCAGGAGGCGGTCGGTTTGGCCACTGCTCTTGCCTACCACCGCTCGATGCTGACCCTCCGGCAAAACCTTCTGGTAGCTCTCCTAGGAATCGCTGTAGAGTAGTCCATGGTGGCAAGCTTCGGGCACACGCTCTTGCAGCACTCGGCAGGTCGCCTCGCCCCGATTGCCGATGGCATATGCCACCACCCGACGAGTGCCTCTGCACAGCGCCAACCCCAGATCCACCTTTTTTGGGCTGACGGCGCCTACGGTGGCAAGGAGCTCGCCAAGTGGGGCGAGGATTTAGAAGGCTGCCGCGCCAGCCTCGGCGACCTCGTGATCCTGGTCCGGGGTGCCGCCGCTGACGCCTATGGCGCCGGCCACGTCATCACCGCGCATGAGCAGGATGCCGCCGCCGAAGATGACGATGCGGCCGTCGTTGGTGGTGTTGA
>JAABVA010005844.1_pt1 | contig 11039 bp, 20 predicted proteins | sample 5560331 | NCBI WGS metagenome assembly JAABVA01 (sample SAMN12812661, study PRJNA571458) | rock metagenome | isolation source: Antarctica rocks | place: Antarctica: Victoria Land, Mt New Zealand sud | collected 2016-01-07 | reverse complement strand
CCGTTCGTCGCACCCTTGCCCTTGAAGCCTGCAAGCGCTGTGAGAGCATATGCGTGACTTAAAAACTGCAAGCGCTGCAAGCAACCCTGCCGCCGCTGTCGCCGCGACACCGCCTGCCAGCGCTGGTAGTCTGCAAGCTAATTGCGGCCTGTCTGAGTACCGCCGCCGCCAAAGCGCCGCTGCTTGCCGATGACGCGGCAGCCGCTGGACACGATGCAGTGGTCAGGGCCGAGTAGGCGTCGATGTGTCGATTGGCGCCTCCCAGCAGACGCCGCCTTGCTGCCGCGACGTCCTGCGAACGCTACATGCCAAGCCCTGCGCATATAAACCCGCGAAAGGAAATGGGCGCGCCTCTCATCGCCTCGCCAAGCTGAGCAGCCGTCAAGGCCGCCGTACGTCTCGCGCACGCCCGCCAGCCACGCGCCCCACGCCGTGCGCCACAATGCAATCCGCTGCAGTCTGCGCTCACCACCCACCGCCGCAAATGCGCCGTAGCAACCCATCAACAGCACACTCCCATGCGTGCAGAGCCCCGACCGCACCTGCTGGCTACCCAGCAATTGCGCACCCAAAAAAATGCTGAAGTTGAATGTAGTCTCCCGCTGCCCTGTCCAAGCTTTTCGCGGCAGCCTATGCTTGTGTGGTAAACAGGCAGCAAATATGCAAGCTACATAGCACGCTCGACCAAAACACCGCATGCACCAAGAACAGGTCGTCAGATTCATGCCTGCAACCCTGAGCGGCCCACTCCTGCATTTTTAAGTTTCACCATGCAAAGCGCACACCTGAACAAAACTCCGCATGCTGACATATTTCTGCTCTCAAGCGGGTACGCATCTGTACGGCAAAAGCGTCGCGAGGTGCCTTCTAGATCTGCCTGTACATGCGCCTGTTGAATGCTGCACAGCGCGCTGCGCGTTCCTGCCTCCCAACGCTTGCCGCACAGTATTGTTCTATGATCTCGTTTACCTCCCTGCATGCATGAGCATGCAAGGTACTGTAAAAGGGGCTTGGAAAAGCCTGCCCCACTCGACGTCAGGATTGAGGACCGCGCCTTGCAAACACTGTCCACGCTGCAGACGCTGCAGAGCCGCTGCATGCTACTGGCAGAATCTGCCGGCGGCGCCGTCGTGCCTGCGGTTTGCGCGCTGCACAAGACACGCACCAGAATCCTCTGACAGTCGCGCACCAAGAAACTGTACGCGCAACTGTGCCCCACAGATCTGACTGGCGCCAGTCCCTGCACAACGCTCGCGACACAAGACACGCACGAAAAGTCCTTTGGCAGTTGCGCACCCCAGAAACCTGTGGACAAAATGCCACCAAAAGGATCTAGACTGCAAATATCTGCGCAAGCGGTCGCATACCAAATACATGCCACCAAACAAACGTACTCTGCAAGCTCGCGCTTATGCCAGGCGATGCTCCAGTGCGGACCGAGAAATGGTCGACTGCTGCCATGCCTGCCTGCCCGCACTGTGGCTCCCCAGCAGCTGCAGTAATGCTCGCAGAGGCGTCTTGCTCCACAGTCGAAGGGCATAAAAGTGAGGTTAAGCTTGGCGACACGTTGCGCACTGACAGGGCAAGTGCTTTGGCACAAATCAAGCACAACTCTGCACGATATGCAAATTATGCATGAGTTGCCAGGGTCAGTAACGGTAGTGCACCTGCAAGAGTGCTCACTGCCTGCAGCTGCGCCGCCTGCTGCCACCAGCTCCTGCCTCGTAGATGTCACCTCTTGCCTAACTTGCACCGCTGCTTGCCGAAACGAGGTGGTAGCCACGCAGGTTGCTGCGGGTGGTGACGGGCACACTTGCCAGACGCGCTCGCAATGTCTGCCTGTGCCTGCGGGTCCCTTGTGACTACCACAAAAGACATACGATATACGAGCGTATGCGTCGGAAGCTGCCAGCTAGCTCTGCAACCTGCAAAATCTGCCAAAACGCCAGTAAACTCAAAGTGCGGGCAGCGCAGCCGCACTGGTGCAGTCCGGGACATGAGGGACAGCTGGCAAAGCTGCCTCCGCAACGCTGCCTCCGCCCACGGTGCCAGAACAAATGACACCAGGCCTAGGCACACCACAGCGCGCCGACGTATTGCACCCTCGAGGCCAGGTAAGCGAGCCGCCATTTGCTGCAGCTCGCGCCTCAGACGTTCAGAAGTCCTGCAGCGCTGGCCGCCACCGCCAGAGGCCGCAGGCAGGCGCGCGCGCCCGGCGAGCTGGCGCCGCAACGGTGACCTGATCGACCAAGCTCTGCACACCCCTCTCCTCGGCAACCCCCAACAAGCGAGGCCGACAAAAAAACGGGTGAGCTGCAAGCCGGCAGTGCGAGACAATCAGCCAGTCAGGCGCGCCAGCTGGGCTACTACAGCGCGCTCGTAAAGTTGTATCAGCCTTGGCTGGCCCAGGTTGCACGCGAGCACCACACCGAGAGGACTGTAGGCTGCCAGCTGCTGACGTTGGAGGTCCTGCCGCATCTGCGTCGGCCTGCGCACTGTGCCAGTGGCCCCTACGCACGCACTAGCCTCCGCACTTGTGCCTGCTGTGCCCGCCTGCAGGCCAGGCGAAGCTGCCAGATGCACACTTTGGACGAGTGAACCAGGCACGCCAGGAAAGCGGCCACCCTGCGCTGCGCAGCTGGCAGCAGCTCTGCCGCGCTCCTGCTGGTGCACTCGAGGCAAACCCAACAAAGCGCGTGGCCGGGCGTGCACGCGCCTCTGAACGCAGTGCCAGTCAACTGCAACTGCCTACCTGGCAGTCTGCTTGCACAACCTTCAGCAGACGCCCGCACTTATTGGCGATCTGCAGTCGACCAGGTCACTCGATTACCTGCTGCAGCACCGTTGCCACTCGCACAGTTTGCGTGTGCACTCTGGTGCTGATGCAAGGCCCGGTCAGAATACATTCCTGGCCTATAACACTATGGCCCAGCCGTTAGCAGATGTCTGCTTCTCAGGGGTCAACGCCTTCACCACTGCTTTCAGGTGAGCGTTTAGGGAAGATGTGTGCCAACAGTGTTCAAGACTATGACGGGCACTCTCGGCGCTGGGTGCCAAACTTGAGCAAGGCGTCTCTGGCCCCTGCACAAGCACTCCGCTGCTCGCAGGGGAGGCAGCCCATAAGCTGGCTATGGAGCCAGACAGCGGCAGCCCAGCCACCTCCACGGCACGCCCGCCGCGCCTGCAGCCCTCTGCCCAAGCTGTTTCCAGCAGTGGAGAACTCCAGCAAGCTTGCCTCTGGCTCCCAAACTTGTGCTGCACATGCCACGCAATAAAAGCCTGCGTGTGTCGGCGAGCAGCTTGAGAGCGTGCGTGACCTTGCCGACCAAGCGCTGCAACGGCCGGAGCTCCTGGGCAAAGCCGAGCACGGCTTTGAAACACTGCCTTCCGCGGAACAGTGCTCTGCATTGGTGTGCTGCAAGGGCCGCTGGCTCACCTGGCTTGTGCCCCACAAGCCAGTGTGCAATATATGGTTGCATGATTGAGACTGAAATTTGCCAGCACATGTACATGCCCTCCCCATGTCGTGTCTGTTATCTTGACATGCATATGTATGTGTGCCTGTGGCACGGAATGATTGCATGCACAGCCAACTGTGCAGCACTTGCGATCACTTCGCTCTGGCACTTCCCACAGTGCGCTATCGTGCGCGCCGTGCGTCAAGTGCGGCAACGCGACCGAGCCAAATAAACAACAACGGCCGACTCGCGTCCCATTCACTCTCTTGAGTTGATTGGAGCGGGCGCTGAGGGTGCCCGCTGCAGGGTAAATCGCTGTGCGCGCTCCTGGCGCACCAGCGCGGCGAATGCGGCGCGGCAGCCAGGCTGGTGAGCGGCGGCACGCGCCAAGACGGCGGCGCCGAGGAGCGCGCGCGCGCCTGGAACAACCTGGGCTGCATCCAGGCACGGCCCTGGGGAGCCGCGCGCATGGGGCATCAGTTAGCGCTGCTGCACGCGGCTGCCAGACGTGCAGCGCGGTCTGCCAGCAAACACTGGCGGAGCCACACGGGAGCCTGCTGTGAGCCGGCCGGCCGCTCCTGGGTGCAGCTCCGCTGGGTTAGCCGAACTCGCACGCCTTTGCACGAACATGTATGCAATCCCGAAGGGAACACGTCCCACACCGCCGGCTGCCTCGCATGCGCTGCAATAGACCTCGTGTCAGGCTGATGGTACATTCAGCGGACGCACTACAGAAGGAGCGATTCCTGTGCATGGGGAGGGAGGTGCGTGCCCCAGGAGAGCATGCTGTGTAGACCAGGATAGCCAGAGACGCGGCCTGTGCCGGCAGGCGCGCCAGGGTCAGCGGCACACGGCGGCGCTGTGCTTCGCCAAGGCGCTCGCGCTCTGCCCCGCGCCCGCGGCCGACGAGCTGGTCCGCCCCGCTCGCATGCGCCGGCTGCAGGGTTTCGGCGCCGCTGCCGTGCCGCCTCTGGGGAGCAATGCTCAAAATTTTGGGCATTGGTATTGGCATATCTGTGCGTGCTTGCAGGAGGGGGAAGCGAGCATCAGCGCTGCGGCAGCGAGCGACGTGTGCACGTCGGCGCTGTATAGCGGCGCGCTGCAGGCGCTGCTGCTCGGGCGGCCCAGGATCGCGCTGCGCTGCTTTCAGGCGCGACCGCCGTACGCCCAACACACGGCTGCGTGGAGTGCATACGGTGGCTCCAAAGACTGATAAACTTCAAAAGGAAGGGCAAGGCAGACTTGCGGGGCCTTCGTGCCGAGCCTTTGTGTTGCACTGCCACGGTGTGCGAGGGGTGTGCGGCCAGGGGCCGTAGGAGAGAGGGACTAGGAATTGGCAAGCTCTTGTAGAAGCAATGGCAGGCAGGGGAAGGAAGGAACGTGCAACACCAAGCCCTGGCCTGGCCTACCCAATTCAAAGCCGTAGTCTGGCGGAAAGAGGTGGGCCGCCCACGCGAGCCGCTGCTCTGGCAAGCCATGGCAGACGGGCGAAAGGGGCGGCATGCTACCTCGACGCCCTGACCTACCCAGTGAGCTATCCAAGGCTCACACCGGGCGCAGGAGATGGCGCACACCCGCCCGCGCGACCCGCTGCTCTGGCTGCGGCTCGCCGAGAGCTGCATCGCCGCCGCCGCGCCGCCGGGGGCGGGTGCCGCGCGGGCTGCCAGGCCCGCGCTCCAGCGTGACGGGGGTGCGCGCACCGCTGCTCGCGCCGCGCGCGCGCTTGCCGGCATGTCTGCCTCACAGCAGAGCCAGCAGAGCTGCGCATGCCGTGCTGTACACGCGGTTCCAGCTCGGCTCCAGCCTAGCCAACCGCATCAAGCTCACTGTGCCAAGTTGTCAGCAGACTCGCGCGCGGCTGGGCTCTAGCAATTCTCCCTGATTTGCACCTGCACTGACAAACACACGTCACCGCCGTTCCAGGGGGCTCAGAGGACGATGCGGCCGCGCTGGGCAGCGGCAGCGCCGACGGCGCAAAAAGGGGCAGCACAGCAGCCGGGGGCGCCGGCGGTGTGGCTGGGGGCGCCGGCGACGCGGCCGCCCTGCTGGAGCAGGCCACGCAGTGCCTGGCCAACGCGCTCGCACTTGCCGGTGAGGGCCAGGGCAGCGCTGGCGCTAGGGCCAACGCTAGCCATGCAGACATCCAACATGAGCCTGTAAGGAGTGCCGGCAGCCCCGCGAGCGCGTCACAGGCCCCCGTCACCCCTGCGCCTGCACCGCCAGACGTCGAGCCAGGCACGGGCGCAAGCGAGAGCGCGAGCAGGGAAGCCAGCGCGGCGCGCTCGGCCGAAGCGGCCGTCGCTGGGGTCGTGCTAGGCGTCGCGGCGAGCGGGGAGGCGCGCGGCACCGACTTCGCGCAGCGTAGCGCGCCTGCGGACATGGGCTCGCGGCTGCCATTTGGGGCAGCGCCGGTCGCAGACGCAGCCCCACGCGAGGCCGAAGACGCGGCAGCGGGTGCGGCAGCGCGCGCGGCGGGCGCGGCGGGCGCGGAGGCGCGGGCGCGCGCGGTGCAGGCGGCGGCGCACGCGGCGAGCGCATGGCTGGGCCTGCAGCGGGGGGACCCGCTCGGCGCGCTCGCGCATGCGCGCTGGCTGCTGCAGGCGCGCGGTCGACCGGCCCTGCTTGCTGTCAGCTTCCGACCCTCTCCCACACCTCACACACCAGCCACACACGCGCTGCCTGCTCAGCCAGGCTGACGCGCTGCCGCTGACGAGGTCCCGCGCGCACGAGCGGCAGGCCGACGCAGTATCACAGGCGGAGCGCCAGGCCGCGCATGGGTACGCGGCGGAGGCGCTGGCCGCGCTCGGCCGCCCCGACGAGGCTGCGGCGCACCTGGCGGCCACGCTGCAGGGCGCCGGCGGCGCCGCGCGCGCAGAGCCGGCTGGAGCGCTCGTGCTGCCGGGCGGCGCGGTGCGCACACCGCGTTGCATTGCGAGTGGCCCATCGGCGAGGATGGTGTGTGTTGTGGCTTTTTAGTGTCGAGCTGCTGATGGTCATGTTGGGAGCCCATCGGCGGTGCCATGCACCTTGGACACATGGCCTGTACAATACGCGCCATGCCCGCCTGCTGTGGCCTGGAAGTTGCCACATGTCAAGCACCTGGTGTATGCAAAGGGGTCAACATGCTCGCTAAGCTGGCGAGCGGCGCGCGCCGGCGCGGCAGGGCACCGTGCAGGCGCTGCCGCGTGAGGCTGTGAGCTGACAGCCGGATTGGGTGCACTCGCAAGGACTAGGCAAAATGCGGCGTCCAGGCGCAGACAGACACAGTAGGGGCGCTGCCTGCATGTATTCCAGTACTTGAAGCATGCTGCATGCCTACATGCCGTGCTTGGTGGCACACGCATAGTTACGGTGGGTGGGTGACATCCCCAGCGACTGTATGCTTCAACAAAAACTGGGACAGTGTGTGGCACAGCCTCCTGCATGCTCCTTGCGGCATGCGCACTCACGCGAGCATACATCTCGGCAAGCTGATGGAATACTACAACGCTAGCAGTCCGTGCCTTCAAAGCGAGACAGAGCCAGTCCTCCATGACTAAACGGACCATCCTGTGCAGCGCTGGGTGCGCCTGCAAGTCCTGAACGCCCTACCACTGGGTGCACGAAGCAGCCACCCAAGTGCTGCATGTACCGGCAAGCAAGCGCAGCCGCGCACAGCAAATGCTCGAGGGCCTCATCCCCGCGCGCGGCACACGCATGCGCCTGTGCATGGGCCGCCTGCCCTGCAGCGGCGTCCCCGGCAGCCGCGGCGGCGCGGCCTTGCAGCTTTACGGCTGCACATGGCATCGGCCCCGCTCTCTAGCCGCTGCGAGGGCGGCCTGCGGGGCCGCAGGATCATCATCAACTGCGCACAGCGTCCAGGCGGGCCTGCAGCGCCTCGTCCTCCTCGGCGGTCTCCGCTGGCGCGGCCTGCGCGGCGCGCTGCTTGGGCGCCGCCGAGCCCGCCAGGTCCGCCATCGTCGCGCCCGCCACGTCCAGCAGCACCTGCACGCCGGCGCAGGGCGCAGCTTGGTGATGGACACACGGTGTTGAGGCTTGCGTCCAAGTGTGCCCAGTCGACGACGCTGCTTAGGGGTGCGTCCAGGCTTCAAGAAGTGGGTCAAGCATGTGTTGGGTGACAGCTCCCAGCACTGCTTGCGGTGCCCTGTGAGCCAATATGAAAAGCATCCACACAGTGTTCTGCACGTAATACAGAGGGGGCTGGTTGCGGCCTGCCTTGTCGATTTCAGCCTCGGTCTCCTCCTCCAGGTCCTCGGAGTCCATGTCCATGGCGTCGTCCATCATCTCGCCTATGATGCCCGCCTGCGCCGTGATGAAAGCACCTCAGTCTCTAAAGGAGAAAGGTGGACTTGCAGGGCGTTGCTTCAAGAGTGAGATGTGCGCTCGGCACTCACGCCGGAGCGCCCAGCGCGCAGTCAGGGAGCAGCGGTGTGGGAGAGGAAGCGGCGCGGGTACTGACACCGCACCTTCATCATCTCCTTCTGCATCTGGACCACCGTCTGCTGCAGCTCCGGCGCGCGCATCAGGTTGTTGACCAGCGTGGTGACCTGCGTCGACTGCTGCAGCGTCCCCGCCACCTTGACCATCCCGAGCTGCTCCGTCAGCTGCGCGTTCATCGCCACCAGCGTGGCCTTGTTCACATAGATCCGCGTCACGGCCTGCACGCAGCCAGCGCGCTGGTGAGCGCGCGTCGGCAGGGCCAGGGGGGTTGCAGGCAGCAGGTACACACGCGCCCCGGCGCTGACCTTCTTGGTGTGCACAATCTCCTTGGCCAGGGTCCGGGCCGACGCCATGTCGCCGCGCTTGGCCGCGATGGCCACCTGCTTTGCGGCATTCTTGCTGTCGCGCTGCAGGTCGCGTATGGTGCGCTCCAGGCTCCGCTCCTCCTTGCGCAGGTCGGCCTGGCAGGAGGCACAGCGCTCAGCACGCGCGCTGGTGTACGCTGAGGAGCAGTGCACGCCAGTGCAGCTTTCAAGGCTGCGACCAGCGCCGGTCGCGGGCACCGCACCTGCCACTTCCTGACCAGCTCCTTCGGGTCGACCTTCTTGCGAAAGCGATCCAATATGGAGGGCTTGTCAGAGGTCAGCATGTTTACGCAGGCATTGCCATACTAGTACCCCCCAGCCAGCAGTCGCACAGCAGTCCTTGCCAGTGCTGTTCGATGGAGTGTGCAGGCTGGCTACCAAGCTCTCCAGTCTGGCGCAGCTGAGTCCTTTCAGGAAGCGAAGCAAGCCCTGATACACCCTTGCTCACAAGGCATCTGACTGGCTAGCTGCAAACTTGAGCATCGGTGCTCAGCGCCCGATCCCCGTGAGATAGCCTCTGGGCAGCTTCAGAATTTGCTGCTGTGTGGAGTTGTTATGGCCATCAGATACAGAAGCATGCTTTGCACCCCGAACAGATTATGCATCAACGTCAAGCACCACTGCTTGTAGCGCCAGTGATACAACCTGGGTGTTACTTGGTTGCAAGATTTGCAACACTTTGATGGGCACGACCCATGATGCACATGCGGCTGTCTCTCAACTGTATGGCGCTGCCAGCTCCCACGAGCAGCGCACTGCTGCGTCCGCGTGGCTCAATGCCTATGCTGCCTCAGATGCGGCGTGGCAGGCGCGGGATGCATTGGCCCACCGCTGGTCAGTGCCCGCTGGTGCCCGAGCTGCTGCCGACTCTGCCGGCTGTGCAGGGCGCCCTGGAGCTTGTGGCCGCGGACGTGTCGGCCGACGTGCGCTTCTTCGCGGCCAACCTGCTGCTGAGCAAGGTCCGGCAGGGCTGGGGCCGCCTGGCGCCGGACGCCCGCGCGCACCTGGCCGCCGCCATCAGGTGCCACCCCGATCAGCGTGCTCCCTCTGGCAGACACAATGCCGGGCCTCCGGGAGTCCGAGGCGCACGTCGCCTTTGCGCGACCCTGCCCTGGACATACCCTTACCCTGCAGCTGCTCAGCCTGACGCCGGCGCGCGGCAGCGAGCGCCAGGCGGCGGCGGCGGCCGCGTGGCCCGCAGCCGAGCTGGTCGTGCAGCGGCTGGGCCTGGCGCTGGGCGCGGTCGCGGCGGCCGACGGCCCCGCGGCCGTCGACGCCGCCGTGTCGCGCGGCCTGCAGCAGGTGCCGGGCACCGCCGCAGGTGATGGGGCGGCCAGGTTCATGGTTGGACAGCTGGGCGCTGCTGGCGGCGCCCAAGCGCGACCGTCTGCACAACCAGCTCGTGCTGATGTGCTGTAGCTGTAGCTGCAGACGTGTTGTTCAAAGCCCTATACGTGTAAGGGTTAGGGATAGGGTTGTAACGCTAACACGCACCGCCCGGGGGCGCGCAGGCGCGAGCGGCGCCGGGCGCGGGCCTGCAGCTGCTGGCGGCGCTGGCGGAGGAGGCGGAGGCGCTGGGGCCCGCGCGGCGGCGCGCCGCGCTGGCGGCGCTGGCGGCGCGCGCCCCGGAGGTGCTGGCACTGGCGGGCGCGCTCGCTGCGGAGCCTGGTGAAACCCTTGTACACCCTGCAGGGAGGGTAGGCGGCTGGTGGCAGAGCACGCGCTCATGCACTTTGGAGGCTCCCCCCCTGCGCGAGTCTGGACAGACCTGTGTTGTGGCTGGACACGATCACAGAGCCCGCAAAGCAGTTATTATGCTCCTGGTCAGGACCCTGTGGTGCACGGCGCTGTGGGCATACGGGGCTCAGCCGCGCCCGCTGGCGCGCGGCAGGTGAGGAGCGGCGCGAGAGCGCGCTGCTGCGGTGCCTGAGCGCGTGGCTGCGCATGGACCCCTGGGGCAGCGGCGGCCTGCTATCCCCCGCGGAGCTGCACAGCCTGCAGGTTTCTCACCGCCCTCCCCATGGATCCACAGCGGCCGGCGCCCTGCTTTGCCTGGCGCGCCGCACGTGCCCGGGCACAGGCCGCATCAGGCGGCCGCACGTGGATGCCGCTGCATGCGCTTCCAAGCAGCTGGAGCCTGCTCAAGCTTCGCCTCGGCCCTAAGCGCGCTGCCGTCGTGCCGCCCTGCCCAACAACGCTCGCACCATGGTGTCTCTGCAGAGTCTCTGTAGACCCCCCTCTTGCGTCACGGTCCCAAGGTCAAGCTGGGGCTAACATCGATGTCCGGGCCGGCGACAGCCCAGCCTGCCGACGGCGCTGCTGGCGCGGCTGGGCGCGGGGAGCGATGCAGCCCAGGACGCCGCCGCAGACGCGCTCGTGGCCGCGCTCGGTGCGCGCGTCAGTTCATGCCCTGGTGGCGCGCTCCGCCATGTGTCCCCGTGGCGGAGCACCGCCATGACCTACAGCTCGTCACCTGTCAGGGCAATGGCGTGTCCATGCGGGACTGGCACAGCATTCATGGGGTGCAGAACGCCCTGTGGGTCCCTTCCAATGCGCAGGCCCTGGCGAGCCCCCCGGAACCAAGGCCGTCTGGTTGTGTTGTGCGCCCAGCGCATGTCCCGCGCGCGCCAGTGCCACGCACAGCGCCACATATATTAGATCGCCGGCGCGGCAGGCCCGGGCAGGCGCGGCGAGGAGGGCGCAGACGCGGCCGCGCTGCGCGGCACGCTGCGCGCGCTGCTGGCGCGCTGGCGCGCGGTGCCGTGGCCGGCGGACG